>Ga0123357_10013664_pt1 | contig 10555 bp, 7 predicted proteins | sample TergutEmb28metaG_FD_89873 | JGI IMG/M metagenome (GOLD analysis project Ga0123357, IMG submission 89873) | Embiratermes neotenicus P4 segment gut microbial communities from Petit-Saut dam, French Guiana - Emb289 P4 | ecosystem: Host-associated > Arthropoda: Insects > Digestive system > Gut ...
ATTGGTTGACAATACCGGAAGCTGAGTGTACAGTTATGTGCTCCTGGTGATGAGCGGAGGAACCGCCCGAAACATGTAGATCCTTTCAGAAGTAATCAAAAACAGGTGCATCTTGTTGGTTGAAATTAAAAAATAAAAAATTCGTAAACAGGGTACATATTAACTTCATAAGACAGTGTACCCTGTTTTATTTGTTTTTAACAAATTTAATTTTATCTGATTTTAACAGTACATAAGCAGACATTTTGTGATCGCATTGAGAATCTGAGACATTCATTATAATGTTGGATGGTTCCAGTTATATAATTTGGCAGTTTGTTGTATTCTACCTTGATGATGATTGAAAAATCGATTGAAACATTTTCGTAATTAATACTTTGTGATAAATCATATTTTATACGTGTGTATTTGTTGGTTTTATTACTTAAGTTTAAACGTTCCTTTAATGCATGGATATGAATATATTAAGTTCATACAAAATTCATTTATTTTAACCATTCTACAAGTTCAGTGCACCTGTGATGTATGTTACGTGGCCGCTTTCCTTAAAAATATTAAGCGCAAAATTCAATCAACTCTAACGTTTTGCTATTTTATTAGTTACGTTTCTTCCTGTCAATTCTATCAGTTTTAAAAGATTTGACGTTGTAATAGCGAAGCGGCTTAACAACCCACAAAATCTGAGAATATGCTTCAACGTGATTTTGCCAACGGTGATACCGTCAGGTTTCTGAATGTCCCACCCAGTCTCTTATCCGTGGTCAATCCTAACCAACTCTGATCGCTTGCGCTGATCTGTGTTTGTAACGTCACAACGCGGCTAGGGAGTTGTCTGATGAGCATGATAACGTATAGGGTGTAGGTTAACGGCACGGGGAAGTTGGCTGAAATAGTTAGATTAAGGTAGTGTGCGTAGTTAATATAGAACCATTCATTACTAATGGACAGCCAGGGAAGAAAGGTTATTGTATGTGACAATGGAACTGGGGTACGTATAAGTATTCACTGATGTGTGATGAAACATGTTTTGAGAGCTTGTACTGTTTTTATCATTTGCTCGTTAGATGAGATTTGTTCCACAGAAACTGATGCCGTTGGCAATATTGACACTATTCTTAATTAACTTGTGAACGCAGTACTGAATCTTCGTCGTTTGTCATGTTTTGTGTTAATATGGGTTAGGTGAGGTTCAGTCCTTTTGGACTGTTTCATACCAACAGACATACTGGAAACCAGAAATGTGCCATAGTTGTTGCAGTATTTTATGTTTTGTTGACCGTGCATCCTGGTATGATCTTTGTAACTAACAAACTTGATGCACAATTTTTCATGTATTTTATATTCCCTACATGTTTCGGGCAGCCATGTGCCCATCTCCTGATGATGATTACATGACTGCCTGAAACATGTAGAGGATAGAAATAAACATACATGAAAAATTGTGCGTCTTGTTGCAGTCTGAAGGCCACGGAAGGAAGTGCCATGGATGGTGGGGTTGACAATGCATGAGGCGACTCAGTTTTTCCTACTGTGTATGAGTCTCTAGTCTCTTTTGCTGTATATTGGCTAGACCAAAGCACATGTCACTGGCGAGGGTTGCCACATGGTTAGCACTACCAACTTTTGTGTGAAAGGAATGGCTGACTGCTCAAGGAGTGTTGGGAAATAGAATCGTGGGAGAAATGTAACAGTATGAGGGAGATGTGGAGTGTTTCGATCTATGGGACATTTTCTTTTAGCATCAGTATAATGAGTGGTATTAAATTCACAACAGTTTGTTATGTGTATTTCTGAACTGTAATGCAGTGCAAACTGAGCAGTGTGATTGAAATAGACACATTTTTTCCTTCTGCCACTAATTGAAATAACCTCAAATATATTTTCACAGTTGAATATTTCTTTTTATCTTTCAGTTTGTTAAGTGTGGCTATGCAGGGACCAACTTTCCAGCACACATATTCCCATCCATGGTTGGGCGACCCATCATTCGTGCAGTTAATAAGATTGGCGACATAGAAGTGAAGGTAGATTTGTGCTTGTTGTTTCATGTTTTCTATATATAGCGTGTATACTGAATTAATATATAACCTCTCTTTTTGATGGAAGATATACTCCGTTTACCCAAATATGGCATATTCTATATAGGCATTTTCCTCAAACTTTAAAACACTGAAGGAGCATTATATTCAGGTAAATACGATATTCAGTACTGGTGTTAAAAATACCTTTCTTTACGCTAAATGTAGCTGTTACAACATTGGGAGAACATTTTTCTGATATACTAGGAAATTATTTGAAACTTATCCAAAGTGGATACAGATGTCTAAACACTATTGACAGCTGTTTCTTTGCATCACAGAATGCTAGTTCTGATAGAACCAATCTTATTACATTTTTCTGTAAGTTAATAGACTGAGGGGGTCAATTGGTGGACTCTCCAGACCCGCATATGTGCAACCACGTAGGAAGTGTGCTGGAAGTACTCTTTTTCTCTTGCTTTAGTTTCATACTATAATATTTTGCAGACATGACCCTACATGCAATTACGTGAAAAATGTAGTCGGATAATACAACAAAACAAGGACATGAATTTTTAGTTGTGTTAATGTACATGGTTGTTACAACATGAAAGAAAATAAATTCAATTTTGATTCAAATAACATGACAATCTCAGTTTTCAGTTAGGTTACATTGCCATCCATTGTTCTCTGTGCACAGTTCTGCATGGTTGAAAATTGTCTTTCATATAATTTTATCATTTCCCAGTATGCAGTCAGTGGACTACCAGATTTGCTGCACTAGGTTTTTCCCTGCGATGTTTAAGGTTTTCACAACATTGAATGCAAGGATTGTGGTCTTCTGAGATGTTACGCTGTGTAGGGGGGTTAACAAATCTTGACTTTTCCAAGGAATGTAGTCTCTTTACCTTCAAGACTCGAGTTCTAGGACTCCTCAAACCTTGAAGATGAAGAAAATGCATTTCTTTGCAGCAATGGGAACTGGTAACTCCATTATACAGCATAACATTTCAGATGGTCAGTGTCATCAGTTCTTCTCTTGTCTGTGATATCTGCTGGTATAATATGTCCTTCATGTGCCCCACAAGAAGTGGTTGTGTGTCGTGAGATGTGTTGCCCCCACCGCAAGGCTTGTCGACCAAAACAATCAATCTGGCAATTAGGGTAATGCTGATTAAGTATACTGTTACTTGTCAGCCAACATGAGATGGTGCACAATCATGTTGCAACCACATTCTTAACTGTGTCTGCAGAGAAATGTTGTGTGTCAGAAGTAGAGGCAAGTTCTATAAGAAAATCAGGTAATAAGCCACAGACGTATAGTCCTGAATGACAAGTGGCCAGGGAGATGATTCCCAGTGATACTGCACCAAGTTCTCGCTGAAAATTGGTGCTGGGAATGGTTTTCCATGGTAATAACTGATTGGTGTTGCATGAATTGTGGGGATTGGCGGGTATTGTCAGGTGGCCATATTAACCAGTCCATTGGCAAAATTGTCAGCAATTAGGGTCATCATGGGAGTTCGAATATGCTAAACATGATGTGGATACATCCCAATTCGAAAAACACTTGTTAATGATGACACAAAATATTTAGTCCCTCTCATGACATTATACTTTGTAACTGAGTTCCACTTGACCATGTACTCAGTTATGACTTGTGCAAAATTAAACTGTCACTGGACCTTTGTGAACTTCACTTTTGATAAGTATGAGTTTGTATTTGAATTATGAAATTATATTCACCAGTGATTCTCAGAATTCAACTTCTCAGATGTAAGAGGTCATTGCATACTTGTCAGGTCTGTATATATGACCTGTTATTGGGAGGTCATTATGTAAGTCGTGGAAGCTATTGATTCGTGGCTCAGAATGTGGTAACATGGTATGTGGCGTGTACTTGAAGATGTTATCACCAGACGGAGGAATATATGCAGGAACCACTGGCAGACAAGCAAACCACATGCAGAATCATGGTTTTATTTTTTATTGTGCCACACAATATGAACATAGAACAAAGGACACAACCACAGACTGCTTGTACAAACTATAAATAACCTTCATAGTAGTCCACAAACTTGTCTGTGGTTTGTTGCAAATGATGGGAAAGGTGGCAGACACGATTAGCATTACCTGATGTGCTGATCCATACCACCTCATACCGAACTGTTACATTGTCCTCTTTGCAGATTGTTTCCTACACAGTGGCTGCTACAGTTTTTGAATCAGATTGTAATCACACAGATTGAGAAGACTTCCCGTTCCTGGTGCTGGAGAATGTTCACGAGTGTGTTGAGTGGGTTGCTGGATTGTCCTGTATGATGACAGTATTTCATTTTCAGCCATTTCTAGGTGCTTCTCCCTAACTTCACAACATCGGCAGGGCCACTAAGAGCACGTTCGGGCACTAGTGAAAAAAATGTCTTCCACCCCTTGAACCAGCAAGTGCAGACCAGCTAAAAATGTTTATAGGACATTGGAATGACTGATTCTCAGACTGTCATTTACAGAGTGACTTGGGCTTTGATGCTGTTGAGAAATGCAAAACACATGCAACATAGTCAGGTCCCAAGTCCCCTTACAGACCTCTGGGCCCTTGTATTTTGTACCGGCTTCGCGCCATCTTGTTGGCACTGAACATGGGTGGTGTTACAGAAGTGATGTGTAATACTGTGTATTCACAATCTGGCGCCCTGAAGCAGGATGCCAGAAGATCACTGTGAATATCATTCCAAAATAATCATCATCTTTGTGGATAACAGATTTTGTCAGAACTTGAGTTCTTGTGGTGAAGTGAGTGATGGCATTAAGAGGTTTGTTGTGTGAGTTCTAGTTTTTAGGTTCTTTCCATGTTGCATCTGTTGCAGTTTTCTGTTTTAATGTGTCCCATACGTGGCAGAATTGTTCCTGACTCTTATGACATACCTTGTGGCATGGGCGTAACTTGGGGGCAGTGATGCAGGGCAAATGCTCCTGCACTGTTTTTTCTACCTAAGGAATTTTTTTGGGAGGGTAATGATTTTATGAGGGGTAGATAAATAAATTTGAGATTGGGAGAAGGGGATGTATGTATATTAAGGACTGGTTAAACCATTCTTTCCCCTCATTTTAACTTGACTCCTTCATAAATTGAAGTTCCCAATACTTATGTTTGATTTTGCCCCAGTAGTGTAATTAGCCAAGTTACACCTATGCCTTGCAGCGTGTCCATTGTTAGACCTCATTTAAATGGTGTGGCACACTCTTGGCAGCAGTCTTGTGTATTTAAAGTCCTGCTATGTAGATGCAGATATCCCCCAGTGCTTGGCTGATTCCTGCACAGTCCAGTCTGTGCACTGTTCACCTGTGGTCACTTACATGTCTTTGTGAAGAGACAAAGAATGTCCACTGAGATGAATGTCAGTGGTTGACATTTTTAAGATTTTGAGTGCCTGTTCCCATGTTGATACGATAGGGCATTATCACACAGCGCGGCAAGGCAGTCCCATACATTTATGCTGCATAGAGTTGCTTATTTCATGTACAGATCTTGTTCCACTTTAAGAACTAATTGGTTTTACAAACACGATGTTTGTGTGAATTCCTCATCTGATGGTAATGTTTGCAAGTACTACATACCACATTCTTTTTATTTACTCTATTTTCCACATTGCCACATTTTTTTACAACAACATAATATTTACCATGGCATATGAAGGGATTAACCACTCCTTCCCCCGCTACACACACACACACATATGAAGTTATTACAGTGTAATTTTTAACACTCAGAAATTTATTGTGAGTGTAATGAATGCCTGATAAATGTAGTTGAGTTGGATAATTTATTTTAGAAGCCATATTCTATACAGTAGAGTGTTTGATTCTTATAACGAGGCAGAGTGAATAATTTGCTGACTATGTGATGTTCCACATTGTTGTTGAACTGCAGTAGTAACAATAACCTATGATGTTCCTTGATCACCTGATCGGTAGTGGTAATGATGCAGATTGTTAGACCATAAAAAGCCCTGCATATGGTGCCACATCCTCATCTGGTTCAAGTTTATTCGGTTTTTATATCATTTTAGTTTATTTGTGTGGTTGTGTTCGTGGAGTAGTATGACAGTCTTGAGGTGGTCTCAGTGATCTACTCTGTATTCATCTGCCAAGGTACATTTTGTTGAAGCATTGTTAAATTTGAAATTGAAGCTTGTAGGAATCTGAGCATTTTGAATCACTTTTAGAAATCACTGTTCCAAATTCTGAATTATAATTAAACTGTCTGAACCACAATCATTCTTTAACCAATATAGGACATAGCATATTAAGTGTAAGAATAATAGGAACTGTTATAGGGTATTGTGTGTGCCCAAATTCTGCTTGATATATATATATTGGAATAATGCTTAGGCTTATGTTAAATTAGACTGTACTTAGACTTCTACTTTGATTGTTTGAAAGCAGGCTTGATGACCATGCAGCTTATGAGGAAGCTATATATATTACTTTACCTTGACACTGCATCCTGTTTGGAAAATCCCTTTTGTGTGCCTCCTAGTTGTATCCAATAAACTTTGGAATCTACGAGGTTCGGTAACATAGAATTTCATTAGGGCTGGGTAAAGTGTAATTTGTTGGCAGCCTACCTAGAATCCTAGAAAGTAGCCAAGACTACCTAGGTGCAGACTACCAAATGGCCTCCCTGTATAGTGACCTAGACAGCATAACCACCCCCAAAAGGAAACACTGTTACTTGAGCAAAATAAACAAGATACAGAATCCAGTGAACCAGCAGAGGCCATTTTTGAATACAGTAACTCAGAAAGTTACTGATGGTTGGCCTTACCCATGATTTGTGTAAACCATCTGTGTCTGTGGATTCCAGAGCTTTACAAACCCTGTGTTTTGAGTTCCTGAAGATTGTTCAACAGAGAAGTTGCATGAACGTGATCTTCAGTACAGTCCAATAAGAAAAAGTCAGTAGGTGGCAGATCAGGTTTTAACAGGATTCCTGCCTTGATCATTCTGCTGTTAGGGCATGTTCTCATTCACAAAACTTGTTATTGCACTGTGATGGTGGGGCAGTGCCCATGTCATTGAATGATAAGATTTTTTCTGAAGTCTTCTGTAAGCTGAGGCAGTAACTGCTTTTTGAGTGCACTGAAGCCAGCAAGTCTTGTTACAGTTTCTTCATCGAAGCAAAATGGTCTGTAAATCTTGTTAGAGCACAGTGGCTTTCAGACTTCCTTGCAGATTTTCCTTTGGTGTATTTTCCTTTCCTCATATTCTCACATTGTGGTGAAACATGTAACCTCAGATGCAGATAGTGGCTTCATAACAGAACACAAGTTGAAACATTCACACCCGCTTCTGTGCAGTTTTGAAATTCACAGCAGTATGTATGCTTTACATCTTTATTATATTTGGCAACTGCTTGAACAACCTGCAGCATGTAGGGAGTATTGTAGTGGATTTTTGCTGTAATATCTTCCAAATTTTAGGCTACAGCACACCTTATTCATGACCAGCCCTGGATGCTGATTTTCCTGAGCTATGTAAACTTACCTACAGCCTGCCAGGCATAGGCATGCATATGGGGAGTACTGGGTGTGCCCAGGCATGTCCTAGTCTCTCAGACTTTGTATTTTGTGTCTCATTTTCTAAGTTTGTATTTTAAGTCAAGTTTAGTCGTTAATTTAGAAAGAAGTTCAGTTAAATTTCAGTTTCTTGTGTTTGGTTAATAAAAATGATGTTCTTTATGATTGAGTATTTAATAAATGTGAGCCCTGTAAAAAGAATGAAAAATGGAATTCACTATGTGCTCACCTTAATGAAATGTGCTTTGCACACTTATGTTGCCAGGACCCTAGCGTTTGCAAAAACACCCATTTTCTGAAAAGTGTTTGTGGCACACAAATATTATTTCTTCATGTTGGGTTTTTAAAAAAGGTGTTTCTAAGTGAATGTCACATAGATGTGGCTGTCATTATTTTCAAAGATTAGGTGATATACATTCTTTGCTTTATTGGCTGTTTGACTGTGTGTGTTTGAGGCACTTGTCATGGTCATTTCAGGAACTTCACACATTTGTAGCCTGAAAAATAACTTGTCGAGTGATGCTCGTATTGACTGCTGGAGCTCCAGACATTCATAGTTTGAGAAAAAATGTATTGAGTTATGTATTTTTCTTATCACATTAAGTTCACTCTCAGTACATTTTTTAAAATGTCATATTTTTTGTAAAACCTGGTATATCTATGATTCTGTGTAAGATATGGTGGTAGAATAATAATCTCTTTTATTTCAGGATATGTATGTCAAAGTAAGAATTCAGGATTACTGTAAGCTTATTTTGTGATGACATTTAAGTATGTTTGTTGTGTCCTTGTACATTAACGTTTTGTTGTGTCCTTGTACATTAACATTTCTGGATGCACAGCTGTAAAATTACTTACAGGTGCATGATTTTTCTGTACTATGGTGGATTCTCTTAATCATGCATTTTGTTATATAATGTGTTTGTTGCAGATAATCCTGTTTCTTTTTGCAGTTATGCTAATTCTGAAGCTTGAGTCTCATGTAATACAGTAATGTATAGGTCTCATAATTTTATGTTTATATTTTGTAACCATACAATTCCTGTAATCCAGTACCTGATAATCTGGCACTCCTGATAGTTAGACACTTAAGGAGCGTAGTCCCAAGACTTGAAGGTTTACCTTCTGCAACATCTGGTACATGTACTGATTCTGTGAATTTATGTGTGGTTTTCTGGACCTTAGCGAATTGAGCTATTGTGATGGTTTCAAAGAATCCAAAGATGAGCAATCAAGGTACTGCTGGCAAGAGGAAACATGTAACTTTAATTATTTAATGTTTGTAAGTGGTTTACAGCAGGATGTTCTGATGGACTGGTGACTGGGCCTGTGATAATTGACAGAGCCAGATCTTTTTATGATAAAACATAAATAATAGACATATGCACATTCTGTGCGGGCTGGCTTTGAAATTACTTGTAATTACGTAGGTATGTGTACATACTGTCCGATAATCCAGAATTCTTAATAATCTGGCATCTGTCCAGTCTGGGTGCCAGATTAAAGGAATTTTAGTGTATATTTGTTTAATGTTTTCAAGCGATTTGAATGCTACCTCAGTGTAATTGCTTGTTACATTAAGTTGAATTTGAAGAATTTAATTCCAAAGATGAAAAATAACTTTTTTTTTTAGTTTCCAGTTACCAAAAAAACTTACAAACTTAAGTATTCTGTATGGCAAGCATGTCTTACAGCTGCTAGCACAATCCACCCCTTGATAATAATTAACACTTTTTGAGAATGGGTTCTCTGATTGAATATTTAGTTTTTATTGTGTCTAGTGTATCTTTGGTGTTGATTATGTTTGGCCTAACAGGTGTTTTGCTTAAATTTTCTGAATTGTAACTTGATCCATCAAAGTGTGAAGAGAGAATACCAACAAGATGCAACAATTTAGATGTTTATTGTCAGCTTCAGATGTTTATTATCAACTACTGTCTCAACATGTTTTGGGCATCATTATGCCCATCATCAGGAGAACAAAGACCTCGTATTACTGCATATGGTGTTTGCACTGGTAGTGCTGGATGTGACTGGCTGCAGTTGTGGGGTGTTGCATTGTAGGTTGCGAGCACTGTGAAGGTTACTGTTCGATGCATATGAAATTTAGTGAGGAAACCCAAAGGAAGAGACCTATTAGGAGATATGGATGTAGGTGGGAAAATAATATTCCAGCACATCTGAAGGAAATGTAGTTTCATGTTGTGGACGTTACTGACCTTACTCAGAATAGTACCAGCGGCAGGTTCTTGTAAGCACAGTAATGAGCAGACATTTTTCATAACTGGCTGGACAGCTATTGTTTTCTAAAGAAGGACTGAACTGCATGGAGTTTGCTGTATCAGTAAAGTACAGGAATGTTACTTTAAGGTGGCATATCCCCATTGTGTTATTAAATACAAATGACTGTTGCAGTCATTTAACACAACATTATATTCATGAAGTATAAGGCTACATGTTTTGTTTAAAAATGGTCAGTCCCTATCAGTCCTAATTACAGTAATACAAAAGAGGGTATATTATACAACTGTGGCCTATCCCAGTAAATGTGTGGTCCAAGGCACAGGTCTGCAGCTGTGCAGTTGGTGGGATCACGGGTTTGAATTCCACTGAGGGCATTGATGTTTGTTGTGTGTTGCGTTGGTAGCAGCTAAACCACAGGAGAGTGTCCTTCCTTGCTTCGGGACCCTTCTCTCTATAGCTCACCCAGAATGTGAGAATGGGGTGCGAAATGAAATGCACACACGCAGTAACACACTGTGTATATTCTTAAATCTAATACTACACTGTCTGCTGGGATCCCAGGAACTAAATATCAAGGGTGTAATAATACAAATGATAGATGTGAAAAATGCTACAATATTCAGTATTTCCACTCTAAACTACTGAATGTTGAGGTGCACCTTCTCAGCTGTTGCAGTACTGAGTTGGGGGGGGGGGGGGGGGGGTTTTTTTGCA
>Ga0123357_10013666_pt1 | contig 10555 bp, 6 predicted proteins | sample TergutEmb28metaG_FD_89873 | JGI IMG/M metagenome (GOLD analysis project Ga0123357, IMG submission 89873) | Embiratermes neotenicus P4 segment gut microbial communities from Petit-Saut dam, French Guiana - Emb289 P4 | ecosystem: Host-associated > Arthropoda: Insects > Digestive system > Gut ...
CCTCTCCTTAACTCTTTGCAATACTTCTTCATTTCTCACATGGTTGATCCAACTGACATTCTCCATCCTTCTCCAGCACCACATTTCAAAACTTCCCAGTTACAAGAAATGAAAGTCACAAACTGCAATGAAATGTCAATGCAGTCTTTCCAGACTTGTTAACAGAAAATGGCGCTGTAACACGCAACGAGAACACGACAGCTGACTCCAGAGATTACAATTCACATTATGGCGCTGAAGGTTGCCCAGCTCATCAATCTATTCCGCACTTTTTACGAAACCCGAATGTTTGTTACCGTACTCACAACAGTACGGTACTGGTCTCTATCCTGAGCCAGATTAATCCAATCCCCATCGTCATGCTCCATTTCTTTATGATCAATGTTATTAATGGGCTTGCACTCTTACCTACATCCAGCTATCCACACACTCCTTTGCTTTCATATTTCTCCATAAAATTTTGGCGTGCATTTCTCATCGCATCTGCGCATCCTACTTGATCTGATGATATTTATTCTTTATCACTTCAATCATCATAACAGCAAAAATCATGAAATACACCATTATGCAGTTTTTTTTTCCGGCTACCAGTTACTTCGTCGTTTTCATGTCAAAATATTCTCCCCAGCAACCTGTTCTCAGACATGCTCAGTGCTCCTACGTCAATAAGGAAGACCAAGTTTCACTCTAATACAACTCAACTTACACTCACATCCTAAGGAGAATTTAATTTCAACTCACATTCATCCACTACAAACACATAATCAAGTCCAGAAGCAATCCAAATTAATCTTCGGCCGGAATAGGGTTGCATCTTATCATGTAGGCAATTATGGCGGAACTGTGCAAGGAAGGGTCTATTTGATTGAGCAGTGCCAAAGCTCCTGTTTTTGTTTACTTCAAGAAATTTTCAAATTGGTTCAGAAGTTGAGAAAGTTTGCTTCACATAAAGATGAATGCAGCCAAGTTCCAGAGCCTCGTCGAGGCAAGATTGGGATGGTAACGCATATTCTTAAGGAAAATACGAATACTGGTATTCTACAGCTGCTGGTACTGATGACCGAAGAGAACTTGTATTTACAATAACAGATACATAAAAATTGGAACCTGTCGGGAATGTTATGAGAGACATCAAGTTATTTAAAATAAACATCAGATCTATTCCTTGAGGCTTTCCACATTAGCCTCATTAGTGAAGATACACGTTTTCCATTAGAGTAGATGAACAGTCTTGTTGCAATTCTTCAAAGAAGGAGGCGGTAAGTACTTACAAAACGTCGGCAACTACACCAATTTATACGGCGTCATATACCAGAATGAATACTCTGAAAAAAGAGGTAGCAAGAATCCCCGAAGCGTTAATAACCATATTCCAACATACACGGCGTCATAAGCCAGAAGGCGTTAATCTTCATCAGCGCCATTGTGAGAACCTGAGATCTGGCCTTATTGCCAACATGTTTAGCAGCGTATGGAGTATCAGACGTCGTTCAATACAACAATCTAGGGTGTGAGAGCTAACCAAAGTGCCATCAACGACACAACCGTTTGACTTGAGAGGGCTCCATTAGCGACTCTGCCATGTCTGTAGACAAAGGTGTCGAGGCTACGACCAGAATGAATTCGTGTTAGATTACAGCCTACAGAAAACCAGTGACATGTACAACTATGACATTTCAGGATCAGCAAAAAACTTCCGAAAGCACGAACCTCCACTGAGGTCGCTCAACACTACAACACCATACACTTTCTATAGGAGCATAAATCGAAGTTTGGCAAGAAACCAAAAAGTATACCCTCCTCCTATTTCCTTCCACTGTGATACACTCCACATCGCAGCATTGCACACCACCAAGCGATCCACACTGTTGGCTTCTGCGTTATGATGTCATGTAAGCGGGTAAAAATGCTTCGGGAACACTAAGTGCTTCCATCTTCGCGGCATAGCACGCGAACTCAACAGTGGCAGCAACAAGCACCTCCCTGCGCAACCGCAGTAATTCTTTCGGCAGAAAAATAGATGAATGTATTCAAAACGGGGTCAATGTAACTTTAAGTCCTCCGCCTCTGAAACTTTATTAAACAGGAATGCCAGAAATGCCGTCCAAAGTGTTGCTGATATATGCTAACGAAATGCAACCAATTAAAGGCTCTGTATTCAAAGCCCAAAAAGGAAACGCACCACTCGGCATTGGTTACAATCGATTCAGTGCCGGCCTCTGTGTGTGTGTGTTAATGAACTGTGCCGTAATCGTGAAATTCACCAGACCCCCCCCCCCAAAAAAAAAGTGAATATCAGTCATCTTATCAGCCTATTATTCTCCACTGTTAAATAAGAATTATCAGCAGAGACTGTGACACTAAAGAACCATGCTGACAGGAAATAAAACGCACGGAAAGCAGTCAGTGTTTCGTCGGCCCAAAAGTTGGTGCTGTTGACGGTAAGAACACGAACGTAGGAAATGCACGCATGGGGTTGACAACTTAGGCGCAGAACCGTAAGGTACAGGTAAAGGTGAAGTTGTCCCTATACATATTATGATATTAATAGTGTACGTCAGCACAACTATTTTTATTATTACACAAGGTATCTAGGCTACATGTTTCGATTATTGAATAGTCATCATCATGCCTATTATTTATAGGTTAAATCACAGGATGCTGTGCACACTGGGATCCCAATGTGTGCACAGCATCCTGTGACTTAACCTGTAAAGAATAGGCCTGAAGATGACTATTCAATAGTCGAAACATGTAGCATGTGAAATTACCTTGTGTAATAATAAAAACAGTTGTGCTGACGTACACTATTAATATCATAATACGTATCCAGGCACATCCTGATGCCTCCATTCAAGTTCGCAGCTAGTCAAACTAAATGCATCTGCTTATATAAGAACCCAAGAGCCTAAGTACAGAGGTGCTGTGCAAACATTTATTTCAATCGGCAATGTCTCAAGCAACACACTGGGATCCCAGTATGTGCACAGCATCCTGTGACAACCTGTAAAGAATAGGCCTGAAGATGACTATTACATAGTCGAAACATGTAGCCTATGTAATTACCTTGTGTAATAATAAAACAGTTGTGCTGACGTACACTATTAATATCGTAGTACGTATCGAAGCACATCGTGATGCCTCCATTCAAGTCCCTATACATGCCATAAAAGTACATGGAACATGCAGGTATAGGATGACTCATTCTTAACTCCGGCCATAGATGGAAGTAGCCAGCTTCATCCCCACGTCACTTTGCTCCAAAATAAAAAGACGCAGTGCCCACTGAAGAGAGGGTTCGGTGGGCCCCAGAGCCGGTCTGGATGCACTGGAGAAAAGGAAAAACTCTTGTCTCTGCCGAGAATTGAACTACAATTCCTTAGCAGTCCAGCCCGTAACCTGCGAATACCGCAATACATACGGTACAATTACATGGAACATGAAACGCGTACTGCGTTTTCATCGACAATGTTTGTTTGAAAACATTTGCGACTGAATAACCTTCATCCAGTCGCGCTCGATAGGCTCACAGAAACGCCTGTAATTCTTCAGTCAAAGTGCCCGTTATGTACGTCCGACCTTCATCTAATTCTCAGTCGGTGAACAGTTTTTTCCAAATTTTATATTTGTAGTTCCGTGCATCGTAATTCTAGGTTGAAGAAATCCAACAAGATGCAACAGTATGCAGATATGCGATGGACGCCCGAAATATGTAGAGTAATTTAGCAGTAAATAAATATCTGCATACTGTTCCATATTGTTGGATTTCTTCAAACTAGTTTTTTTCTAAACTACCCTAACATCAAATTTCATTAAAGTCCACTCAGTGGATGTCGAGTTGTTACATGCGAACAAACTGATCCGGCGAAGCTAATGCACTTTTGCAACTTTTTGTTACGCACCAAAAAGCGCTTTCTGGTTCATGTGCTGCAGAAAAACAGCGGTCATGCATCCACCATTACGTTTACTCGACATATAAAATAATCGAAATTGATTAAGTGGGAATACAAACCTGCAAAGCATGGATACAGAGATGCAATATGACAAGAATGACGAAGAAACAAAAAATAAAAATGGCAAATGAAAAGTCTACGGGAATGAAAGGTGATGAGGAATAGAGAAAGAAGATGAATTAAAATGGGGAGAGGAAACTGCTTTAAACTTGAATTATAGGGTTGAAAAGCCACAGGACATAAAACGGCGAAACGTACAGGAAGAAGGAAACGAAGCCAAAATTGGGCCAGGATCTACTTGGCCGACGCACACGAAGGCTCTTGCCAGGGGCGAAGCGGTACGATATCAATCTCAGCAGGCCTACAGCAGCACAGGCCAAGACTGGTACAGGGGTGCACTCGCTACCGTATACCGCCTGAGAGCGAAGGAGATACGAGGCACAAACACGGTTATTTACATAATCTGAAAACAAGAATTCGAATAAAGCATAGCATAACGTACAGCAGCCACGGCTGGGTGGAAAGTACGTAATCAGAAAACGTAGCTTAGTTAAGATAAATAGAACTGACACTAAGAAATTAATAATACATTCATGAAAAAATTAAGAACAGTTTGAACTGCTGCCATTCAGTCAATGACCGTGTACCTTCTCGTTTCCTACCTGTAACCACAAATATTAATATATCCTAATTAACACAATTTTCACCTCTTACTGTGTATGGGTGTGAAAATGTATCTTCGTCCTAAGGTAAGAAAGACTGAGAGTGTTTGAGCATGTAGTGCCGAGAAGAACAATTGGAACGAGAAGGGAAATTACAGGAGGATGGAGAAAGCTGTCAGCAATGTGTGTGCTTCGTTAAATGTTACCAGGGTCATCAAGTCCATGGGAATGGGAAGGGGGCGTCTCGTAGCACCTATGGGGGGAAGAGTAATCCATACACAATTTAGATCGAATACCCCGAAAGGAAAAGGCCACTGGGGGATTGCGGGTGGGAGGGAAATATCAAAATGGATCTTAGAGACGTAGGGTGTTAGAATGAGAACATAATTAAACTGGTTCAGGACCTGGTGGAGAAGTGGATTCTTGTGAACACGGCAAAGAAGTTCCAGATTCCAAATAACACTGGAAGTGTTTGTTGCGTAGCAGTCGCGCAACAACCATCCCCTCAAGACGAATTTTAATCCTACAGTCCCTACTGATTACATCTTTTCATTTTGTTACAGTCTTTTCACTAAAAATTATACGTCTACAAAATTTTTCGTCTATAATAATATTAATTTTAATGTGGCCGCTAAACAGTACGATGCATCATGTGTCACGTCACGTCACGTTAAGTCGTTTCGTTTGCCTAGACGTTCGAAGGATTCGAACAAATCGATTAGGCATCCTCCACAGGCACAGATAGGTGCTGTAGGCTACACAGGCACAGATAGGTGCTGTAGGCTACACATTCGCTATGTGACTTACATAAAGATTCCTCCGCTCTTGCCACACACTTGCAAAATGCAAAACTGAACAGCACAATACGTGCTGTCGGTCGGCGTTTGCACTTAAAAGAGTTCGTGTGAGAATAAAATAGTATCTGTGCCATGAACTTGCCAGTCGAGCTCATCCAGGTGCCCGGGCATTATGAACAGCTCACAGCTATTCGACAAAGCGCTCGCCATGTCAGGGGCGTAGCTAGGGTGGAGCAAGTGCTGCGGCCGCCCAGGGATGCAGAGTCCAAGGGGCGGCAAGATGAATATTTTAAATAAAAAAAGTTTAAATGAAAATAAGTTTTGAATTATTGAGACAAAAAAAGTAAATTCAATAAATAAATAACGATTTTTTTTAAAGTTCGTACTTTCTGTGGCCACCGTTCTGGGCGACGGAAAACCTAGCTACGCCACTGAACCACGTTCATGGTATTTAATGGCATCCAAAATTACGGGAGAAACGAAAGTTACCGCTCATAAAATATGAAGATCTGGAGCATTCTAAATTCCGTTTCTCCAATCTCTTCTCCCATTCAATAAAATAAGTTCCATAATCTTTTCAAATTGTACAATTTTCGTGACCTTGTTAAAGGCAAATACAATAATCTGCACCAGAAGAATAGCTAGCGGGGGAGGGCGAGTGGTGCGGCCGCCCCGGGAATCAGAGTCCAAAAAGCGGCAAGTAATATTTTAAATGAAGAAATTTTATTTTCTGTGCTCAACAAATTTTAAGTACTTGAGCCAAATAACAATAAAATCAATAAATAATTGTAATTCCTTTCAAGTTCGTAATTTACGTCAGAGACAACTATTCTGGATATACGTCCCGGGAACGAAAATGCCTAGCTACCTCAATGATCGGTACAAACAGAATACACGACAATTACGTGACAGCAAAGAATAATCTGGAAGAAAATATTAAAGCTAGACAATGCAGTCCATTCTCATGTTTTATCTACGAACTCTGATTTAATCATGACGGCGAAAATTTCAAACAAACTGATGAAACCCAAAGATAAAGGATTTTGAATTTACATGTTTTATTTCGACCTACTGAACATTTCAGTATGTTGTCTGCACGTCACACTATAAATAGCGCCGAATTACAGGATGGTAAGCGAAAACTGAGTTGTAAAGGACTGAATGGAAGTGATCATGGCCCAATTTGCGGTACTATAGCTGCAATTGTCTGAAGAGACAGAAGAATCCAACAAAAAACCGCCAAGATAATCAGTCTCCAGATCTAGCAAACATAGTTTGTTCGAAAATAACTGAAAACAACTGAAAGGCGTAGCGAAAACTGTACCGAAATACAGCCACTTGTGCAACGGAATGACAAAATGTTAGCACGGTATGAATGCGTTTCGAAACCCACGTAAACAGCAGTACGTCATTATGCGTGTTAAGAACACCGAGCAAATTTGTTGTACCACACACCGGCGGATCACAGCCACCTGTACGCTTGTTCAAACTGAGCGACACGGCTGCTGCATTTATAACTATTTACAGAACGCGGAACAGATAGTGACAGCAGGCCGCCGTCCACTGCCAATAGAGGTCGGCGTGGTGGGTATATAAATATCATAATATACCTTATTAAACAATGGACAGAGGCATGCCCCAATTCGAAAGTGACGTCCATAGCACAATGGCCTCCAGCATTTGGCGGTGTCACAAACCAACGCCCTATCGACGTGCATGTCCTTTCTCTCGCTGCCTGCCGTTATGTGAAACGTAGGTCTACACACCACTCTACTTTTTCGTTTGCGAAACTGAATGAACTTTTTATGCGTTGCGAAAACACGCGAAGTTTTAAAGGTACTGTAGTCCTATAATAGCAACATTAATATAGCGATAGTAAAACACAAAGCGTTCGTTTAGCTTCCAACTTGACAAGAAATAAACAAAAGCACCGAAATAATAAAATTTGGTACATTTCTACGTCACACGTGAGAATTACTGTTTGTGTTGTATGTACTTATTCGGGGACAGACAGGGTCATATAATTGATAAGTTTCTTCGTCTTCGTCTACTGTGGATACACTATCCAAGAAGAATAAATGCTTCCCCAGTTGCTCTCCTCCATCCATCCCTATCCTGAGCTATTTCTCTCTAAATAACAATGACCAGCTATCTTCCGTCATTCTCTACCTCATATTTCTATCTAACCTTGGGTCTCCCTTTGGGTCGTTTATGATTTAGGTCGGCTTAATAAATTTTCTTGGTGTTTCTTGCATCAATTTATAAGTTTAATGACTTAGAAACATCTTTAAAAGCGACAGTGTATTTAAGCAGCCCGAACGTAATTTGGATTACCGTGTGCGTGCGACGGAGCGATGAACTGAGCAGGAAAATGGGACTTTTTAACATAAACTGTACAGTTAGACGGCAAAGCACATTTTGACCTTCACCGCTAGCACGCACAAAATGAGTTGGGTGTGTGTAAACGGGTATGGTGGTCAAAACAACAGTCAAGAAGTTACAGCACGCACCATTTCTTCCTTAAAGACTCCAGTTCTAATTGTTATGCAAGTCATATTCAAGGACACGGACATAACATGTATTACGCAATTTGAAATGATGACATTCTTTGTATGCGAATAAACGTTTCTTCATTAACGAAACAATATATTCTCAACTTAAGACACACAGAAATTTATTTTAAAAAACGACGATAAAAATACACAATAAAAAAATCCCTCTTCCGGATCAAAATTCAATACACACAAGACCACGCGTCACGTCCTTAAGAAAGTCACGCTCGGAGTTGGAATCGGCGTATCAGCATTAATCTGAACTTAACTTATTTCTCCTAGCTTTTGTACCCTTCTTGACCTATGTCAGCGGTGTATGTTCCCTAATAATTTCAGTTACAGACACCACTTCATCTGTACGTGCCACAATTAGATGACTACTACGCTCATACCAAAGGTCTACATCAAACAAATACATCTGCTTCAAAACACAATTCCTTGTACGAACCCCATAACCGCTAACTACAAAACAAAACATTACCTACTACGTAGCATTCACAGGCGGTAAAGTGTTTTGAGCAGACTCAGCCGCAGGTGGATGGAAAGGAAACACGACACCGCAACAAGCCTAAAAAAATTATCTTTCCATATAAACACACGTGATGTAGCAATGTCTATCAATACTTTTGAGTGAAATAACTCTCTCTCCTAGAAAATCGCCTCCCATATTAGCATATGTTATTCAGCAACAAACAGCGCCAAATTAGCCCATAGTGACGTCCTCAATTGTCATTTTCAACTGAACCCCAATAAGGCACCTTCTCATATTAACAGCTGTTGTCCGGCAATGTCAGATAATTTAGGGCGACCCATTTCTATTGTCAGTGTAATTCTGAAAGAGGCACGAACTTCGCTTCCTCATATTACCACCTGAACAGCAGCACGTGGAGTGAAGGAGCTCAGTTGTCACTCGTTCTGACAAAGAGCCCCACAAGTTACCTCACCTTAACACCTGATACTAGGCAATACAAAGCAACATTTATGGTGAAATAACACTTGTCACTGTGGCACTGAGAGGAATACCGACACCACTCCGACATATCAACAAGTCACTTAATGCAAAGCAGCATTTGGGGGTAAAGAAACTCAATTATCACCTTCGGTCTTAAACCAAAAGACGCCTTTTGTAATTAACAGCCGTTGTTTAGCAATGTAAAACAAACACGATTAAGAACCCGAGTTGTCACTTGCTCGGAGAGGAGGAACAGTCACTTAACTTCCACTAACACTTATTATTCAACAACGTATAACAAAGACAGGGTGACGCAACTCTAGATGATCACTTATTCTAGCGCTGATACTGCTTTATACTTGCAGTGAGTAATGAAGGATGAAAATATAGGCAGTAATACGATATCTGGAGAAACAGTCGCAACCAACCCCCGAGTTTCCAACTTATCACCTAATCGCCACTGTGGATTTGATGTTTGTGTAACCGTGCATCACTGATATAATAATATAAACAACCAGATGCAACAATAACGGTTTTTATTAATAATCCCAATCAGCTCAACATGTTTCGGGAGATGATTTCGCTCAACCTCAGGAGCACTAGACTGTGTTTACAGCATGTGGTATAAAGCACCGACGATGCTTTATACCACAAGCTGTAAACACAGTCTAGTGCTCCTGATGACGAGCGAAATCATCGCCCGAAACATGTTGAGCTGATTGGGATTATTAATAAAAACCGTTATTGTTGCATCTAGTTGGTTGTTTATATTATTACGTCACTGTGGAATTCTGTTTTAATTTCGGTGTGAATGAATGTCGTATTATATCATCAAAATATATCAAACACTACTTCTTAGGCCTGCCCTCAATTCCGAAATGCTTTTCACTTAAGACGCCGCTTTGCCAGTTGAGCATTAGAAATGCACGTTACGACAGCATATCGGGTGGCGATTGTTGTTGTCTCCATTTCCGTTTGCGCAACTTCATAAAAACACTCGATAAAGTGTCCAAAAAGGAAAGTGGCTCCACACTATCTACAGTGTGGAAACCAGCTGATGAATAACACAATAACGCGACCACTGAACCGAATACACGTATCGGTCTGACAACGAGGGGACGTACTGTTGCAGAACAGAACAAATTTACAAAAATTATTGCACAGTTACGTTCCATTTTGTCTGTAATTTAACTAACCAAGCATTGACATTTCATGTCAGTCAGGTCTACCTGTTTAAGGCGTAAGTGAATTATACACAGTACCCAAAATGAGCTGCGATAGAGTCACATAAAACAAGATTCATAATTCATGTTCCTCTCCAAATGGTATTAAGGTCACCAAATCAAACTTGAAAGGCTAGGCCGGATATATAGCACGCATGCAAATTTAAAGTACAACGGAAAACCTGAAGGTGACAGACGACTTGTGAAAGTCGGTGTGAGTATACTTACTTACTTACTTACTCCATGGTGCAGAGTCCTTCTTGAGAAGCAAACTGGTTTGCAGCTAGTCAAGGAATTCCCCGCATTTCACGGAACCCCAAGGTTCATTACCGCACTCACAAGCGTCCGCCACCTGTCTCTATCCTGGGCCAGCCCAATCCAGTCCATATACCCACATCCTACCTCCTGGAGATCCA
>Ga0123357_10013667_pt1 | contig 10554 bp, 10 predicted proteins | sample TergutEmb28metaG_FD_89873 | JGI IMG/M metagenome (GOLD analysis project Ga0123357, IMG submission 89873) | Embiratermes neotenicus P4 segment gut microbial communities from Petit-Saut dam, French Guiana - Emb289 P4 | ecosystem: Host-associated > Arthropoda: Insects > Digestive system > Gut ...
CATAACGGTCATCCAGAGTTTCCACATTTTCATTCACAAGTTTAATTTCATGCCCCGAAGGCGTTATGTTCATAAGCGTCAGTAACGCCAGCGAGGGCGCCATACGCGTCTTGAGATCCGTGTCCATCGGCCTTTTATTCATTTTTGGCTGAATCAACAGTATTTTCACAGCCTGTCCCCTCCCGCGGCGCTTAAACGGTAGCCCAGATTGATGACAAAATTCAACGGTACATTCGTCCGTGAAACCCGCATGCGGCGGATAAAAGAACCCAAAGTGTAAAAGCGGCGGCGGAAGCGGTTGTAACCACGCCATAATTCATCCGCGCTCATATTCCTCGGCGTAAATACGACGGACGTCTTACTGTCGTACTTGCCCCAATCATCGGCGATTAGCCGGCCTTCGGTTTTATACTGTGTAAAAACAGGCGTTTGGGGGAATGGTGTAAGGATGCTCACTGTTGCCCCGTCGATACCGAGTTTTTCGCAAGCGTCAAGAGCTGTGTCGAACACATCCGGCGAATCATTGTCAAAGCCGAAGACGATTCCTGCCTGAACCATGATCCCATGGCTGTGTATGCCGTTAATAGCCGCCGCATAATCGGTAACCCGGTTAATGCTCTTTCCGGCGTCATCCAGCGATTCTTTGGTGAACGATTCAAGGCCTACAAACAGATAGAGGCATCCGGCTTTCTTTGCGAGATTCAGCGTTTCGTCGTCTCTGCAGTCACGCAGCGCCGCCTGGGCCGCCCATCTCTTTTTTAACGGAATGAGGGCAAGAAGCATGCCTTTCGCGTATGCCTTATCAGCGAATAAATTATCATCCCAAAAAACAAAGAATTTAGATGGCATATCCCTTATTTCGGCGATTACATCTTCTATCGGGCGTGTCCGGAAAGAGTCGTGATATATCTGCTTAAGGTTGCAGTACCGGCAGTGATACGGGCAGCCCCGGGTGGCGAACACAGCGCCTTTCATTGTCCTTCCGCGTTTGACCAGATCCCAGCGGGGCGCCGGAAGGTTATCCAGACTTTGAGGGCCGCCTGCCTTATATATCCTGTTCGGCGCGCCTTTTCGAAAATCATCCAGGAACTCCGGCCAAATGGTTTCGCCTTCCCCTATTAGTAAATAATCACAATGTTCTTTGACTTCATTTGGCAGCAATGTCGCGTGCGGGCCTCCCATGGCGACTTTTACGCCTGCTTTTTGCAATTTGCGGCTGATTTCATAACAATGGGGCGCGTTCGGCGTATTGACCGTTATCGCTGCCAAATCGAACGGCTTGTTGTAGGGAATCCGCTGACGGTATTCGTCAACAATCGTAATTTCATAATGATCCCCGTCGACGAACGCCGCGAGATAAGGGATGGTAATCTGAGAAAAATTATTAAATTGCAGACGGCGGAAACGGTTAATCTCACGATTTTCCGGCTGTATCATAAGCAGTCTAATCATTACGCCGGTACTCCAGAATATCCCCGGGCTGGCAATCAAGCGCCTCGCAGATTTTTTCGAGAGTGGAAAGCTTGATTGCCTTTACTTTGCCGTTTTTTAACAGGAATACGTTCGCCATGGTCAGCCCCACCCGTTCGGTTAATTCGGTTACGCTCATTTTACGCCTGGCAAGCATAACATCCACGTTTATAACGATCATATTGTCCCGTCAGCCTCCTCCTGCAAGTCAGCCGCCTTGCTTATATATCTCGACAGGACGGCCGCGAGCAGGGCAAGGGAAACACCGAATATGCAGCCGAGTATGGAAAGGAAGAATATATTCGGCCGGCTCAAACCGACGACGAGCAGCAGGGTATTACCCACTGCGAAAAAGCCCATATCGGTGAGAAGCAGCATGGCGGATCCCTTAATAAGTTTAGCTGTTTTTATGGTAAATACCTCGTCCCGTTTGACGGCGGATGATACTCTCCAAACATTCACCAGGATGATGAAACATGGGACTGAAGCCGCCCATAAAAACACTATCCATATGTATGAGCCGCCGCGGCTGGGCACAAATCCCAATAAATCAGATAACGCAACGGGAAAGACATAAACGCAAAGCGTCAAACCACAGGCCATGGCGGCAACTGCGGCGAATCTTACAAATGCACATAAGGTCTTTGAGCTCATAACGGAACACTCCTCTCCTAAGACAATCATATCACGAAAATTTTAATTGTCAATATATATTTATTGTATTACAATAAATATATATTGTACAGCTAACGTTGAAATCTTTTAGCCGAAATAAACCCCGGTGGTGCCTTGTTTACCCTCACGCAAGATCCGCACTTATACTTCTAACCTTGAAGAGAAATATGATTCCGTATAGAATATAGGTGTATGTCGGATTCATTCGCAGAGGATGATAACATGAGTGATAAACCCAAAATCGCTGTTTCATTGGCGACACTCGAAAGCCACGATCATATTATCGGTGATATAGAACGCGGTGTTAAAATCTATAAACAGGGCGGTATTGAGTTTGTCGAACAAGCCCCTGGATCATATTTGGGGCATGTGCCGCATATCGGCGGCTTTAAGTTATCTGGCCGCCGCCGGTGCAAAGGTTGTCGTCGTCACAAGGCCGCCCAAAAATTACTCTGAAAAGGAAAGGGCAAAAATTCCCTCTGACCGTTTCAATGAAGCTGAGGTAGCTCTCAATGGATCCATTCATTTTCCGGCTTACCCAATTTCGTTGATACTCATTATAGGTTTTTACAGGCACATATACCTTTTCAAATTCAACAAACTGGTGCGTATGCTCAAGCAGATAGATTTCATTAAGCCCGGCGCGTTTGGCGTTTGCGATAAATCCCTCGAAAAAAGTTTGTGTGTACCCGCCACCGTGGCCGTGTAGAAAGTGGATATGTACATCGCGCATAATCTGGCCCCTATGCAAGTTTTCCTCCATTTATAAGCGCTTAATAGGGCAAACGCCAGCAAAATCATGTGGGCGTGCGGCCTATAAGAGCCTTTGCTTGATTAGGAGCGCTAATTTAGTTATAATCAATGCATAAACGTCGCTTGGAGGAGATATGATGGAGACAAAAGACGCTGATGCGGATATTGCGATGACGGATATAGATTTTTCAATTCCGTTGAAACCGTTTGCGGATCCTGTTTTCGAGGCGATCTTCGCCAATAAGGATGTCGCGGGGCTTGCTGCTCGCAGCTTTATCAACGCGGTACTCGCTGAAAGCGGCGATCCTTTGATCGGCGAAATAACGCAGCTGACGCCTCAAAAATCCATACCGAACATACTTGGCCGGGGCTATAGATTTGACATTGAGGCCCGTGTCGGCAACCGGGAGCTTGCCGACATCGAAGTGCAGTTGAGGTATATGGACATGAACAACAGGGGCTTACTTTACGGCAGCAAGTTCCTGGACGAAAATGCGGAACGCGGGGCTAAAATGGAAACGGTGCTTGAAGCCATGCCCCGCGTGATAATAATTAATTTGCTGTACTTCAACCTGCGCAAAGGGCATTCGGATTTTCACCAGCCGGTAGAGCTGATGTATCGGAAGCCAAAGGAAACCGGGGAATATGAACGCGCGAGCGACAGGATGGTCATACATAATATTGAGCTTAAAAAATTCATGAAGTACAAATTGCCCGCCTTGAGGAACAATCCGTACGACGGAAAAACGCCTGGGCTTTGCTACTGGCTTTGGGCACTTTGTGTCTCTCATGAGGAAAACAAGCCGCTGGGAGAGGTGATCGGAATGAATCCGGTATTGACCGAATTTTCGGAAAAGGACGAAGGGTTCAAGCAGTATACTGAACGGTACGAGGAGATAAGCACAGACTTGAATGTCCGCCGGATGTATGCCATTTGGACAGAAGGCATGAGCGCGTTGGATCAGGCAAGGAGTGAGGGAATAGCTGAGGGAAAAGAAGAAGAAAGAATAGAAATTGCTCGTAGCTTGATAAAACTCGAGACTTCAACAGAAATAATTATAATAGCGACAAAACTACCTGTGGAAAAAATAGAAGAGCTTCGAGAAGAATGTAACGCAAGCGAAGCGTAAAGATCAGGCCAATCTTTTAGGTTGGCTTTTTCTGTTTGATAAATTTGACAGGATAGTTTCGTCCTAAGAACGGCTTGAAACGTTGTCATATAAACCTACGCGGTGACGGTCCTTTTGACATCCCTATCGGAAAGTGCGCTGTGGTTCAGGATAAGTGGGAAAATAGTTATGTCATTCTGGACATGTCAAAAGGCAGATATATAACCGACGATAAGGGAAATGTAACAGGGTTGTCACTGGAAAATGCTCAGTAGCCGATTATGGGAGATTTTATGAAAAGGTTTGTATCGTTTCTGATTTCAATGATAATAGTGACAGCAATGTGCAATAGTGCGGGCACTGAATAAAAAAAGCTGGAAAATATACCGGCAACCATAAATAAGACTGATGTTGAGGTAAACGGAAGCGGGCTTATCAGCGCCGACGGTTTGCTTATGAGCTGAATACGGTGCGGTATTTCCGCATACGGGAGGCAAACAAACTCATTTTAGGGCATATTACCATTTACGGTGTAACATACGCCGGTTTTCCGACGTCATAGGTGTTCCAGCAACAATGTTGATCGCATCGTGTTGAGATCCCACTACTGAATTTAAGAAGGGTAGCGAAAAATGCTAAAAAAATGGTCAGCCGCCTTGGCACTTATTATTCTTACCGTGGGCTGCGGGATCACAGGCCAAACGATAAACGCCGGATTAACCGATAATAACTCTACCGTACCTTCAATGTCGGCAAACTCGGATTCGCCGGTTCCGCCGCCGGCCTCCGCGATCCCAACAAACCCAACCAGCTCCATCATTGTACTGCCGTCCAATGAAACCGCCTTCCCGTCTACCCCAGAACAGACGCCGACCGATTTGCCGTATAAGGCTTACTATCAAAAGTATTTGGAATTAACAGCCCAATATGGGACAGCGGAAATAGCAGAGAATACCGAACATGGCAGCGGGAGCTATCTAAACGGCGTATGCATTGTAGATCTTTTGGATTTTAACGGGGATGGCGTGCAGGATTTATTGGTGATTTACGCGAACGGCCAAATCAACGGGACTAATATGGTTAAGTTTGGGATTCCCCAGGCGGGTTCATATGGGATAGAGATCTGGACATACACCAATGGCGCGATGACTCTGCTTTTACGGGAATCACAAGTCGGTTCCTACTGTTCTTTCCGCACTAACTATTGGGATGCCGACAACTGCTTCGCGACTGTTTATGAGAGCGGCGCCAGTTTACCCGTCATCCAGTTATATGGAGAAACCGACGACCATATTACATACACAAATTACTACGATTCGGATGGAACGGTTGTCAAAGATGAATTTACTTACGGCAATCATGTATGCCAAAAGAACGGTTCAGCCATTTCCGAGGCCGAATGGGATACGGGCGTTGCCGGGTATGACAAAATTATTTTATGCGCCCGCCTTTCCAGTGATGACAATATCCCCGCATCCGCCGCGAATGATGACGGCGTGAATTTTAACAATACATTGTCGCAGACACGGCGCGTAACAGACACCCTGTCTCAATCCCAACCGTCCTCATTTGACGCGGCCGGCGCGGATTATATCCCACTGTATGGGGAAGAAATAGCGCGCGTCAACAGGGAACGTATAGACGCGGGCGATATGCAGATACCGCATAAATACGGTATATACGATATAGATCAAAACGGCGTACCTGAGCTGTTGATATTGACCGGCGATTGCGAAGCCAATTTCCTATATCATGTCTATACCGTTATAAACGGCGGATTAATCTATTGCATCCCTCTGTAAAATTACAATACACCGAATTCAGTGCTACGGTTCTGGTTGTTTCATCCCATGTAAAATTCGCGAAATATTTTGAATAACCCAAATCACCGTATGCGCTGTCGTCAAGCGTACCCAAATCCTCAATACAAACAGCGATCTTTCCATCAATGTTGTAACCCCTTATTTCCTGATTGTTAAACATTACCTTAACATCTGTGGCATATACATCGCCGAGAACAGTTCCCGGGATTCCCCGGCTAACATGCTTTCCTTGATATTCATAGGCAGCCATTGGACTGACATTATAAAAGGAATCTATGGTCAGCAGCTTGTGTTCAACGTTGTAATCCACAAAAAAGCCATAAGTAAAATCTTCGCTGTATAAATCTTCAGCGATAATACACGTTTTTCCGCCTATATTGTAAGAGTCAATAGGCAACCCGTTCACCGTCGCCAATATATCTGTGGAATATATCTTCCCGACAATATCCTCAGCCTTGATACTGGTGGTATTAAACCTTGTGAAGGCGATAACGACTATAAAAAAAACTAATATTTTCTTCATAATACCCTCCGAACCTCTACGGTTAACCGCCTCCGTTACTTTGCAATAACTGACTCTGTCGCACCTGGGAACAGGCGGCACTAAAACCGCACCTGCGTACTTACCTGTATAGGCACGCATATTTATAACCCTATAGTTAACTGTTTGGTAACGGCATCCCATTGAATTGTCGCTCCTAATTCTACAGCAACATATCTGATCGGCACAAATAAGCGGTCATTGACCAAAGCCGCCTGCCCCATCCCATTCGGCAGCGGTTGGGAAAGGACTATTTTTAATGTTTTTCCACTCAAAGAAATTGAATCTGTTTTTGTTGTATCATCCTACGCCGTTTTAGCGCCAAGCGCATTGGTGGTAAAACGAATCGGAACCATTGTTCTTCCGGTATCGTGATCTATATAGGGCGCGACATCAAAAAAGTCTTCTTTGTCATTGATTGAATATGACATGTTTCCAACAACTTGCAGAATATGGCTTTGCCCACAGTGTACCGTCCCTATATATCTGGAGTATGGCGCCGGCGCCTTTTGCTTGATAAATGATATCACTGCCCTGGGCCTCAAAACTAAACTTATACTGGCCGCCAGCCTCCGATCCCCAAGATACGTCCAATATACTTCCGTCCGCCTGCTTAATATCACCACTGTCTATGAAAGCGCCCGTGACGTTATCTTCTATCTTATGAAGTTTTGGTGTTGGGCCATTTAATGCAGTCCATTCCCACCTGTTCCATCCCCAAAGGCTTCCGTCTTGTTTTAGCACCAGGCAGTCTTTGGAGATGCTCGCAGCGTTTCCCGTTAAGGCGATAGGCAGCCTGCCACCAACAAAAGCGCCGTCCCCCAATACCTCTTCGCTATTGTCTTCCGCCGCACCCCAAACCATAACAGTCCCGTCCCGCATAAGCGCTTTCGAGATTGTCCCAAATGTTTGGATGTCCGCCGCGTTATCGAGTATCTTTACCGGCGCGGTTTTGTCATTCGCGGTGCCGTCGCCGACTTCACCCGCCTCGTTCAGTCCCCAGGCCCAGACGCTGCCGTTAGCTTTCAGCGCCAGCACAGCGTTGCTGGCGCTTACCTTTGTAACAGCCGTGCCGTCATTCCATTCCCCGGCCAAAGGCGGCACAGGCGGATCACCCCATATAGGTTGTGAATCCATGTCCAGTATGGAGACCGGCGCCGGACCCCCGTTTATCGTCCCGTCCACGTTTACCCCCCACAACCATAACCTGCCGTCATTTGTCAGCGCCAAAGCGCGGTAATAACCTGCTGACACCATTGACACGTTGGACAGAATAAGCTTTGGGGTAAGTGATATGTAGTCTATCCCGGAAGATGTGCCGGTCGCATACTTATATCCAATGTCTCCCCAACCATATAGCGCGCCGTCCTTTTGAAGCGCCAATGTATACTCGCCCTGCCCGGATGCCGACACCACATTGTCGGCCACTTTTACAGGCGTAGCGATAAAATCATCGTAACCGGCGGTCGCCCCGGTACCCCACACCCACAGGGAGCCGTCGGTTTTTACCACGGCCGAATGCGAGCCGCTTGCTGAAGCCGCCTTCACCTGCTCCATAATTTTATGGGGCTGCGGCTTACAGCCAAAGAACCGTCGCCCAGCTGGCTTGTCGAGTTTTTGCCCCAGGCCCACAGACTGCCATCGTTCTTCACGGCCAGTGTAAATGAGCCAAAACCCGATCCGCCGGCTGATACAGACTTTACGTTTTCCATGATCTTTACCGGCGTATCCCTTGGCAAAGCGGTACCGTCACCAACCTCGCCGTATTTGTTCGAACCCCAGCCCCATAAACTGCCGTCTGAGGTTATGAAAAACATGCTGCTTTCCCCGGCGGTTATAGAGGTTATTGGATTTATCGACGCAGGTTGGGCGCAGGTCGTGATTGTCGAAGGTAAGAAGGATAATGTTATAACAAAGCATGTTGCGAGTATGATAAATTTCAAATCACGTTTTGTAAACATAGCTGGAACCGTATTATAATAAACACTCCTAATCACCCATTGATAACCGATCATATATACTGGTGCGGTAAATCCACTGGCCCGTTTCGTTAAGATATCCCCTGCACCTGCCTGTTTCGGCATAAAACAACGTCCTGCTGCCCGAACTGTAAACCAGGTGGATAAGCCGCATATTTTTAATTAGAAATTGCTTGCTGTGTAAATCAAATATGCTGTTATTTTCATTTATATCGTTAGTATATATATCTGTTGTCAGATAGTTGTCATTCACATAACCAATATCATTGTATTCCGGCGGCAGAATCCATCCATCAGGATTAACCTTGCCATCATTAATCGCGCTGATGTAAAAGGCGCCATAACCGGCCGGAAATGTATCCTGAAACAGTGTAGTGCTTACTATAGCCAATCCACTGTAAATAGATCGGCCGTCATTAAGGCTATATCCAACAGGAATATTCATAATAACATTGCCGTCTCCGTCGATTATTACCTGCCCGCCGTCGGTGAGTTCCGCCCAGAAATAAGTCGTACCGCTGTCATACTGAACCGGGTAAATATCGTTATAAGGGACGTCGGATATTTTACCGCCGGAACTGTCCGCCAGGTATGTCTTTTGATCGGCGTCGTATACCGCATAAATTACGCCGGTTTCATTATTTCTTAAATACTGTAATATCACAGGGTCTTCCATGATATGTAAGTCGGCGTCAAGAAATCCATATGTCTGGCTGTTATCCGCTAAATAATTAAACGATGGAATAAGCGTATTATCATTTGTATTCCAGGCAAAGTATGTAATACCGTCAAAACAGCGCAGCAACGAGCCGTCAGCCGATACTTTCACCGCCGCGCCTCCGGTTATGGCCAGATCCGGAAAATCAAGGTTAAATGTTTCCGTGTCTCCGTAGGAGACATAGAAGGCATTGTCAAGAAAGCCCGTAAAATCCCCGTGAAGGCAAGTAATCGGCTTTCCTTCAAGATCTAATATACAAAAACCGCCATTCGCGCTTTTCGCTATGCGCCACTTTCCACCATATAGTTTTGGATCCAGATAGGAATAACACTCATCCGGTGTGGATGGTATAATCTGCCTGCCGTTTTTATCAAGGAGCACGGCGGATTTATCGGAGCCGCTGTAAGAAATCACGAAATATCCGTCATCTGTCAGGTAAGCGTCGAATAGATCATGATCGCTGTATATCACTTTTCCATCTGTGTCAACCAGGTATGAGCTGTCCACCTGCCACTGGATAATAGGCCCATCCGTACTTTCAGAGTATATATAGGCTTTATAGTATGCGGGAATATTATAACCCTTAGGGTTATCCATATAACAGGAGTAGAAGTAGGGGCTTGGGATTACGGAGAAATCCTCTTCTGTATTTGGGCTGTAAAGATTAAAGCACACGACTTGGTCATATTTAGGTTCAGCCGCAAGTTGACCGTTTATGTCCATAAAACCGTACTTACCGTTTATGAATACAGGGAAAACAGGCGCGGACGCGGTCCCCACGCTCACGGGTTCATCGAAAACGGGCGCCGTATAATGATCCGCGTCCGTATATTCCCCGTATTTGGACACATATCCGCATGATTCAATCAGTTTGGCGCCTTCCGTACCGGACAGAAAATTAAACAGCTTTCTTACCGGGCTGTCTTCCGGCTCAGATTTACGGATAATCGCATATATGCCGGTGGATAAGGGATATGTTCCATCCCGGATAGAGGCGCTTGAACATTCGATACCATCTACCCCCAGCATACGGACGTCCTTATTTTGAAGCATATTTTTTACATAGTAATACATTGAATAGCCGATAGCGCCGGCACTGTTGGTGTAACCGATGTAATTGTCATATGACGAGCCATGATAATATTCGGTCTGCATGTTAGCCGGTTCCATCAGTTCCGCGCCTCTCATTACCAATTTTTTGAGGAGTCCTTGGTTTGTAGATTCCGATTCTTTCTGAAACGCCTCAACAGCCGTTTTATTGCCGCCTAACGCATCCCAGTTGCCGATTCTTCCCGAATAGACGCCCGCGTACTGATCCACAGACAAAGATTTTACAGGGTTAGCTTTATTGACAACAAACACCAACGCGTCGCGCGCAATTTCCTTTATCTCAATCTCCACGCCGGACTCTTTCAGATCATTCGTAAAACGTTCGGAAGGGGCGTATCTGAGCAGTAAGCCAATATTGACGCTAAAGCAAAAAAAA
>Ga0123357_10013668_pt1 | contig 10554 bp, 10 predicted proteins | sample TergutEmb28metaG_FD_89873 | JGI IMG/M metagenome (GOLD analysis project Ga0123357, IMG submission 89873) | Embiratermes neotenicus P4 segment gut microbial communities from Petit-Saut dam, French Guiana - Emb289 P4 | ecosystem: Host-associated > Arthropoda: Insects > Digestive system > Gut ...
CCTGTACCTAAATTGTGCAAAATTTCCACCACTGCATGAAGACGTAGAGAAAGTGTAGAGGTAAGGCTCCACATATTCTTGAGGCGGCTCCATGATACGGCCGACTGGCTACAGATAAGAGAAGTGTGGGATGTGAACACAACATGGACAAGGAAAAAATCTCTGTCCCCGCAGCGAAATAATAATTATTATTATTATTATTATTATTATTATTATTATTATTATTATTTACTGCAATTGAGTTTTCACTCGGTGGGAGTAGTCTTTACAATAGTAACAAATAAGGATAAATATAAATAAACGAAACAATACAAAAATACAGTAAATACAAGTACACATATTACCAAAACACCCACAAAATTCTGAAAATACCCACACATTACAAAACCCTCGCATACACACACCCACACATTACAAAACCCACACATACACACACCCACGTGTTACAAAACAAGTTAAAACAACCACAGTACAAGATACACACCAAATAAAATAGTCACAATACAATCAAATACCCCCAGTATAAGGTCACCCTAATGTACATGGTACTTTGTTCCCAAGAACTTCAACGTAACTCACCTCACTTCACTTCAAAACAAAATCACTTCACATATATCACGTCAGCTCACTCCACATCACTACACTTCACATCACTTCACTTATTTACACTCAATCCCCACTTGAATTCCCTTACTTGTAACTACATCCTTAACCCTCTTTCTAAAAGTGTTTAGTTTACAGGGGAAAGTTGCTAGTACGCCTGCAGGTAATTGGTTCTAACTCTTAATGGTCCTATTTATGAAAGAATATTTACCAACATCTATTCTTTGTTTCCTAGTCCTAATTTTCCGATTATGAACTTCCCTTCTCAGGTAATATGGTATTAGAAGTCTACTCCCTATCGCTTTCCAAGCCCGTAGCTGGTGTATGCCTCGAAAACAGCGCATATTCGGGTTATCATCTTCGCTGTGCCAAAGTTTCCGAACCCGACTCATTTCTATAATTTGCAAATTTAGCCGCTCTCAAACTGGCAGTCCATTCCGCAAGTAATCACATTGGTAACTCAGCAAACCATTCTCGAACACACAATTTTTGGAGTATTTTGTATTTTTACATTCACCAATGTGGTTGTTGGTCAGCAGCTACTTCATAGTCTGGTTCGATAACTGGTCGAGACTTCCCGTGATCTTCTGGTGTCTCTCCAGTAGAATATCGCGATAAGGCAGAAACTTGGGGCACAGTGGAGGGTTTTGAAGAAACTGACAGGATTCAAAGAAGTTTCTGTAAAAAGGCTCTAAGGATTCCAACAAGAGCTGCGAAAGGACAGCAAAACTGGGGTTGGGACGAGAAAATACGAGGGGAAAGATATTATCTTTGGCAGTTAAGTATTCGTGCAGGGTTAGGCAGATGAATATTGAAGAGGGTGTAAGAGTCTCTTGGGAAGGGAGAAGGAGAACATGACATTTGGGAGTTGGGTCAAAAGCTTTAAAGAGGAGCTAGAGATAATTGGATTGGGGTGTATTTGATGTTACTCGAATAGGTGAAATGAAAAGGAAATGGGCAAAATTATCAAATTAGATGCAACACTGGTTGATTACTGCAAAATTACTGTGGGAAGGTTGGGAGGAATACATAGTACAGTGTAATGGGAATGGGAGGAGTGGGTTAGCTTGGTTTCGGATTGAAATTAGTGAATTAAAGGGAATGAAGGGTGAGATCGAGAGCAGAATCCGTTCCTCCTCACGCCGGAGTGAGGCAGCAAGAAACACAAAAATGGTGGGAGAATTTTCTGGGCAACTGTTTGCTAAGAGAGAATGAAATGACAGCTTTCAAGAAACTTGTGAGGTGCTCCAAAACTACAGGCCCGAAGCAGTCGGTCATATTCTTATATAACGTCAGATGTAAGTGGGAGCACCACAGAGAACAACCAGGAGGAGAAGAGGGGGTACTGTTATGGTTGTAACTACGAGTATATTGGTGCCAGTAGAAGAGTGATATTTATTTCTAGTTGAATGGGCTGCGCACTGCACCAGAATATATATATATATATATGTATACACAACAGAATCCGGTTATAACGACTTAATTTTACGGGCTATCTCATCTATAGCGTCACATATTCTGTGGTACCAATTCCTCACTGTTGACTGTAACATTATACTACTCTGTTAGAACGACACTCGTTTGTAACAACACAAAATACTCAGTCCCTTTCATGACCTTACGACCGCGTGTGTGTATATATATATATATATATATATATATATATATATACACACACACATTTATATATATCGAGGTAAGATCAAGATAACCTCCCACATGAATCACAATAATTTATCCTCTTGTTAAGTACTTAACTTCTGTATTTGTACTAAGGTGTTTTAAGTTAAAACACCATGCAGTCCGGTACATACGGGCCAACTTTCAAGACGAAAGCATTGCCTCTATCTTATACTATATATATATATATAGGCAGCACGTTCTTCTGAAATGTTGAAAACCAACCATACTACAAAGTGTCATAAACTAGAAGACCACGATGTGACTTCTTAACGATTGCAAAACCTTAAGTACTGCAATAACGATGTCCTTCATTGGTAATGCTGTAAAGTACATCGAGAGATGCTTCAAATGTAAGCAATGTGTTTTAATTAGATCCATATTTTAATACAAGTGCTGTATATTTTGCTAGTAAGAACAATTGCTGCAGTATCTACAGTACAACACAATTTGGGTATCAAACCTACAAATATCTACTCATCGACTTGTACGGTCCTCGACAGTCCGAGTCACGTGCCAGCAAAATGTCTGTCAATACGGGAAAGTTAATTTAAAATATCAATCCAAAGCCTGGCAGGAGGCAACCTGCCACTCGTTGCAGCTCGATGGGTCGCCTCATCACCAGGCATTCAATCAAAGTTGTGGTCGGTTGGCTGTGTTTGTTGTTTCTTCCTGAGATATGAAAGAGGTGGTCAGCGGCGACCTGTCAGCAGTGGTCACCTCTGTAGCGTTAATTGAATTCTGACGTTTCGTTCAGTGGCGCTGAATGCAGAATGCCACGAATATGCACCACGTTGGCACTAAAAAATGGTTATTTGTGCCTGTGAATATGACCCCGAGTTGGAGAATAATGAACGGTGGGTAAATAGACTGTACACGTGCATTAATTACTAGCATAAATCTCACTGTAAGTGTTAATGGCAAAGTGTTACGGTTATCAACATTGCGGGGCAAGAGCCCCCAGTTCGCAGTAGAGTGGGGCTGGATTCCCCTCCCCCTTTCCCCTCCTCTCTCTCTCTCTTTGTCAAACACACACAGCATATCGGACAAAGATCCACATAAAACCAATATGTTAATAAACTTCGCATTTTATTTTGTGTTCTTCTTATGGCGTATACACTTTCAAAAATACAATAATTTTTTTTCGAGTGCTAAGTTACGATAGACCCACAGGAAGCAAAGTGGCTTGTACATCCCATACCAATATCATCAAAATGTACCGACTGGTTTCAACATGAAATCTCCTGCCTCTCTTATCTAATTCGTACAGCGTCAAGCGTCACAAGCGTGAAACAAACATTCACTCCCAACCTCAGGTTGAGTCTTGGTTTATTTAATGACATTCCTTCAAATGCATAGGTTTCATAGCGTCGAAGGGAAGGAAATGAATTACAGTAGACGTAACCAGATTTAAACAGATATACTTGCGAAATCTGTTCTGAGTGCCTGAGGAAACCACTATAACAACACCAAAAATAATGGATATCGGTAAATATTTTGAAAATTGGGCTTCCCGAATATGAACCAGTGTGCCAACCACTCGATCGCGTAGTTCGACGCCTCTATCTGACGCTGAGCCCAAGAAGGTAGCGCGGTGTGGTGCTTGGACACAGGGAAAAATATTGCCTATGTTTACACGCAGCAGATGCTGCCTTTGTCTACCTGGGAGCGGTGGGCCCTACAGATGGCAGACAGCAGCACACTTCTAGCATCTGTCCACAAGACAGCACCTGTCGATGTCAAGAAGGTGATCCGAATGCTTATTCTCGACAATATCCAATTACTCCAGTCATTGCCGGCAATTCGACACATGGGACTAAAAATAAGCCACAATTTATTTTGAATAGTGTCTTCAGGCCAAAAGTAATTCAAGTAACTTGAAAAAAGTGCGTAGAACTTTATATCGGAAGGCACAAGAATATCTACATGTTAGAAGAACACTTAGGGCACACATAGGTTCTAACTGATCAACTATCTGATAGCAGAACTCGAAGTTTCAACACTACTTACACCAAAACCTACGATTTAACACTATTCTGAGCCAGTTGCATCCACCTCCCACCTACAAAAAATTATTTCCTTACGATCCCCTTCTTTCAAATTAACTAACTCTCTTGTAGCAAAACTCAAATTTTCAAAACCGCTAATACTAAAATCAGCCACTGAACAGAGCAATGAAACAGTTCCATCCAACCCCCACCCCAAGCCCCAACCCACTCAGACCCATTATAACGTTAACCTTACATATCCTTCTGGCGTTCCAAATTATCCTGCTGAGAGAAGTTTCCCTACCGACAGTCTGTTGTACGTATTTCTCATTTCCGCATCTTTGTTACATTTCCAGAAGGTAGAGAAAAAGCAGCTTGAGTCAGAGCAACAGACATGTAGAAGCAGGCACAAGGGGAGGAGGACGGGTCAGAAAATGGCACAGAAGGGAAACGTAACCATAACTACCCACGTGTACGTCATATGACAGACTAATACAATATTCACGCGCTTATCCACTGCTTCTTCAGAATCGAATCGCACATCAGACACAACACATGCTCTCAGTTGCAAAAATTGGTTCCTCGGTTTCTGTCGACGGAATGCTAACATCTGTTCGTGCTATGTTGTTATCACATGCTTGATGCTCAATTGGTTCTTTGGCCTCAGTGCGTACCTCACACAGAACACACAACCCAGTAACAATGATTGCCATGCGAAACAAGGTGTGATTCATTCACTTACACAAGGGTATTATATGAAGTAAATATGATGCTGGTGGTGGTGGTGATGGTGACGATAATAATGATGACGGCACTAATAATAACAATAATAATAATAATAATAATAATAATAATAATAATAATAATAATAATAAGGAAATTGGAGTAAAATTAGACAACGAACACTGGTATAACCATGTACCAAAATCGGTCGAAACAAGTCATTAAGGTAAGGTTACCATATTATGGAACCAACAAGTGCAAACCGACAGAACTATTCCCAACAACAAACCAGACATCATAATCCGTGATACTAAACAAGGAACATGCATGATAATAGATGTTGCAGTTCTTGGAGACAGAAATGATATCAAGGAAGAAGATGAGAAGATTTTAAAATATGAAGACCTCGTAATACAAATTCAGCGCACGTGGAATGTGAAAGCAAAAGTGATATCAGTAATAATAGGGGCAACTGGAACCATTTCAAAATCACTCAGACAATACCTGGGCAACATACCTGGGAACAACGAAATTAAGGAGATACAAAAAAACAGCCGTATTGGGCACTGCACACATAACATAGAAAGTACTAATGTAAAAGTGCAAAACATATTTAACGGGCAAAGTAACATTACATGTAGCACAAATTGTAAATACAGAACAGCTGCAACACTATATACCCTAGCAACATGGTTTGTTTCAGGCATATAATTGTAAATACCCAGCATAAAGGTGATAACAAGCATAATAATAATAATAATAATAATAATAACCGTTGGTTCAAGAGAAGCACCAAAGAGAAAAGGCCTGTGACAAAAACAACATAACAATAAAGACCAGATATTAGCAGTATCATGCCAAATAAGCTGAAATGGTGAACAAAAACTACAGCAGCTTCGGAAGCTGGAGTCCGCCCACACATACTGGGTGAAACCCCTCCCGCCCCCCGCCACGTGACCCGCACGCGCCAGGCACACGTCACTTACCGCTGCGGAGGATTGCTCGTAGAAACAGTAATTAACTGAGAGAGATGGCAAACAAGGCTACACCACACACCTGCCCGTACACCTGGCCCGACTGCGCATGCGCAAGAAGGATATCGCAGTTTAAAATTCGAGCTTATATCTGCAGACGTGATCAGTATGCTCGGAAGCCGTGACAGGATGGTGATGTGGGTGATTGTAGTGTTACTGATGACTAGAGCGTCTTGCGAAGACAGTTCTTTGCCGGAAAACTTTCGAACTCTACAGGGGCAAGTGAGTGCATTACTGAAGGACTTCACGCTGTTGGCCAAGAACTCTGAACTTAACGCGCTACGGGAGGAACTCATTGCTCTCAGGTACGTGGAAATTGCTGTTGAAAATGACATGGCAGGCCGTTCCGAATCGCGGTCTGGAATAGATCGGTGGACCTCTCAGAACATGGTGCTAACATCAGAGGAGAGAAAAATAAAACGAATGTTAAACATACGATCTTACGGAATTTGACCACGCGTATTTGTTAGATGGGTCCCATACTTTCGGAGGAAGTTTCTAGCACCGAATCGTTGGTACCCGTCTACCAAAAAGTACGGTGTCACATCCCATAAGACCGAAATCTTCAAATTCATCTCTGTGACAACCTCGAATATTATATTATGTGTAATCAAATCACCATCATCATTATCATCATCATCATCACCATCACCAAAGACTAGGCTTGTCGTTCCAACCCTTACATAAATATCAAAACAACGTAAGTCGGCTACAGTGTGACCAACTTTCATGTTAAATGGTTCCTGCCGCCATCCATGGCGCGTTTTCCGGTTGAGGGTGGACTAGCCGACCTCCAGGTACGCAAAAAGCTGTGAATATATTTAATAAGTAGTTTAGGACAGCTGACAAGTGGTGGTAATCTAGCTTGGGGGTTGAGCGGGGGGTAACAATTTCTCACTATAATAAGCTAGCAAGTTATAAAATGTTCCACAGAGCCTTGGACTGGGACGGATCCTTTGGAACGACTTCAGTAACGGAAAATGGACACGAGGTTTGAAAATTGGAATGAATGTGGCTCAGATAGGGACAAATAGCGGGCTCATATGAACACGGCAATGGAATTCCAGGTTCCTTAACTGTGGGTAATTCTTTCATAAGCTGAGGAACGATTACCTTCTCTTGAAGGACTGCTCCATAGAGCGAGTCAGTGCGGCCATTTTTCTTAACACCGGGCGGACGAAGAACAGAAGTGAAAGTGCTCCGCCATACACTGCTCCTCGATTATCGAAAGAGTGCTGCTTTTTTGGAATGTTGGAGCACTAGTGCAATGACAGTGACAGACCGAAAGCGAAGTACTCGGAGAAAAACCTGTCCCAGTGCTACCTTGTCCACCACAAATCTTTCACATGGCCGGGACCAGAATGTAACCCCGGCCTCCACGGTGAGATGCCGGCGAGTAACCGCTGAGCCATGGCACGGCCATTTTGAAATACAGTAGAACTCTGCTTATCCGGATTAATTGGGACGGCAAGCCATCCGAAAATGCAGACGATTAGGATAATTGGATTTTTCTTTGAAAATATGCATCATTAGCAGTTTGAAGTAAAAAAAAAAAATTCTACGAACGGCTGTTTTAGGCTACATATTTATTTACTTAAAAATAAAACATTAATATATAATTCATTATATGTATTTAACAAATGGGGGAACAATTTAAGCCAAAAAATATGTAGTACAATTACGGTAAGAAAATGTTTACCCGAAGAACCAGGCCGATCCGGATAACCAGCGTTCTACTGTATATTTAAAGATTCATTACATGCCGGGCCGTAAACACAATCAGTCTTGAATATAAGGATCAATCAATTAATGCAGTATAGAAAAATCGCTGTTTGTTACGAAACCCACACAAAACACAGCTGCACTTTGTGTGCACATAAAATGTTGAATGTTAAACTTGGTGGTACACAAAGTAGCCACTAGTCTTTAAAGAGAATATAATGTGTTGTAAGTTGCATCACGGTATTTTACCGACAGATTTTATAACGCGGATTCAACGATATATTATAACCGCTACCATTTGCTGGGAAATGTCAATAGGAAATCATGCTTCTTCTATAAATAAATGTGTTCTTAGTCAGTCATGGTAGCTGAGTGATAAATGAGTATTTATTTTGTTACTACACATTACCCCTTACATCGGGGCTGGGATAGCGTAACTAGTATAGCGACTCGCCACGGGCTGGGCGGTTCGGCGCTGGAACCCCGGTAGGGCCAAGATATTTTAAGTTCTCCATACCCGTCCAGAACGGCCCTGGCGCCTACTCAGCCTGCTGTAAACGGATACGGGTGTTCATTCCAAGAGTAAAGCAGCCAGGGCGTGGCGTTCATAATCTACCCAATTCTAGCGCCAAGGCTAAGAATGAGTATTATTTATTATATTAATACCGTCAATACACAACGTATGCGAAAACCAGATGTATTAGTACAACTGGGCTATATCTGGCGACACGTTTCGGCCGTTAACCGGCCATCCTCAGGCCAACAAGGAATAGTACTGTTAAGGTACAGTCAAATTGTTCGTCAAATGGGATCCCATTGTTTACATTACAACTGGAAACATTATGAAGTTCTTAGTTATGATAAAAATATTTAAGTGTAATAAAATCTAAAATTCCAGAAGTTGTATGCAGGTCTCACGGGGCTCACTGTAGAACGTGTGTCGTATCACAGTATGTGGGTGCTCTCCCCCCTCCTATAGTGAGCCCCGTGAGACCTGCATACAACTTCTGGAATTTTAGATTTTATTACACTTAAATATTTTAATCATAATTAATAACTTTATGTTTCCAGTTTTAATGTAAACAATGGGATCCCACTGAACGAACAATTTGACTGTACCTTAACGATACTATTCTTTGTTGGCCTGAGGATGACTGGTTAACGGCCGAAACATGTCGCCAGATATAGCCCAGTTGTACTAATACATCTGGTCTTTGCATATGTTGTGTATTGACGGTACTAATACAATAAATAATTGACGACACACAACGGGATGGCTCCCTTCAAATAAGAATGAGTGAGTTACACCTCAACTCCCCTTCTGCGCTTGCATGTAGGGAAATTTCCTGCACCTTGACCCTTACTTCACCTTACGGTCGCCCTCATTTTCAGTGGCAATTAGACCTAAATTTTGTTTTTCATTTCCATGTTTATGCTCTATTTTTAGTGGACACCGTCAGAGAAGTATTACGTTTGCTTACAGAAACACAAAACGATTTAAAAGGTATATTCATAACGCAGTAAACATAATTCCCAGCGGCATGATTTGCAGTTTGTCAAAAATCACTGTCGGCCGGCGTAAAAATATTGATCAAAAAGGAAAAAAAAGTAATATCTCAACAGTATAATAACGCACAAGATAAAATGTGAAGAAAGCTGTAAACAGCTAATAGGTTAGATGAAATTCCACGGATGGCCCTACGTAAAGTAGGTATTTTAATCGACTAATACGCTAAAAAAAACCACAATGGTCAATTAATGTTAGGCAAATATTCCATATATAGCATTTCACCAAAACTTCAGGAAGTATTTACGACATACATACATAAACAGCGGCATTACGTCCTTAAGTACAGTGTATTGTATCCTTGGTTAATTTGGGTGAAATTTCGTAAATCGCCGACGACTTTTAGTGACAGGCTCCCACACCAGATTTTGGAAACTTCTAGCGGTTTAGGCGGACACTAGGCCACAGAATGTCAGGCGGACAGACGGACATGGCACAGACATACGACTTCAGATTCACTATGCAAAAAACGCCGAATGCTGTCTATCCCTTATGTTGGTCAACTACTGAAATCGCAGATTCCAGCAGAGACAGACGCAAAAATAAATCGCTCTTTATACCCGTCAAACAGTGGCCAGCACTATGTGGAAAAATATTTCAAACAGACTTTGTAGAAAGATTAAGATATTCTTGCATGTTAGGCTGTGTTGATTGTTAAATAGCCCAAGTCTGTAAAGACGTTAGAGCCGTCATCTTCAGGGTAAAGCAACCTAATCTTCTGGGACTGCCTGACCATGAAGATGACGGCAATACGATCCCTCAAAACACCAATAACGATTTAACATATGACACGGTGTAAGATCTGACTAGAACTGAATCTTCGTCAACACTTTTATGAGATCTTAAACGTCGTTGTTTGTAGGGCTAGCCGTTTGTGAGAAAAATGACAAAAATGACAGATTTAGATTTCAGCTTCGTGTAAAGTGGGAAACAGAAGAGCCCAGTGCTGTCAAAATTATAACTTTCGATCGCAAGTTTTTACTAGCCCACTTTATGGGACGGGGACCGCGGAAGCACAGTGGTTAAGGCGCTGTGCTACAAATCGGAAGGTCGCTGGTTTGATTCCAGATGGTGTCATGGAATTTTTCATTGACATAATCCTTCCGATCGCACTATGGCCCTGAGGTCGACTCAGCCTCTAACAGAAATGAGTACCAGGAGCATTTCGGGGGGGGGGGGGGGGGGAAGAGCCCCACCCCCAACGGCGCGAGACCCCGCCCCACCCTGCACCGGCCGC
>Ga0123357_10013670_pt1 | contig 10553 bp, 4 predicted proteins | sample TergutEmb28metaG_FD_89873 | JGI IMG/M metagenome (GOLD analysis project Ga0123357, IMG submission 89873) | Embiratermes neotenicus P4 segment gut microbial communities from Petit-Saut dam, French Guiana - Emb289 P4 | ecosystem: Host-associated > Arthropoda: Insects > Digestive system > Gut ...
CCGCCACCTGTCTCTATCCTGGGCCAGCCCAATCCAGTCCTTATACCCACATCCCAACTCCTGGAGATCCATCGTAATATTATCCACCCATATACGCCTAGGTTTCCCCATTGGTCTCCTTCCCTCCGGTTTCCCCACCAAGACCCTATACACCCCTTCTCCTCACCCATACGCGCCACATACCCAGCCCATCTCATTCTTCTCGATTTTATCATCCGCACAATATTGGGTGAGGAGTACAAATCATTTAGCTCCTCGTTATGCAATCTCCTCCATTCCCCCGTTACCTCGTCTCTCCTAGGTCCAAATATTCTCCTGAACACCATGTTCTCAAACACCCTCAGCTTCCTTTCCTCCAGCAATGTCAACGACCAAGTTTCACACCCATACAAAACAACAGGCAAAATTATAATTCTATATATCTTGATCTTTAAATTTTTGGATAGCAACCTGGAAGACATAAGATTCTGCATCGATTGATAGCAAGCACTTCCTGACTTCAATTTGCTCTTAATTTCTTCCGCAATAGAATTTTGATTTATTAAAGATGTTCCCAAATACTTGGACCAGCTTGAGGTTAGCTGTTGATATTTTAAGGGTAGTGTATTTTTAAGTACATTACCCTTAAAAAATCAACGGCTAACCTGAAGCTGATCCAGTTTCTCCCGACACGTCGACTGTATATATAGCCAGCTCTGCCAAATAACTTGACTACAGAATCAGAAATCTTCTGGATTGAAGCAGCGGCAGAATGTCTTCGTGCTATCAGTAACGGAGTGAGAGTGTCGAATGTTGCCACACGAATTTTAATTCGTATATAAAAATTCAGGACCGCCAATAAAACTCTTCCTCCATTACGCATTTTCGTCTCTCGGAACTCCTGTCACCCCTTAGAGAATTCTGGGGTTCCGCGGAACCCAGTTTGACAAACACTCTACATCTACAACTACCACAGCGAACCTCCCAAATCCCATAACATTTATAATAAAAGAACATAAAGAAATATTTCGCAGTTTTTAAATTGTTTTGGCTGTGGAATTCTTACATTCGAACTATGGTTTGGAAGAAATATATGTTTACAAGACGGGATAGTAAGTTTGTAAGAGTGAAACAAATAGGCATTTTACATATGTGTTTGCATTACAGTGACTAAAGCCGTGACCATTACAAAGAACAGTAGGTAAATATCATAGGCCAATAGGGGAATAACCCTTGTTCTTATGTAGCCTAGAAACTAGTGTTTAACCTTTTGGCGCCTGAATTATTTTTTTAAATTTTAGCACACCTGTATATAAAATGTGAATAAAACAGGAACCAAATTCGTTAGAATTATGAAACAAACTGCATTTTGAATATAAAAAAAACGGAGAGTATATATCATGTTTAAAATATTCAGTACATATATTTGTTGAATAGATATATAAAATGCAACGTTTAGAGGTTAGCGGTGCGGTATGACCACTATAGTGGTTGTTAGGCGTCAAAGGGTTAAAGGCTAATGCTTATGTACTCTTCTCATATCTGCAGATTCAGCCTGTGTTTCGACATAAAGAACAATATTGCTTTTAATGTCACTGGAAGAAGTGGATTTGTGGAAATAAATCTGCAGCCATAGAATAAGTTAGCTGACAATATGGAGCAGAATATGTCTTGCGCAGCAGAGAATCCTCCTAGGTGATGTAGTTCACTAAGTTCTACAAATCAGCAAGATAATTATCGAAATCTGATTTTCTTTGCTGTTAGGCAGAATTATTCCTTCATAAATAAACTTATTTCAGATGAGACTAGTAGAAAGTTCCCGAAACATCGACATCTAACTACCTTTCAACACTACGCAACAGCACAGAAAACAGAAGATTTCTTTCACATCGCGGCGAAAGCTTGAAATGACGGAAAGCTCATTACTGTTTTCACAAGAGCCTGCAACTTAAAACAATTATGAGCCAGTTCAATCCAATTCATGCCTTTACACATTACTTATACAGGATCATTTTCAATTCTATTGTCCTTTACGAGTCTAGATTTTTTTAAGTTTTTAAAAATAATTCCGCATGCACAAGTTTTGTCCCTTCAATCTCACATTCCTTCTCTTGACCATCGTAGTAACAGGCTCACGTGGTAAAGCCACGTTGTAAAGAACATTCTTAGGCATTATGCGGACACTACCTCGCGGGATTATGCCGTACTGGAGAAAAAGGCTTTTACAGAGCCGTAGACAAGAGTAACTAAATAAATTGTGGGAAATTATTAAGTTGCTGAACTTTCCTTACACTTGCGCTACTTCCTGTCTCCTAGATACCAGTCTTACCAACGGTTCTTTGTCCTGCAAAGTGTTCAAGCTATATTGTTCCGTTATGTTGTAGCATAAAACATAGAACATTAGGAAGAGTAAGAAGGACGCCAAGACGGTACTTGTACAAATTTGTGAAGAATTTACTGCCCAAAAAACTTGATTAATGAGGTTAATAAAGCAAGGGTATACAAATCCAGGAGCGCCAGTCGCCATGGCGATTAAACTTCGTAGGGTGGCGGCTGATATTTGTGGATCCTAGGTTTTGAACTTGCTGAATGTCGTCTTTGTATCAGCCAGCTTTGAGATGGTTCCTACATTTATGGAAAGTTTCTGCACTTCGGTAATAAAGAATTTAATACAAGTATAATTTTCGAAAATCTTTAGCCAATTTCGGAATATACCCGACTTTTTTTTGTGGGGGTGGGGGACTGTACTCTAAGTTGAGGATTTGACGCTGAAGTTGCAGAAAGTAGTTACCATAACACGCGCTGTGGTGGGAAACGTTGAAGCTCTTTGGTATTGAGAACCACGCACATAGCATAACCACTTCTTCTGCCGCCACTCCCTTTGTGTGATGGCAACTGTCTCGCTATCTCCCTTGTGATTGGTTCTTGATGATTGCTCTAATGGTTAAGTGACGTGCAAACATCGGACGTGGAAAGAAAGATTCCATTTCAACCGTTGCCAGGCAACGTAACGACTTTTCCCCTCTTTTATACAAGCCTTTTCCCCTCCCTTTTCGATGCCATAAGTAATCGTATATTTTCTCTCCCCCTCTCTGAATCTTCCTGTGCCTAAACTAAACAGATACAAATAGATCCACAGGATGTGACGTGTTGATAAGCTTTGTCGTAGAAGGAACTCTGGTTTTTAATTTTAAAAATCCGCAGCTAACTGAAGGGCTGAGTTGAATGCACAAAATGAGCAAAATGTGTGGGCTCTTAGTTACTGCTTGCCATTATTGTTTTATTTATTAATAGATGGAATTTTTTGCATAACACATAGGAAATCTGTAATCCAACACAAGAAAACACTCATCTAGAAAATGTAAGAAATTAAAATTACATAAATGTAAGGTCCACGTATTTCTGGAATCTGAAGAGCTCAGTTGTCTGAGGAGACGTAAACTGACATATTTACAATCTCTCCAGAAATTTTTCTTCACTGTCGGTGCAAACATGGCGGTCTCCCAAGTTTCCTTTCCTCAGGAGTAAATTTAAATCATCCTGGAAATGGCCACACAGGTTAGATCAACACGGTTTCCGTCAGCTCTAAGAATAGCTCTGTCCTCTTTGCTCAAGGCGCATGCGTTCCAACTTTTGCCACAAATGATGTATGTTTATGGTTAAGCTAGTAGAGGCACAAATATTTAAATGTTAAATTTGCGCGAAGTTTTACAACAAACCTTTATCGAAATGAAAACAATATTTCAGATAACTGCCTGTCACATGTAATGACAGAGTTGTGACACGTTTTTGCTCCTAAAATGTGCACGTAAAATAATTGCCTTTGATTAAGCTTATCTTCATGATATGTTCTATTTTTTGTTTACTTCAGATACGCTGTCTTGACCTAAGGTAAAGGGTCCAAGTATCGCGGGTTCAGGTTTGGACCCCGGGTGTAAAAGTCAAGCTCAAATACACAGGCACGGCAGCTACTGTAACAACTAAAGCTTCAAGTCATGTCAAATATTTCATTACTAGGATTTCAAAATGCTGGTATTCGGGCCAAAGGATGTGATCCTGCAGAAAGTTAACAGACTTTCTGTGAAAAGTATTCCGAATATTGCTCACCTTTGTCTCCATAAATATGCATTAGACCAAATATCAACCGCAAATTTTAAATTTAGATACAGACAAAAGAAATCACGAGAGAAAAGGCACTGTACAGATTCTCTCACCTTATCTTCGTTCTTTGGACACAGTTTCTTAAGCATATAAATTTCCTCCTTATGTTTTGGGCTAACAGACCACTTATCTTAATATTTTTTAACCAACAACTAACGCACATTATGCTTATTATTCTTATTATTATTAGTTTTAAAATAATAGGCTCTATAATCGTATTGGGTATTTATCTGATTGGTAAAAATATTAATTATTTATCAATGCAAGAAATAAATAATATAAAATTAGCCTCACGGCACCATCCGCACCGTAAACACGACCTACGCAGCGGCTCTCAAGACCACCACCCATCCAAAAACGCGGTGCAGAAAACCATATGCTGCAACTCAACATCTAATGCTCCTGATGATGGACTTATGTACCCAAAACACGACGAGGTAAGAATACATCAATAAAATTACCTAGTTGCATCAGGTTGGTAATTCACTGTATTTCATGAGGAAAATGCACGGTCAAACAACCGTTAAGAGCAGACAATACTTTCTTCCGGTCTGTTTGTACCGGAAAAACAAAATATAAAAATCAATATATGTTCTTTTACAAATAACGGGCGAGAGATTTGCGTGAATAATATTTTTGCACCAGTATTCTTCATTCTTTAATGTAAATCGACAGTTTCACACGGCAGAATCCAGGATAGATCTCAGTTTAAAATGCAGACCGTGTAACAGAATATCACAGCCTTCACGAGTCTCGAAACCAGGAAATTATTATGAAAATATCTGTGTTATTTTGTCAGCGTAACGGCAGGTTTATATGGCGCTGGGAACATAAGTAATGCGAGAAAGTTTCCACAGGTTCAGCTGGAGTTTTAATGCAGGATGAAATAAGCAGGAAGGCGATTAAATTAGGTGCTGCAATATTAATCTCTTGTCTGTAGATACATCAGTTCTATTTTAGTTATCCTTTTTTAAGTCCGCTGAGACAGTTAATTCGCATTGCAGCCTTCTTTTCTTTCAATCCGCTTTTTAATTTAGTGTAGGCCTATAAGTCGAGGAAAAAGGCGGAGCAGAAGAAGGGGATGCATAAATTAATAACGGAACAAATGAAACGCGTCATAAATTCATAGAAACAGAAAGACAGAGAACGAGGGGTAATAATCAGATACACACATAGACTAGTGCAAAAGTAGAATAGGAAGTTTTGTGCCACAGGCTATAGTAAGACGTAGTTAACGATCCTGGTGGGTGACTCTAGGAAATGTCTGTTCCCAGCTCATGACGCTTTTTTTTCTGACTGGGTTTGGGACCATGCCATGCTTTGAGTTTATTTGTTTATGACTGATTGAAACCCGATTTGAATTGATCAGATTGCAGAGCGTGGAATGGTAAAAATCATCAGTGAGCGGTGAATTGCTCAGGTCACATAGGGCCGAGAGCTGAATTTTAAGGAAATCTAAAGGAGATGTCTGCCGAAAACTGAGGCTCTGTGCCAGGATTTCTTTGAGAGACAGAGAATAGCCATCGAAACAGCAGTCAGGGTAGCTGGTATCTATCCAACCCGGATTCCAATCACGCATCTCCCGAAAACAAGTACAAAGTATGACGTTTTGACACCACCCGCTCTGTTCCTGCTTTTTAAATATGATGGTTGTCAATCACTGACAGCACAAACTCTCCGATAAAGCTAATGTAATAAGCACACAGTGGTTCTTTTGTTTGTTGCTGGATACTTTTCTTTTGTTTAAAGTCTACCAGGTCCGTATAAAGCCCATTTTATTGTTATGTAAACGTAAACTTCACACTACAATGTGACACGAAAACATTGGGGGAGGGGGGGGGGGTGTTGGTGGGAAATTGAAATAAAGCCCTACATTTTCCCTGACCTAGATGATGCCTATTGTACGGAACGGGTCGTGTTGGCTTGAGGGTCGGTCGGAAAACGTCTCCCCCACGGGGGTTCGAAACCCAAACCGTTTATTGTTATGTACACGGTCGCAAAGTTTACGCCCGTGACATGCAGCCCTATTACGAATTCATTTGTTTTTTCAGTTTCCCTTCTAGCGCCAATTATTAAATGTCCACTCACCACATCCACGTGTTCACATCGAAACTGCCATAGCTGTGAAATTTTATCTTTCTTGTTGTGAATCATAATGACCTGTTATTAACCCTTTACACGCCGAATTAAATCCCATCTGCCATTTGCTGACATTATTAGGAGCTCACCATATTCTCCACGTTAGCAGGATAAGGATCAATGCTGCATATATAGAAGGTATTGTCACTTATTTTATTTGTTATCGAGGTCCTCACGATAAACTGGGAACCAGGTAATTAAATTACACTACCCTTTTCTGTCAGTGGGTTAAGATTCATCATTGCTTTGCGTCTTATTCCGTATTGATATTAAGCACAATTAGGCCTGTTTAAACAGTTTCGTATTAAGCGTCTCGTACTTATTTTTAAAGGATTAACGTGCTTAAGTATATTATTATAAGACTTCACCAAAAGCGACTACTAATTTCGTCATTAATAGGATATGCAACAACTGCTCTCCCGTTACCTCGCACGAAGAACAAAACAAGCCCAGATCAGCTCCAAGTCTGTTGTTAAGATATGGAGAAATCTCACGGAATTTGTTGAGTAAAACCAGGAAAGGTACAGTTTAGATAACCAAGTCTCCATTGTTTCGAATATAGCCACGAATTGAAATCGTAGGAAGTATCAGCAAAAACGCCAGATATTTTATGCCGTGCGACAATTTACCAAATTTCTAAATTATGCAAAATTTTAGGTTTCCACGGCTGCGTTCTTGAGCGCCCAGGTCTATTGTTTTGTGATGTTGTGTTGATGAGTTAGTGTTTGTCGACCTTTCGACGAAACATGTCGACTTTAAGGTTTGAGAAATCCAAAACCAATTATTTAAATTGTATTTATTTTGGGTTCACAGAATCGATGGCCTTGGTATCATGGAATTCGGTACATTGTGAGCTAGGCTATCAATCTTATGGCCTTATTTCGTGCCCCTGTTTATATGCAGTCTACATTTATCTGGAATTACAATATTGGTTCCACAGATGGCGTCTGTCTTTTTTTCCAGCGCCTTACACATCGCGTGATCCTCCGTTGTGCGTGGCAGCGAAGTAACTTCTCCATTTTACGTAGAAACAGCAATCAAGTTAAGTCTCTGTCGTGACAGTCACGTTTAGTTACTTAGTCAGTCAATCACAGCACCGTCGGGGTCCAGAAATTCGATGAAGTGTAGAAGTAATTCACTCTCTGCCAGTAACTAAAGAGGGTGGAGACTATGGAAGGTTAGTTTTGGGAAAGGCCAAATAATGTCACGTGATAATATTCATAAAGGACCACATTATAGGCTCTCCTGCAACGAGGTTACCTCTCTCGCCTTATTCCTGTCGATAACGCCGTGAAACGGGTTCTGGACAACATGCTAAATTCCTCATCCAGTCACGAAATTCTCGCCTTTCTTCGACCCTCAAAGTTCATGACTATTTTCACGAGAGGACATCATGTGTTCCTTTCCTGAGTCAAAAAGCTCCGTTATAGGATCAGTTGTAACGTTCCTTCCTCTTATCGACGCCTGTTTTATGAACAAATGTTTTCCCTTCAGAATTCTCAGAAATAACTATGTGTGCATTTCTTTCCTGTTGATACTGGGCCTACACTGATTTCATTTTGTATTTTCTTATGTCACGCCTTCTACGGAGAAACTACCAATTGGACAGAACTGCACGATTCACTTTCCGAGCTGTCCAGGTTCTAGACTGCCCGTTTCAAATTTCTTACCTAACTTTTTGACTGAAAATTCTAAAAGGAGTAAATATTGGATCAAAAAAGACCGACCCTTAGTTTACAGATCTCCTTTGCCTGCCCGATTTTCTGTATCCTCCGTAAAACGCTAAGACTAAAACCGAACAGTCCTGCAAACCCACACGCCTCACATTTGGATTCTTTCACTTCCGCCACGTAGGTAGAATTAGAACTACTTCTAAAATGTTTTAACTGAAAGCATTAAGGACAAATAAGCACCACCGAACTACTGTAGATTTGAGAACAAAATAAAAATAAGTCTCTCTAATCATTACGTGAACGTGTTTTACAAATATATGAAAATGTAATGCAATTTAAATCCATAAATATATATGTTTCTGGTTTTGTGCATTGAAGGTCTTGGACTTCAAATGATATGCTCCTGACACAAACACATTTTATCAATTAGTAGCATGGTTTTATACAAAACGTATTTTCTTGAATCTTCCTATAACCTGTCAGGCAAGTCGATCAGCACTGAATTGCGGGGTTCAATTCGACATTGAAATGGGATATGATCGGGTTGGTGGGATATGCCCGAAAGACGAAAGCCGGGGGAGGGGGAAATAATAGATTAAAAAAGGACAACATTATGTAGCTTGCTTTTGAATAAGCAATTAAATAAATAACAAATAATAATGGAAAAATAAAAATTTTTTACTTCGAGATCGACGATACAAAATTTGTCAGCGAGACTTGATTAAGAAGGAAGGAAGGAGCACAGAAAAAAGATGAATAAGAAAGTAAAGACGGGCATAGATATGGTAGAATGGAGTCTCTGAAGGCTGTGAATTGCATTTAGAGAGACAAAACACTTGTATTTGCTAAATGGGTAATCACAAAGGAAATGAAAGTTGAACCAGATACAAAAATAAGAAGAATATTTAGAAAAAATCTGTGAAGAAAATTTATTGTTACGGAATATGATCAGAATTGAAGGCGGCATCTATAAATTAGTTCCTTTCATCCAACATGGTGACGTGATATATGCAACAGAAAAAATTATCTTCAAACAAACAAGAAGTACTCTCTTACATGGCATTGGAAAACTTCCCGGTAATCTGAATTGCATGAGAAAGTTAGACACCTCTGCGTTTAGTTGCCTCTGTTTCTCTTCGATATTTTCTCTCGGCAAGAATTCAACAGAAAAGAAATACAAACTAAAAACGATAATCTAGCAGATGTTCCAGAACAGTTTCCCTTTAATCGTTACTGCTTACTCTTCACATCACAGCGAAATCATTTATATCACTTCTTGCGAACTCCGAAAACTGACATAACAAAATATGTGCATTTCTTTCTTTTTTCAAATTTTTATAGATTGTCAGAAAGAGAGGCACTCAAACGGAGTTGACTTTGCTTACATTTTATTTCCCTTGAGCCAGGCTTAAGGGAGGGTGGGGAAACTGCCTGTAGTTAACTTCATAGTCAAAGAGAGCGAAGCAGCTATTTCATATTTTCATGTGAGGGGGCTTTTTCATTTTAGATTGAGAAGGTATCATTCATACGGCACCTGGGATTTCTCCCTAAACTTCTTCTCTCTCGCCCTTTGCATTTATGAGACCAAGAGTGTCTTAGGGCTTCAGCTTGTTTTGTATTGACCTGGCGTATGAAGGACTAACATAATCTTTGAAAAATGTCTCCCTGATTTTATCAAAATATTTGTAATATATTTAATATTCCGAATAAAATAAAGCATGCGACACTGAATGTAGCGGTACCTCAAACTGTACCAATTTGTATACTAATTTTTAAATAAAAGCAAACGGGCGAAATAAAATAAATAAAATTTGCAACATGTTGCAGTGAAAGGTGGCAGATAAAGTGTGTTTGATAAAGAGTGTTTTATATAAATACATAAAAAATTCTAGTACTTGAGACCTTAAGTATTCCTACATGCTTTTTTTTCTGAAATATTTATAGCCTGAAACATTCTACGTTGAAAAAACAAAGTAGGCCGGAATGAAGGCCGGCCTTCATATTCATCTCTTCCCTAGTGCCTTTTGCAGATATCATATGTGTTCTGAGATCTTGTCTCTCATTTTCACTACTAGAGTTTAGCACAAGATGCATAGGACCGAAATATAAGAAATTTGAATACTCTTTCTTATCTGCAATAAATTAACTTCATATTCTAAAAAAAATTAATAAAATAATTACATCGATAGAAAGCACATCAACTCTCTTGTTTTAAATGGAAACCAAAAATTCCCATGAGCAGTTTATTCTACCCCAGCAGGAATCCTCCTCTTCGTGTTGTGTCTTCATGTGGCGGAAGAAGACACTTGTCAATACCGACAGTACCTTAAATGCAAGTCCGTTGAATATGTATCCATGGCCAGCCGACCTAGGGGGGTAATCCACTTCAGGTTGGCCGGGTTGCTAATAATTCATAATCGTACAAAACCGGTAAGTTTTCAAAAGTTTAGGAATATTCTCGGATGTGCGCGGCATAATTTGCATAACCAAGTAAAGAAAAAACAGGAATCTTATTGTAGCACCGTGCATTTTCGTAGAATCACTTCAATTTATCAACCAACGAATGCATATAAAATTTCACATAAAACACTTTTAAAACAC
>Ga0123357_10013672_pt1 | contig 10552 bp, 5 predicted proteins | sample TergutEmb28metaG_FD_89873 | JGI IMG/M metagenome (GOLD analysis project Ga0123357, IMG submission 89873) | Embiratermes neotenicus P4 segment gut microbial communities from Petit-Saut dam, French Guiana - Emb289 P4 | ecosystem: Host-associated > Arthropoda: Insects > Digestive system > Gut ...
ACTACAAGTCGTCAGCTCCTGAAGATGGGCACAAGGTGGCCCGAAACATGTTGAGCAACCTATAAAGGAGAAATAAACATAATACTAAAAGTGACATCTAGTTGGTCTCTTTATCCACATGGAGTACACTGTTTCTGAGTATCTTTTAAAATGCAAGTCACAACTGTAAAAAAAAAAGTAAGTATAATTAACTAGCGAATTTTACGCTCTGTAACACTTTTACGTAAAACAGCACAAGAAACTTATTTTTTATTATTATTCTCTTTTTGCACGACATATATAACGAGATTAGTGTGATATGTAGAAAAATCTGTAAGTTAATTTTGTAACGAAATTGAGTTTAAAAGTGCTTAGAGCCCTCTAATATTTAACAACAATTCTGTTTTGCAGTCAAGTAAAAAATGAAGCGTACTGCTTTAAAAGACAGAGTCCTACGGAATATCTTCGTTAAAAATATATAATATAACCAACATCAACTAAAATGAATACCTACGGCAGTATATAATAGAAATCGACAGCACGCAAAATCATGTTACCATAAAAAAACTTAAACATATTTGGCACCTACCACTGCGTTCTACCGCAAAACAGAAGAAAAATTATGGCATTTCTTAGCGCTAGCCAACTTCGTGATATCTTAAGACCGCACCTGTACAGGGCCGTTGGCAGGATTGAATATTTTTGAACCGCATCCTCTCCGTAAGTCACAGTCTTCACACCCCTACATAATCCTTAAATTCATCTAGGCTACATAATATTTCAATCTAATTCTTACGTCTCAGAAAACACAGTGGCTTTTCATTACAAAGACAAACCTGTGAATGCCGTTTAGGAAAAAACCATCGCTCCCTAATCTAACGATTGTGCGAAACACACAGGGCCTTGAATACACTGTAGGCATGGGTACACAAATTCCGAAAGAGTAAATTTTCGACGGAGGCGTCTTAATTTTTGTTTGCCCTCAGTAATATGAAACTTGCTTCACGTTACTTTTCTAGCGCCTAGAATTTTGAGGTTTCTCCTAGAGTTTTGGAAAATCCGTGCTATCCTGCTAGAAGCAATATGCATATTGCATGATGTTAAAAAATGTGGTAAATACAGTGAACTGTGTGCCATATAGAGTTCAGCGGCCATACTTGATTAATGGTTAAAGCCATTTTAACACCACAGAACATGGCATTAGAACTCAGAAGAAAGGAAAACATACATATCTCTATGTTCAAAGCAAGACTGGAAACACCGTTCTGAGATATATGAGTGGCCCAGAGAGCGCGGCTACAGGGGTCGGAATTACATGCGTGTCGCCTACTAAATCAGCTTTATCGCCTGTGCTGTCCAAATGTTCAAGTATTATGGGGCAGGAGAACCGATGATCGCATTAATAACGCGAGCATGCAAGGTCACGGCAGGCTGCAGCCGGTCTGATTGTCCATGGAGTTGAAAAACGAGCTTCGCACTCTTTGTGACTGCTTGATATAAAAATAGCAATAGCAATGGTAATAGCAGCACTACTGTTACTACTAATAATAGTAGTAGTTACTGGCAGTAGTAATGGAAGTAATTAGTAGTAGGAACTTAGAATCAAACCTAGGGCTGTCCATCATTGAAGAGTCAGCATTTTAGCTACGGAATTTCAACATCTATCCAGCATGTACAACCGAACAGCAAATACTCACTCATACATAAGTTAACAGTATATATCTCTCTACACCAAGAAACTGGTCTTGTTATGTGAAAGGTTCCATGCGCTATAAAATGAAGAATTTCTGTTCATAAAACACAAAAATTGCTAGAAAACGGATGGACAGTGCCTTAAATAAGTCCATCGCCCCTTACATTCACATATTTTTAAAATCTTCATTCACTCTCTTCTAATTAAACTAAGCTACACACTCCGAATTACAAGCAGATTTGTTAAAAACCTACAGATAAAATAACCGTTATTTTTATACGCATTTTAACAAAACAATTGGCTTGCTTTAAAAAGCAAAATTTTGGGGATCATAAGCGTACCGTATTCATTCTGGCTCCCTTTAACCGACTCTGAAACCACAAGAATTAAGAAAAAAGAACATGGGACATCAAACATATTTCTTCTTCTTCTGCTTATTTTATTGTTCTCCTCCTCACCCTCCTCTATAACGTTTATTCGAAACGTAACCATTATAAACATTCAGCAAGTTCCACAAAAGGTTGGGGGAAATTATCAGTGTTGACGTCACGGTGGTTACTCAGCGTCATTGAACGGCCTTCACGATCACCGACTCCCCACAATGTCTGAACAAAATGAAAGAGACAAACAACACAGCAACGCTGCCTTCTCAGGTACCCAACAAGAATTGAATGCGTAGATTCCGAGGAAGAAGGTAGCTAGTTCTTCCGAAACATCAGTGACTAACAAATGACATGGCGTCATAACCCAGTGACTTTAATCTTCATCACCATCGCTGTGAGAACTTCATATCTCGTACTGTTTTACAAGTATGGAAAAGCAAATTTGTACATCTTATCGGACTAAATGAAGCAGGGAACCTGATGAGAAACTGTCACTTTGCTGTTGATGACATCTTGCGCCATTTCTTTACCTCAGATGGATAACAGAATATTTACATAGATGTGTGAAGCCAGAAATTAATGTAAATAATATTTAAAACTTGAGTTCCTACCACACTCTAAACGTACCGCCTCTTCGTTACACAGAGCAATTAGTTAATGCCGATCAGTGACTAGGCTAGGAATTTGACAACTGAGGGGTCGTGGGTCTACTCCCACCAGCAGCAGCAGGAGATTTCCTTTCTCCCAAAGCATTCAAATTGGTTCTAGGGCCCACCCAGCCTCCTATTCGATGGACACCAAGGGCTCCTTCCTTCATTCGAAAGCGGTTGGGATGTGAAGCTGACCACTCCCTTCTATCTAGTCCCGAGGATAAGAATGAGTGGAATTGTACGCCTTCATGTTGTGCGCGTGAACTACTTTATCTTTAGTTTACCCTTTAGGGAAAAGCTCCTGTTCATTGTGACAACCATATAAGATATAAATAAATAGAAATATATATATATCTTATTTGGTCTTCTTGAATGTTAAAACATGTGATACGTGTAGTAACCAGTACACTGCAAAAGTTAATGAGGCTGTGTGAAGTGCAGCTCTTATTTGGTGTCGGATTGTGTGTGAGAAGTATGGGGTTTGGTGCGGTGAAATTGAAAGGATTCGGGTAAATCCTGTGGTGGCTTACTTAAATTTACTACACTGGCATTCGCTTTGAGGAACTGAGGAAATCCACGCACAATATCAGTCAGGATAGTCGGAATTCCGACCGGAATTAAGACTTAGCACTTTCGGAATATAAATCAGACCTGTAGCTTACTAATGGAAGAAACTTGACTATTTTGTCGTCTTCTTGTCATAAAGGGCTCGGCTCATTACAAACGAAAAGCTGCAAAAATAAGCCTACTAGCGTCGCCTTGTCTGTCAGTCAGTCTGTCTGTCTATCTGTCTGTCTATATGTCTGTCTACCTCTCTGTCTACCTCTCTGTCTGTCTATCTGTCTGTCTATCTATCTATCTGTCTGTGTGTCTGTCTGTTTGTCCGACTATTCGTTCACACGTTGTCTAGCAATTCGAGAACCGCTTAAGATATATTCATGAAATTTGTTATTGGGGAGTTCTACAGTCTGTCCACAAATCTCAGTTTTGTTGAAACTTGTACAACACTAATCGGACAATTTACATACTTCTCTGTGCACTTGTCGATCGAAACTAAAAGTATTTACCGTATAACTCCTAGAGAAAACTGGAATACTTTCATGCGCTAATATTGGAGTCTTCTGCGCTGTTACGAAGTGTTGAATGGTAAATATTAACCGACACTTAGAACGATCGTAGATCTTCAGAGTCAGGCAGTCCACCAAGAGTACCGTGCCAAAACATGTGCGTGTATTATTGTTTTATTGAGCGGTGTCCAGTTTACAGCACAAAATTGGCTTGCCACACTTGTCAGACTCATATCTTCCGACGTGGCTATTCGTATTTCATGAACAATTGGAGTGATGACGGCACTACGGTCCTTCGAAACATCTCTAAGTACTCATTAGTCGACATGACGTTAAGATCCCAGAAGACTCGACCCTTCAACAGTGCCGATGTTAGAAGGTCAAATGGTCCATATGCTTTAACAGGCTCTCCAAATAATTCAATATACGTGAGCGGACACTTCAGAATTGTAAAATTGTAGGTAAAAAATGTAAAGTTCACCTTAGAACAGGCCATGAAGACACACAGAGGGAGTAGAGGTATAGCTCTACTCTTTCTTTAACCTCGGAACTAGATGGGATGAGTGGTCAACGCCACGTCCCGGCCGCTTTACCCCCGGGAAAGACACAGTATCCATTGTATAGGAGGCTGGTTGGGCCTCAGCGCCGGTCTGGACAGGTGTGGAAAATCTCGTCCCCATCGGGATTCGGTCCCCGAACCGACCAGCCCGTAGAGAGTCGCTATACCGACTGCGCTATCCCGGCTCCCAAAGTATACTTATATTTCCCAATTTGTTCGATTTTACACAACAGTGAAGAGTTGTTACAAGTACAGCCAAGCGTTTCTGATGATATCCGTGAAGACTTCACTAAACTTAACCTTGTCTTAGTTGGTTTTGATTTCGACAGATCAACCGTGTTTCCTGTCAGCTGCGTCTTGTAAGACCTTGGTCTATCTTTTTAGCCTGTTGTCAGAGCAAAAGAATGGCCATGCTCTGGTTCAGTCTATTTCTGTACGGTTTCTCTGGAAGCTCAAGGAAAGTCGAATTACGACCATACCTGGTCACAGAAAACACTACAAAATTAATCCGACAGCCAGAATTACTCTGGGCACTGCAAGACAAATCTCTATTGTGAAGAAATTTGTAACTTTAAGGTCTTCGGTTTGAGTACCGGCGAATAAAGTTACATGCGTCGGGCACTGCGAGAAACCTGATAGCAGCGGGTGCAGCAACCTGTGTTTTGTGTTTGCTAACATGTGGTGTCAACCAACTAACAAATAAAATAAAATGCAGTTACGAGGTTGACCATTTGAAAGCATGACTTTCATATAAATAATACATAAAAATTCAGATCCTAACTCACGGTAAACACAATATGTCTCTAAAGAAGAACGCTGTCTTTTCATGATTTTAAGTACACTTTTAGATCGTTCACAACGATTCGTATAAAGCTGCTGCCTCCATCCTCAAGGCAGAATAATTCTCTCCAAGCAAAAATACAAAATTTTGATCAGAAAACACCGAGAGAAAATTTTAGTTGTGAGAACTTGAGGTAGATGGTAAGATAATATTAAAACATATCTTGAAATGGTGTGTAACATGTGAGACAGATTAAACTGACTACGGACATGGACGAATGACGAACTTTCACTAAAACGAGGACGAGCCAAAAAGACTACATAAAATGGAACTGAATAACTGCGGATTATTCAAGGACGTTCTAAATCATGTAGTTAAGGGACTTAATTTCCCCATTCTGAGCTTCCACAAGCACTGCAGGGTCCATGTTCTAGCAAAGAAGTATTGTTACCACAGCCGATAAGATTTGAAGAGCACATGGTGGTGAACATCTAGAGTGTGATATTTTTAGCCCTAAAACTATGTGGTTACTAACGCTTAGAAGTAACGTACTGCCTTCAACTTGAGAGCTTAAATACTAAGCCTAAGAGGAAACACGTAATGCTTGAGAATTAGCCTCCCAGATTCACAATTTTTTAAGGTTCTGTTTGCTACAAATCTCTCCCACGATATCTCTACTGCAAATTGACTCAAGGCTGTACGTAAAACTTGTAGCAGAATATATTCTAAAAATATAATAACGTAGAGATTTAAGATAACGTTAGAAACAGGACGCAGAGACAAGATGGGCGGAGTCTGAAGGGTAACTATACGGAATGACAGAATACATTAACAACCATAATGCAGCATAAAACAAGTATCAAAGCATTCCGAAAGACTAGACATACTCTATCGCCTCTCAAATGAAAAGTTGCAGTAGTTTCTTCTGCCATCTCTACGTCAGAATGTCTGCCTGTCAGTATGTAAGAGTTCGAGAATAGGTAAATGCAGTTCATGAAATCTGATATTGGGCAGTTTTACTATATTGTACGAAAACATTCCAATTTTGTTTCAACTCGGACGACAAAAACGTACTTCTTACATGGACATGGTGATGCTCCTTTCTGAAGCATAACTCGCTATACAGGGTGTATCTAAAACAGTTGAAGAATAAAAAACCAACTAGATGTCACTTGTTATATTTACTTTACTTCTGAGATACTCAACATGTTTCGGGCAATATTATGTCCATCTTCAGGAGTTTGCAACTATGTTGTTTAACTACCATATTGACTGTATTGTTCTTGGATTTCTATGTATTGGAGTTAGGGTGCGGTTCGGCTAAGGTGGTATCCGGGCTGCCGGCTGCTTCAGCCCCCACTCATACCGGAGGCTGCGGTTACAGTTTTTAGTACTTCTGATGATGGGTGCGGTGGACACCCGAAACATGTAGAGTGATTTTGCAGTAAAATAAATCAGACTGCGTACTGTTGCTGTAGTTGGATTTTTATTAATATTGTTTAGAGCATCCCCTCACTTGCTTCTCCTTTCGTTAGACAAAAGAGCAAACTATGGACAGTCTGGCGTTGTCACTGTAAACACACTTGTGAACCTAGAGGAAACGCTTCTAACTAAATAACTTCAAACAGCAGAGTCCTTGGAAGACTACAAATCGTTCTGCTAGTCAAGAAATGAAGCCCGAACATTTATGAAATGCTCGCTGAAACACGCCACTGGTTCATATCCTGAACCAGAATCATCCAGTCCGTAAGGCAAAACCCACTGTTATGAGATCAATTTTAATATTATCCTCTCGTCTACTTCTACGCATTGCAATATGCCTCTTCCCTTCATGTTTCCAGACTATAATTTTGTAAGAATTTTTTAGAATTTCTAATATTTTCTAAACGCTTATCTTTTCATCGTCCTTGAAGTGTCCTTCCTAACAACAGTTTCCGTAGAGCGCAAATTACATAGCTAGGCATTATTCAATTTTCTCCAACATAACATATCTGTGTCAAAATCTAAAAACTTCTCCCGCCTGTGGACATGTTTAAAACGAGACAAAAAATTAAGTTCACTTATTCATTTCGTTCCTATTTTCAAAGCGAAAGTCCCTTCCCAGCTAATTCCAGGAATGACAGTGAGGGTAAAAATGTATAGAACAGGAAGCAAGAACACATTCAAGGACATTGCTTACCGTTCGAATCTTTTCATTTTCATATCTCTCTCTTTCTCCCTCTCCCTCTAACAATCTCTCTGTCAGAAGCAAGCTTACATTAGTTAGGATCTAAGGTTTTCAGGGCCATAAATATTTGGATTACATCTTTCAGGTTATGGCACCGTGCATTCTACTAGGCGAGGACGAATTTGTTGACTTGTAAGGCTGCATTATAGCTGGTTCATACATCATTACTTTTATTTTTTTTTAAGGACACCGTGAGTTTGTTAAGATTGGGTACAGGCTACAACATCTAAGAAAGACGAATGAACGAGTACGGAGCACTGGCGTATACGGACAAGGAAACCCCACGGTACTCGGACACAACTCTGGTCCATTGCCATTTTGTCCACTGCAAATTCCGCGGGGACTAGCATGAGATGGAACCCTGGCATCCGCAGTGAACGGCCTGCGACTAACCGCTTGGACATGTATGATCTGTACGCCTAAGTCTACACAAGACCTTTTTTAAAAGGAATCTGTTACCCCAATTTTCGAGGTAGAATTCTGTTTGCGGCACCAAAAGTGCCACAAAGTAGCAGGCCACAAGCCAGATTTTACACTTGTCAATTGTACTCGAGACCAACAGCACTTTCCGCAAGACGCACAGCAATTTTCTTTAATGGTCCATTTCAACACGTTTTACTCTGCGACTGAGGTCTTCACAGGACGCAGTGGGGGAGATTCCGTTATTCTGGGATATAGCGCTGCATCTTTGAGTAATATTCGAATATTCGGACGTTTCGAAAGAATTAGTACCTTCATCTCACAGGGTCTATAGTTCCGATTAGACCCTTCAATATGAAGGCACTAAGTTCTTTCCAAAGGTCGGGGAACGATTATCCAGTGACGCAGCGTCATGTCCCAGAAGAACGGAATCCTGAGAATCCACTGTATGCATGATTGTAATTGTAAATTAGTCACTTCAAATTGCTACATTTGTCAGCGGCATTTGTGCTGCAGATATCATAAGATTGCTGGTGATTTATCCCATTCATCTATTAACGACGGTTAACTGGAGCAGTCACATGTGCGAACGGTTCGGATTCAGGTCAAACCCTAGGTCGCCGAGTGTTGGGTAATGTAGCAGGTTGCACCCACACTCAACCCCCTACAACAAGTCGTGCTGGAAACACAAAGACTTGATTTCGTTTTTCCATGCGAGAGAAACTGCAAGCAATAAGGATTGCCACTCGTTAGTACCGTATCACGTCTTCGTTCATTCGCTGTACTGCATGCATAATCGACTGCGTTTCAATAAACCGTGTCAGTTTCACTAAACCACCGTCGCCGCCTTCTTGGTCTTCTTCACTTCCTACCTATCACAATTATTTGGCTTTTGTACTTCTATTCTTTTCCTCGTCCTCCTTTCTCTTCTTCGTGAAAATATTCATATTTAATTTTTCCATTTCTCTTCTTCTGCTGCCCTTAATTTTACTACCGTGCCCTCATCGCCATTATCATCATATAGTACTTCTTCTAAATGTTCACCACAATTTGTGCTCTATAATCAAGGACTATAAGATGGGCATAACGCGTAGCACACATGAAAGAGATGAAAAATGTTGAACATCCTAGACAAAGAGACCACTTACGATTCCGGAACGTGGATGGGACGACAGTATTGAACCTTTCAAAGCCCAGTGGTTATTATACATAAACCTACAACCCGTTGTGAATTACGAAACTCACCGTGTATCAACATGTTCAGTGTTGTGCTTAAAATAAACACCTATTGTTTCCTAACATAATATTGGTTGGTTGGACTCTCTGGTGGAAAGGCAGTGTCCTGTGTGAGGTAGGAATTCAGTCTCTAAGTACAATGCATGTTAATTAGGCCTTTAAAACTTTAAAATTCACCCTGAAACAGGCCAAGAAGGCCCAGGGGTGGAGTAGGGGTATAGCTGTGCTCTTTCTTTAACCTCGGCGCTAGATGGGGTGGGTGGCCAACGCCACGCCCCGGCCATTTCACTCCCGGGAAAGAGACCCGGTACCCATTGTAAATGAGGCAGGGTGGGCCCTAGGGCCAGTCTGGACGGTTGCGGGAAATCTCGTCCCTTCGGGAATTCGATCCCCTGACCGTCCAGCCCGTAGCGAGTCGCTATACCGACTACGCTATCCAGGCCGACTTAAAACGTTAAAATGAATCGTGAAGAGATTTAGAATGGTTTGTTCCAAATCAGGATACGGATCAATGGTGGGTCTTTCTCAACAGTATAAATAGGCCTAACATACAAGTTTTCTGCGATGCTGCACTGTGCCGTTGGGTAAATATTTTCCAACGTTCCGAAGGTTTTTATTTAACATTACAAGAATAACGCATGATAAAAATAAGAAAAGAATAGCAAACATGCACGTTCTGAGTCGGGCTGGAACCAATCCATCATTGTGACAAGAAATACAAAATGTCTGAAATGACGTGTTACAGAAGTAAAGACTGAGGGGAGTCAGTGTACTTGTACCGACATTGTAACAGCCAGATGTTCGGAACTGGTTCAACATTTGCCCCAAGGAAAGCGAATACCTTTTACCTTTGAAGTAACCGCGGTGTTTTAGAAGATATTTTAGCACACAGGTTGTTACCACATGTACCATCTCCGGCAATATCTAGAAGCTCTGCATTTTTCGGACAGCCACTACATTCCTAAACAGCGACGATCGTCTGTTCTCTCCAATGAACACGCACAGTATTGAGGTTGACCAGAGGTTTCTACGCCACTTTTCGGCGGAAAAAATTATTTTCACATTTCAACCAATCCAAACATTTGATTTAAATCGCATGACATCGCCTAGCCAATCACAGAAAAACCCTACCCCTTGTTCTGAAGGGAGTGGTGGGGTTGGGATTTGAAATAAGCGGTTACTATACGTGCCACCTGATTTGTCGTTTACAAAAAAAGATTAAGTTTTGCCCGCAGTAATTGATATTATAATGGGTATTAACTGATTGACATTATAACTGAGACGAAGGTTGTCTCAGTAATTAACCAACTTGATGCACAAAATTTTTGTTTTACAATAAGTTTATTTCATGCCTCTACATGTTTCGAACACATGTGCTCATCATCAGGAGGTCAAAATTACATTACACAGCCTCTGGTATCATCGCACCTATATGTGTGATGATACCAGAGGCTGTGTAATGCAATTTTGACCTCCTGATGATGAGCACATGTGCTCGAAACATGTAGAGGCATGAAATAAACTTATTGTAAAACAAACATTTTGTGCATCAAGTTG
>Ga0123357_10013673_pt1 | contig 10552 bp, 11 predicted proteins | sample TergutEmb28metaG_FD_89873 | JGI IMG/M metagenome (GOLD analysis project Ga0123357, IMG submission 89873) | Embiratermes neotenicus P4 segment gut microbial communities from Petit-Saut dam, French Guiana - Emb289 P4 | ecosystem: Host-associated > Arthropoda: Insects > Digestive system > Gut ...
ATTGGGATATTATCTGCTGGTAGCTTTCAGTCCGAAAAATGCCTTTGGCGCTTTTCTGGAAAGATATTTCGACACTCGTTTGGCATTTACTTTTGAAGGAATCGTCATCGCAAGTATTATTGCCGGACTTCCCTTTATGATACAGCCGCTTCAGAATGGATTCACCGCCCTGCCTGAAAGTTTCAGGGAAGCCTCCTATACGTTGGGAAAATCGAAATTTGAAACTTTTTACAGGGTACTGCTTCCTAACATTAAACCTTCGATTATTACGGGAATAGCGCTTAGTTTTGCGCATTGTATCGGAGAATTTGGAATCGTTTTAATGGTGGGAGGAAATATTCCGGGCGAAACGCGCATTGCTTCCATTGCCATTTACGACCAGGTGCAAGCGCTGAACTATAAATCGGCGAACCAATACTCTTTCATTTTGTTTATCATTTCTTTTGTATTGCTGACGCTGATTTACAGTATTAATAAGAATTTCAGGTTGAAAATATGATACATATTGATGTTGAGCGTAAAATAATAAGCCCCGAAGGCGAACGGCTGCTGAAGATAAAAACTTCTATTCCTGAAAATCAGTTAACCTGTATCTCAGGACATTCCGGCGCAGGAAAAACCACCTTGCTCCGTATGATTGCCGGACTGACCCGACCCGATAAAGGAATCATTCAACTGGGAGAAACAACGGTTTTCGATTCATTTCATAAAATAAATATTCCTCCTCAAAAACGGAACCTCGGCTTTATGTTTCAAGATTATGCCTTATTTCCCAACATGACTGTGGAAGAAAATATTGCTTTTGCCCAGTCGAAAGAAAAAGATAAAGACCGGATAAATATGCTGATAGAAACCTTTGGATTGACGACTTTCAGAAAACAAAAACCGGACAAATTATCGGGAGGACAAAAGCAAAGAGTGGCGCTTGCCCGCGCTTTAGCGAGGAAAGCCGGCATTTTATTATTGGACGAACCTCTTTCCGCCTTAGACCATAAAATGAGAACAGAGCTGCAGGATGAAATATTAAAAACGCATCAGCTTTTTCATTCAACCATACTGTTAGTGAGCCACGACGAAGACGAGATCAATAAAATGGCTTCCTGTGTTCTTTACATGAATGGTGAAAAATTTTAGTAACCCGGATGATAAAAAATGCTCTTATAAAAGTAATAAAGGAAGAAGGTAAGTTGATGAACGGTTGATGAGTGGCCAAAGAATTTCCTTGAATATCCGGTAGTATAAAATTATTTTTGTCATTTTTTTATTTATACAAGAATTATTCGTACCTTTGCACACCTTTTAGAAATTAGAGGATATTGTGGGCCGTTTTGATTTATATAAAGTCGATTTAAAAAGTATGCAACAGAATGTTCAGAAAGTTGAATATCTGTTGGATAATCGTTTTTTTGCCGATATAGGCGGCGAAGACATTCAAAAGGGTAAAATCACTACACTGCTTACCATTTCGAAAAAAGGAGGCGTGTTTGATCTTTCATTTGTATTCAACGGGATAGTGATTGTATCTTGCGACCGTTGCTTGGATGATATGGATTTACCGATTGAAACAACGGCACATTTGATTGTCAAGTTAGGGAAAGATTTCTCGGAAGAAAGTGATGAAATTGTGGTTATTCCCGAAGCCGAAGGAATAATTAATCTGGCGTGGTTTCTGTACGAGTTTGTAGCATTGGCTATTCCCATCAAGCACGTGCATGCGCCCGGTAAATGCAATAAAAAAATGACTTCCAAATTGAAAAAACATTCGGCGCGGTCGGAAGAGGATGATTCATCTTTTGGTATGGACGATTCGGACGATGTGATCATCACCGATACCGATCAGGATGATGAAGAACGAGTCGACCCGCGATGGGAAGCCCTCAGAGGATTGAGAAAAGAAGAATAAATACTAAAATTTAATAGAATAAAAATGGCACATCCTAAACGAAGAACAGGAAAGACGAGAAGAGATAAAAGAAGGACGCACGACAAGGCGAAACTTCCCCAGATAGCTCTTGACCCCACCACCGGTGAATATCATTTGTACCACAGGGCACATTGGTATGAAGGAAAGTTATATTACAAAGGAAAGGTTATTATTGAAAAGTCGGAAAAAGATTAAAAAAACAACACATTCAATTGAAAAGGCCCTAATGAGAGGATGGATATCGTCTTTTTAGGGATTTTTTATATACATTAGAAAAGTATGGGAAAAATAAATGCAGTTATCACAGGAATAGGCAGCTATACGCCTCAATACGTACTAACCAATCATGAAATTTCAACCTTCGTCGAGACTTCCGATGAATGGATTTCCAAACGAATAGGAATCAGTGAACGCCGTATTTTGAAACCGGAAGAAGGCAAAGGAGTTTCCTATCTTGCTGAAAGAGCGATTGACGATTTAAGGAGTAAAAAAGTATTTGATCCACTGGAGATAGATGCCATTATTTTTGCCACGTCTACCCCCGACTATATGCTTCCCAATACCGCTTCATTACTCGCTTACCGGACAGGTATGACCAATGCTTTCGGTTTTGATTTGAGCGCAGCCTGCAGTGGGTATCTTTTCGGATTGGAAGTCGGGCAAGCATTTATTACATCGGGAAAATACAAAAAAATAATTGTTATTGCCGGTGATGTCTTATCAACCGTTACGGATTATTTAGACAGGAATACCTGTCCTATTTTTTCGGACAGTTGCAGCGCTTCCTTATTGGAAGCTACGACGGAAGACGTTGGAATCGTAGATTCGATCCTGCATTCCGACGGAAACAGCATCGAATATCTGAATATGTTGGGCGGTGGGTCTGTGAACCCGGCAAGCCACGAATCGGTTGATAAACGGATGCACTACATTTGGCAGGACGGCAAAGTGGTTTTCAAGCGAGCGGTGACAGACATGAGTGATGCGTGTCTGGAACTGATGCAGCGGAATCAATTGTCGATCGATGATATCAAATGGATTATTCCCCATCAGGCAAATATACGAATTATCAATGCGATAGCCCAGCGGATAGATATTCCGATGGAAAAAGTAACCGTTAATATTGAACGGTTCGGTAATTCGAGCGCCGGTACCATTCCGCTTTGTATCAATGAATGGGAAGCCCAATTTCGTAAAGGGGATAAAATTATCCTGACGGCTTTTGGCGCAGGATTCACTTGGGGCGCCACTTATCTAAAATGGGGATATGATCCGGCATAAATCGGGATTTGTAAATATCGTCGGGAATCCGAATGTAGGAAAGTCGACGCTGATGAACGTATTGGTAGGCGAGCGGATTTCCATCATTACGTCGAAAGCGCAGACTACCCGCCACCGGATTGTAGGCATTGTCAATACCGACGATATGCAAATTGTTTATTCCGATACGCCCGGCGTGCTTCGACCCAACTATAAACTGCAAGAGAGCATGTTGACTTTTTCGGAGTCGGCTTTGGACGATGCGGATGTATTGATTTACGTAACGGATGTCGTTGAAAAAATAGATAAAAACGATTTCTTTTTAGAAAAAGTCCAAAAAGTAACCTCTCCACTGCTATTAGTAATCAACAAAATTGATTTAAGCAATCAAAAGGAATTGGAAAAGTTAGTGTCGGAATGGCAAACCCTGTTTCCTAAAGCGGAAATTATTCCCATTTCGGCAACCAATAAATTCAATATCGATTACCTTCGCAAGCGGATAGAAGAAAACATACCGGATTCTCCACCTTATTTTGAAAAAGATGCGCTGACCGACCGTCCTGCCCGTTTTTTTGTTACGGAGATTATTCGGGGAAAAATACTGATGTATTATAAGGAAGAAATTCCATACGCTGTGGAAGTCGTGGTGGAACAATTCAAAGAAACGCAAGAATTGGTTCATATTAAGGCGCTAATAATTGTTGAACGGGAATCCCAGAAAGGGATTATTATCGGCAATCAGGGAAAAGCGTTAAAGAAAATAGGCATCATGTCGCGCAAAGACATCGAACGCTTTTTTGATAAAAAAGTCTTCCTTGAACTGTTTGTTAAGGTAGAGAAAGATTGGCGGAACCGGGACGCTCTTTTGCAAAATTTCGGATATAAAATGGATTAAATTATGAGCAATATAGTCGCAATCGTCGGACGCCCGAATGTTGGGAAATCGACCTTATTCAATCGTTTGACACAAACAAGGCAAGCAATCGTTGATGAAGAGGCGGGAACCACCCGCGACCGCCAATATGGAAAAGCGGAGTGGAACGGATGGGAATTTTCGGTGATCGATACCGGTGGATGGGTGCTTCATTCGGACGATGTATTCGAGGAAGAAATCAACAAACAGGTTCAGATAGCTATTGAAGAAGCCGACATTATTCTTTTCTTGGTTGACATCATCCACGGCATCACCGGTATGGACGAGCAGATTGCCGACATGCTGCGAAGAAGTAAAAAGGAAGTACTGCTAATCGCGAACAAAGCCGATACTTTTGAAATGCATCTGCAGTCAGCCGAATTTTTTGCATTAGGATTAGGAGATCCTTATCCTGTTTCGGCTATCAATGGTTCCGGTACCGGCGATTTATTAGATGTTGTGGTATCTAAATTTCATAAAAAAGAAACGGAAGAAACGGATGAGAACATACCCAAATTTGCCATTGTCGGCCGTCCGAACGCTGGGAAATCGTCGCTCATCAACGCTTTTATCGGAGAAGAACGAAATATTGTAACCGAAATTGCAGGGACGACCCGCGATTCCATTTATACCCAGTACAACAAATTCGGACTGAATTTTTATTTGGTTGATACGGCAGGCATTCGTAAAAAAAATAAAGTCAACGAGGATTTAGAATATTATTCGGTGATTCGTGCTATCCGAACGATTGAAAGCGCCGATGTTTGCATCCTGATGATCGATGCTACTCGTGGAATCGAATCGCAGGACATCAACATTTTTTCACTGATTCAAAAAAATAAAAAAGGCTTAGTCATTGTCGTAAACAAATGGGATTTGGTAGAAAATAAAGATCAGAAAGTGATTAAAACATTTGAGGAAGCCATTCGTGAGCGCATAGCGCCTTTTACGGATGTGCCGGTCATTTTTGCTTCGGCGCTTACCAAACAGCGTATTTTTAAGATATTGGAAACGGCCAAAGAGGTTTACAGCAATCGGAAAACCAAAATTTCCACTCATAAGTTGAATGAAATATTACTTCCTGTGATAGAAAAAACACCACCTCCCATGTATAAGGGGAAGGTGGTGAAAATTAAATATATTACCCAATTGCCCAACACCGCAGTTCCCAGTTTTGTATTCTTTTGCAATTTACCTCAATGGGTGAAAGAACCGTATAAACGGTTTCTTGAAAATCAATTGCGAAAAAACTGGAACCTGTCGGGAACGCCGGTTAATGTGTTTTTGAGGGAAAAATAATCCTAAAATTTATAGCAAAGACCGAGTTGCAAAGGAGATACACCGTAGCCTAACTCGCCAAAAACGCCAATATTTTTTGTGATATATAATCTTGCACCAATAAAGAATGTCGTATACAATTCGCTTCCGGGTAAATTATAATTCGATTTAGGAAAACTTTTTACATCATACCCCACCATAAACCCTGCGTAAGTATCTAAATTTTCTATGAATTGATAATGAAAAATGCCTCGAGGCCCAATTATTAGATCGCTGACAGTCACATTTAGACCCTCTTTATCCCCAAAAGAAGTATAAGCCACATATCCTCCGATTCCAATACCTCCTTTGCCGTCAAATAAGTCGGTAACACTATATTCAAACGAACCTGAAATGGGAAGAATTTTGTTTGAAAACAAAGGATAGCTGATGTAACGACCTATCCCAACCCCTGCATTAATAATCATATCACCTTTATTAAAAGCGTCAGTCTGTGCGGATGCACCCCAACTAAAACCTACTAAGGTTAAAAAAACCACTAAAATTTTACGAAATAAAAACTTTTTCATATTAAAAAATTATATACGATTTTACACAAAACTTTTTTACTATATTTAATTTTGATACTGCTTACCGGCCCAGGAGATTATTATATTGGCTTGTTCTAAACTGCTTTGCACTACTTTATATACGGGGTTTCCATCGTAACCCATTGCCTTATGCAATGATTCATAAGCTCCTAAAAGCGGGCGTGCCATTTTACTGTCTTTTTTAGCAATGGCTTCCTGATAATCTTTGAATTCCGGTCGTTGCCCTTTTTTCATTTTTGAACGTATATTCAGTACCGAATCTAAAGCGACAAGCACCCCGCACCATGCCGTATTGCCTGCCATTTTTACATATTTGCTATCGTTGTAGTAATCGCCTTCTTTCTCTGCTTTCTCAGAAAGAATTTGCCTTGCATTTTGTAAATAGCGTTCGGCTTCACGAATAGGATGTTTTAATTCTGCCATATACTATTTTACCTTTTATTTTCCTCTGCTAATTCGCTACAAAAATAGATAGTTTATTTATGAAAACAAAAAAAATCAAATAAAATAGTGTATATTTGTCGAAAATACAAAAAACATGGATTACTGGATATTATTTGAAAAAGCGCAAAAAGCCAAGAGTGCATTATCGTATGTATCTGAAGAAAAGATAAGTAAGATTCTTTTCTCCATCGGAGAAAATGTAATCAGGGAAACGGATGCTATCTTGTTGGAAAACCGGAAAGACTTGGAGCGAATGGATACCTCCGATCCGAAGTACGACCGGTTAAAATTGACGAAAGAACGAATCGAAAGCATGGTATCCGACTTGAAAACGGTTGCCCGATTACCTTCGCCTGCCGGAAAAATACTAAGTGAAACGATTCGTCCCAATGGGCTGAAAATCATCAAACAAAGGGTTCCTTTCGGAGTGGTTGGCGTTATTTTTGAGGCGCGACCCAATGTTTGTCTCGATGTTTTTTCTCTCTGCTTCCAATCGGGAAACGTTTGCCTGTTGAAAGGCGGCTCGGATGCGGAATATTCCACGATCGCTTTGGTGAGAATCATACGTGATGCGCTGAGAACGAATGGGCTTCCGGCGGAATGTTGTACGTTACTCCCGGTTGAAAGAGACGCGACGACCGCCTTGCTCCATGCCGAAGGTATCGTTGACCTGATTATTCCTCGAGGCAGTCAGGGGCTGATTGATTATGTTCGTAGAAATGCCAAAGTACCGGTTATTGAAACAGGAGCCGGCATCTGCCATACCTACTTCGACAAGGAAGGAAACAAAGAAATCGGTCAAGCGATCATAAATAATGCCAAAACAAGGCGCGTAAGCGTTTGCAATGCCTTGGATTGTTTGATTATCCACGAAGAACGTCTGACTGATTTACCTTTTCTTTGTGTACTATTGAAAGAAAGTAACGTCATCATTTATGCCGATGGAAAAGCATTTCAGGCATTAAAAGGAAATTATCCGGATAAATTGCTTCGACATGCGACGGCGATGAGGTTCGGTATGGAGTTTCTCGATTATAAAATGAGTATTCGTACCGTAACCTGTTTAGAGGAAGCGTTGGAGCATATAGCCAAGTACAGTTCGAAGCACAGCGAATGTATTATTTCGGAAAATCAGGCAACAATCGATGGGTTTCAAAAACAGGTCGATGCCGCCTGCGTCTATGAAAATGCCTCTACGGCTTTTACCGATGGCGCCCAATTCGGATTAGGAGCTGAAATTGGAATCAGCACGCAGAAATTGCATGCCCGAGGCCCTATGGCTTTGGAAGAATTAACTACCTATCGATGGATTATTCAAGGAAAAGGACAAATAAGAAAGTGACTCGTAACTAAAAAAATATGAAAACATATACCAACGTAAAAGATTTAGGAGATTTGAAAGGAGCGCTGAACGAAGCGTTTGAAGTTAAAAAAGATCGTTTTGCCTATCAGGCGCTGGGTAAGAATAAAACCTTATTAATGGTATTTTTCAATTCCAGTTTGCGCACCCGTTTAAGTACGCAAAAAGCAGCAATGAATTTAGGCATGAATACCATCGTTCTTGATGTCAATCAAGGGGCCTGGAAATTGGAAAACGAACGGGGCGTCGTCATGGATGGCGACAAGTCTGAACATATCCTTGAAGCCATCCCAGTGATGGGATCGTATTGCGATATCATTGGTGTGCGTTCGTTTGCACAATTCGAGAACAAACAGGACGATTACGGCGAAAAGGTGCTTAATCAGTTTATCCGGTATTCCGGCCGGCCGGTATTCAGTATGGAAAGCGCTACTACCCATCCCTTGCAAGCGTTTGCCGATTTGATTACGATTGAAGAGTACAAAATCCAACCACGTCCGAAAGTGGTCTTGAGTTGGGCGCCGCATCCCAAAGCTTTACCTCAGGCGGTACCTAATTCTTTCGCTGATTTCATGAATGAAGCGGATGTCAATTTTGTCATTACGCATCCCGAAGGGTATGAATTAGACCCTGCGTTTGTTCGAGGAGCCGAAGTGGAATACGACCAATTGAAAGCTTTCGAAGGAGCCGATTTCATTTATGCTAAAAACTGGTCGCCTTTTGAAGACTCCCACTACGGGCAAGTCATTAATAAAGACCGTAGTTGGACAGTGGATACCGCCAAAATGAACTTGACTCATTCGGCATTTTTTATGCATTGTCTTCCGGTTCGACGTAACATGATTGTCACGGATGAAGTCATCGAAAGCCCTGAATCCATTGTTATTCCCGAGGCGGCCAATCGGGAAATATCGTGTGAAGTCGTTCTGAAACGAATGTTGGAATCACTTTAATACAAATGAAATGGTTACAAGTAAAAAATATCAGGCATATAACTTAGCCAATTACAAAAAAATTCCTGAAATCTCACGGTTAAGCGCCGAAGACAGGGAAGCTATTGAAGTGGTTGGAAGAGTTCTGCCCTTTAAAACAAACAATTATGTGACGGAAGAATTAATTGACTGGAATAATATTCCGAACGATCCGATGTTCACTCTAAATTTTCCACGAAGAGAAATGTTGCTGAAAAAGCAATACAATGAAGTATGGCAAGGGATGAACTCTGGAGTTTCGGAAGAAATGCTGAAGAACAGAATCAACCGAATCCGGTTGGATTTGAATCCCAACCCTGCCGACCAGAAACAGAATGTTCCGATGTTAGGTGATAAAAAACTGGATGGCATACAACATAAATACAGGGAGACTGTGCTGTTTTTTCCGTCACAAGGACAAACCTGCCATGCGTATTGTACTTTTTGTTTTCGATGGCCTCAATTTTCAGGTATTCATGATTTAAAGTTTTCAATGCGGGATGCCGATCTTTTGTATAAATACCTGAAGTCGAAACTGATGGTTTCCGACATACTGTTTACCGGCGGCGATCCGTTGACTATGTCGGCACGCACTTTGACTTCATATATTGAACCTTTGCTGGAAAAAGAATTCGGGCACATTAAGACCATTCGTTTAGGAACCAAATCATTGGCATATTGGCCCTATCGCTTTCTTACCGACAAAGATTCGGGAGAATTATTAGCGCTCTTTGAAAAGATCGTGAAAGCAGGTAAGAATCTTACCATTCAAGCCCATTTCAATCATCCGGTTGAGCTGTCTACTGAAGCGGTAAAACGCGCGATTGCCGGAATCCGGGCAACAGGCGCACAGATTCGTACCCAATCGCCTCTCCTCCGGAAAATCAACGATCATCCCGATTTATGGACTGAAATGTGGCGCAAGCAAGTAGATTTGAATTGTATTCCTTATTACATGTTTGTTGCAAGAGATACCGGTTCCAAGCATTTTTTTGAATTGCCCTTGGAAAAATGCTGGCAGATCTATAAAAAAGCCTATTCAAGAGTGAGCGGAACTTGCCGGACGGTAAGAGGACCGAGCATGAGCGCGCGCGCAGGTAAGGTACAAATACTCGGCGTTGCGGAAATCAATAAAGATAAGCATTTTGTGTTACGGTTTTTGCAAGGCAGGAATCCCGACTGGGTAGATATTCCTTTTTTTGCCAAATACGATCCGGAAGCTACCTGGTTCGACCAGTTGAAACCCTCGTTCGGAGAAGAAAAATTTTTCTTTGAGAAGGAACATAAAGGCTATAAGTATCTTAATAAATGTGAGGGAGGGGTTGATTTGGAATGAAATAATCGTTATCTTTGTGCACTAAAAACATTTTATTATGTTGTTGCCAAAAAAATTAAATCCGGATAATCTAAAAGATACGCTGATAGAAATCAGATATTTGCAAGAAATTCAGCAGGAATTAATGCTTGGTTTTGTTTCGAGCATACTTGATCCTTTGGGCTATCAATTTATATCCGCGCCAAGTCAAAATATAAATATAGCATTCAATAACAACCAGCAAATTGCCTTTGGTATGGGCAATAATAATGGCGGTTTCTTTATCAAAGATAATATACGAATACAATTTGTTTCCAATCAAATTATTTTCAATTGTATGGCTGACAAATATGCAGGCTGGGAAACCTATTTTCAAATAATTTCAGACGTAATAAGTAATTTATTTAACAAAAATGCAATAAAAGGATTTAACAGGGTAGGAATCAGATATATTAGCGAGTTTATAGATATAGATATTTATCAAGGAATAAAAGGAA
>Ga0123357_10013674_pt1 | contig 10552 bp, 10 predicted proteins | sample TergutEmb28metaG_FD_89873 | JGI IMG/M metagenome (GOLD analysis project Ga0123357, IMG submission 89873) | Embiratermes neotenicus P4 segment gut microbial communities from Petit-Saut dam, French Guiana - Emb289 P4 | ecosystem: Host-associated > Arthropoda: Insects > Digestive system > Gut ...
CATTTGGCTCTGTGTTGACTGATAGATTCAGCGAAAAGAGTGATGTGGACTTGATTGTTGACTTTGACAAACAAGCAGTAAATGACCATTTTGTTAATTATTTCGACTTTAAATATTCATTAGAAAATGTTTTTAAGCGAGATGTAGATTTGCTCGAAGAACAACCTATTCGCAATTCATATCTAAGAAAAAATATCGAAAATTCAAAAACTCTGATATATGGATGAATTTATAAAAAAACATTTGGAGGATATTTTGATTGCTGTTGAAGAAATAGATATTTTCTTTGAAACATTACCGAAAAGGTACGACATCTTTGTTAATAGCCTGTTGTTGAGACGTGGAGTTGAAAGAAATATTGAAATTATTGGTGAAGCAATGAATCGTATCCTCAAAGCCGATAACACAATTTCAATAACCAATGCTCGCAAAATTGTGGATACTCGCAATTATGTCATTCATGGTTACGACACATTAACAGCTGATATTCTGTGGAGTATTGTGGTTAATCATCTTCCCCTTTTAAAAAATGAAATTGAAGAACTGTTAAAGAAATAACAACAACGCCTGCGCCCAATACGAGCGGTTTTGACACTTGTGGCAACTGCAATGAGTACGAATATGGAATTGGACTTTCTTCATCTTGCAGAAAAAGAAACCGCTAACAGTTAATTTTTTACCGGTTTCCGAATTTTCTTAAAAAATACATCTACATTTGCAAGGGAATTTTTTGGGATTTTAAATTCTGCTTACTCCTGAAATAATGAAATATGAGCAATATTAACTACGATTTGAAAAAAATTAAAGCATTCCTCTTCGATGTAGACGGAGTTCTTACCTCTTCAACAATACCGCTTCATCCATCTGGCGAACCCATGAGAATGGTTAATGTCAAAGACGGATATGCCATGCAATTAGCCGTTAAAAATGGATATGTATTAGGCATCATAACCGGCGCCAATACCCAGGCCGTAAGAACCCGGTTTGAAAGCTTAGGATTAAAACATGTCTATTTGAAATCATCCATAAAAATGAAAGATTTCAACGATTTCATAGAAAAAACAGGATTACTACCCGAAGAAATTGTTTTTATGGGCGATGATATCCCCGACTATGAAGTAATGAAACAAGTCGGACTTCCGGTTTGCCCTGCCGATGCCGCACCCGAAATCAAAGCTATCTCCAAATATATTTCTACAAAAAAAGGAGGAGAAGGTGTCGCAAGAGATGTCATAGAACAAGTGATGAAAGCACAGGATAAATGGATGAAAAACCACGCTTTCGGCTGGTAAAAACCCTGATTTAATCTTATATAGCAAGGATTAATCATTTTTAACGGCCAAATACTTTCACCAGAAATTTAACATATCTACTTTTGCAAAGAAAATTTTGAAAAGAGGTAGGAACCTAACTTCCTGCTTCTAACTTTTAACTTCTTATAAATATGAGTCAAACAGTTGATATTCGTGAATTAAACGAAAGAATTGAAAGTAAAAGCGGATTCGTGAATATGATTACAATGGGAATGGACCGTGTAATCGTAGGGCAAAAACATTTGGTAGAATCATTGCTAATAGGATTATTGTCGGATGGACATATCTTGCTGGAAGGAGTTCCCGGTTTGGCAAAAACATTGGCAATCAAAACATTAGGTTCTCTGATTGATGCGAAATACAGTCGCATCCAATTTACGCCCGACTTGCTCCCTGCCGACGTTATCGGTACAATGATTTACAGTCAGAAAAATGAAGAGTTCCTTGTAAAACATGGGCCTATTTTTGCAAATTTCATATTGGCTGATGAAATTAACCGCGCTCCGGCTAAAGTGCAATCGGCATTACTCGAAGCCATGCAGGAAAAGCAAGTAACAATCGGAGAAAAAACATATCCGTTACCCCAACCATTTCTGGTAATGGCGACTCAAAACCCCATCGAACAAGAAGGAACTTACCCGTTACCCGAAGCGCAAGTCGACCGTTTCATGTTGAAAGTTGTTATCAACTATCCTAAAAAAGAAGAAGAAAAATTGATCATACGTCAAAATATCAGTGGAGAAAGCGAAATTATTAAACCTGTACTGAAAAAAAATGAAATTCTGGAAGCCCGTAAAATTGTCCGCGAAGTATATTTGGATGAAAAAATTGAAAAATATATTGTCGACATCGTGTTTGCCACTCGTTTTCCTCAAGAACAAGGATTGGATAATTTAAAAGACATGATTGCTTTTGGAGCATCTCCACGTGCATCTATCAACCTTGCATTAGCGGCAAGAGCTTACGCATTTATCAAACGGAGAGGTTATGTAATCCCTGAAGATATCCGCGCCGTTTGCCACGATGTAATGCGCCACCGCATCGGATTAAGCTATGAAGCGGAAGCTAACAATCTTACATCGGAAGAAATTATCAGTGAAATTTTGAATAAAGTTGAAGTACCCTAAATAATCACCCCCCAGCCCCCTAAAGGGGGAGCTTGCGCAGCTAACCTGCACATTTTGCTACGATAAAGTCCCCTTTAGGGGAAACAACGTTCGGCGGTAGCCAATTAGGGGTAAATAAACTAACTCTCAGTGGAAACAAGTGAACTACTAAAAAAAGTACGGCAAATAGAAATAAAAACCCGTGGTCTTTCCCGAAATATTTTTGCGGGTGAGTATCATACCGCTTTCAAAGGCCGTGGAATGGCATTTTCTGAAGTGCGTGAATACCAGTTTGGCGACGATATCAGAGATATTGACTGGAACGTAACGGCAAGACATGCTAAACCATATATCAAAGTGTTTGAAGAAGAACGGGAATTAACCGTTATGCTTTTGATAGACGTTTCGGGCAGCCGTGATTTTGGTTCGATTGAATGGATGAAAAAAGATGTCATCACTGAAATTGCAGCTACACTGGCATTCTCTGCCATTCAAAACAACGATAAAACCGGCGTTATCTTTTTCTCCGACAAGATAGAGAAATTCATTCCTCCGCAAAAAGGAAAGAAACACATACTTTATATTATTCGTGAACTTATTAATTTCACGCCTCAGGAAAAAAAGACCGATATTTCCCAAGTATTGAAATATATGACAAATGCTATCAAAAAACGCTGTACGGCTTTTGTTATTTCCGATTATATCGATAAAGGAAATTACAGCGATGCACTGACCATTGCAAACAAGAAACACGATATCGTTGCTATTCAGGTTTATGACAGCAGGGAAACCGAAATCCCCAAAGTGGGCTTGATGAAAATTGTAGATGCGGAAACCGGCGTAGAAAGATGGATAGATACCTCTTCCTCCAAAGTCAGGGACACATATAAAAAATGGTGGAATAAACGCCAATACGATATGGAGAACGTTTTCAAAAAAAGCCACGTTGATTCTGTTTCAATACACACAGACGAAGATTACGTAAAAGCTTTAATTGCATTATTTCACAAACGCAGTTAATTAAAACAATGAAAATAACTAAAATACTTTTCATAACCTTGTGGATTTGCTTGTTCTGTTCGACTCAAGCTTATTCACAACAAACAATAGTAAAAGCTTCTATCGACTCCACGCATTTACTGATAGGACAACAAACCAATATCCATTTGGAGGTCGTGCAACAAAAAGGGAAATCCATACAGTTGCCGGTTCTTGCAGATACTTTGATGACAGGAGTTGAGATAGTTTCCGTATCAAAACCCGATACATTCGATTTGGGCGGCAGCATTCAAATCAAGCAAAATTATTTAGTTACTTCTTATGATTCGGCTATATATGTCCTGCCTCCTTTTGAAGTAATTGATGGCGTTGATACCATACTATCCAATCGATTGGGCTTGAAAATTTCAACATACCCCGTCGATGTAGAAGCCAAAAAATTTTATGACATTAAAGATGTAATAACACCGCCATTTGTCCTTTGGGATTATGCTGCTATTATTTGGAGTATTGTTGGAGTCTGTCTGTTGATATTAATAGCCTGGTATTTGTATGAAGTAAAAAAAGGTCGTCGTTCACTCAATATTTTCAAAAAAGTAGAAGCTCCCAAACAACCTCCTCATGTTATTGCCATCAACGAATTAGATCACGTCAAACAACAAAAGTTGTGGCAACAAGGTCTTGCCAAACAATATCATTCTTCTATTACAGAAATTTTAAGAAAATACATAGAAGAAAGATTTGAAACGCAAGCAATGGAAATGACATCAGGTGAAATTTTGGAAAAAATGAACAAAATAAGTGATGTTGATCCTGCTTATGATAATTTGAAACAAATATTGCAAATAGGCGATTTTGTGAAATTTGCCAAATATCAGCCGCTTCCGGATGAAAATGAATTAAGTATGACAAATGCTTATTTATTTGTAAATCAAACGAAAAAAGAAGAAATTATCGAAGAAAATAAAACAAATGAAACTAAACAACAATGATTTTCGCTAATCCATCATATTTCTGGCTACTGCTTTTACTTATCCCCATGATTGGATGGTATATTTGGAAGCTACGTAAGTCACAAGCAAGTATTCAAATATCCGCCTCTCAAGGATTTGATAAAATACCCGCCGGCTATAAAGTATACCTAAGGCACTTGCCATTTATATTTCGCATTCTATGCCTGGTCTTTTTGATAATTGCCTTAGCCCGGCCTCAATCAACCGATAACTGGCAAAACTCAACAACAGAAGGTATAGATATTGTTTCAGTCATAGATATTTCAACATCCATGTTGGCCGAAGACTTAAAACCCAACCGGGTGGAAGCAGCCAAAGATGTTGCTGCAACATTCATTTCCGGACGTCCGAACGATAATATAGGATTAGTAATCTTTGCCGGAGAAAGTTTCACCATGTGTCCGCTGACGACCGACCATGCAGTGCTACTAAACCTGCTAAAGGATGTCAAATGCGGCATGATTGAAGATGGAACTGCTATCGGGCATGGATTAGCCAATGCCGTCAGTCGTTTGAAAGACAGTCAGGCCAAATCGAAAGTCGTTATTTTACTGACCGACGGTTCGAACAACCGTGGAGAAATTGCCCCTACAACGGCAGCCGAAATAGCAAAAACCTACGGTGTGAGGGTATATACTGTCGCAGTCGGTACTAAAGGAACCGCCCCCTACCCTTTCCAGGTTGGCGGACGAATAATTTACCAGAATATTCCTGTTGAAATCGACGAGCAAACGTTGACCCAAATTGCCCAGATCACAGGAGGAAAGTACTTTAGAGCAACCAATAATAAAACATTAAAAAATATTTATGCAGAAATAGACAATATGGAAAAAACAAAAATGAGTGTTCAGGAACATAGCAAAAAACAAGAAAAATACCTCATTTTTGCGGTAATCTCATTACTATTTTTGTCGTCAGAATTATTATTGAAACATACAGTGTTAAGGAATATTCCGTGAACAATGGTGAACGGTACACGGCACGCGGTGCATCATTTACCGCGTACCGAGCACCGTTCACCCAAAATAAAAAAATATGTTTAGATTCGAGCATCCCGAATATTTATACTTATTGCTGATAATTCCTTTTTTGGCAGCTTTTTACATATACTCCATGAAAAGTAAGAAAAGCGCCATTAAAAAATTCGGTAATATGAAAGTTGTCAGACAATTAATGCCCGACGTATCTCTTAAAAGACAATATCTGAAATATTGGTTAGTCTCAATATGTATTGTTCTATTCATCTTTTTGATATCAGGACCTCAATTCGGTTCTAAAATAGAAACCGTTAAACGTCAAGGTATTGAAGTAATGGTGTGCTTTGATGTCTCCAAATCAATGCTGAGTACGGATATTTCTCCCAACCGCTTGGAAAAATCAAAACAAATACTTTCCAAACTTGTAGATAATTTGAACAATGATAAAATCGGCCTTATTGTCTTTGCGGGAGATGCATACGTGCAATTACCGATTACATCGGATTACGTATCTGCCAAGATGTTTTTGTCGAGCATCGATCCATCCATGGTACCGGTGCAAGGTACTGCCATCGGAAGCGCTATCAATCTTGCAATCCGTTCATTTTCTCCCAATGAAAAAAGCGATAAAACAATTATTTTAATTACAGATGGAGAAAATCACGAAGACGATGCTATTGATGCAACAAAAGCCGCAGCAGAAAAAGGAATAAAAGTCAATGTGCTGGGTGTCGGACTTCCGACAGGCGCTCCTATCCCTATCGGTGGAAACAATAATTTCCTGAAAGATAAAGATGGAAACGTAGTCATCAGCAAGCTCGATGAAGAAATGTGTAAAGAAATAGCAACCGCCGGAAAAGGGATATATGTACGAACCGATAATACAAATACGGCGTTGAAAGTGTTGCAACAAGAAATCGGAAAAATGAATAAATCGGAAATAGAAAGCAAAATATATACCACGTATGATGAAAAATATCCAACTATAGCATGGATTATTCTTTTCATTCTAATTTTGGAATTTTTCATACTGGATAGAAAAAACAGGATATTTAAGAAAATAACATTATTTACCCCCCAACCCCCTAAAGGGGGAGTTAGCACAGCAAAATGAACATTATGCTGCAACAAAGTCCCCTTTAGGGGATTTAGGGGTGTTAATATAAATTACAAATATGAAGAAGATTATTATACTATCAATTCTGATTACAATCTCATTTTCTGCTTTTTCGCAAAAAGAAGTAAGAAAACAATTGAGAGAAGGCAATAAAGAATACAGGCAGGAAAAATATACCGAATCGGAAATTGCATACAGGAAAGCATTGGAAACTAATGCACAATCGACCGATGCTGCCTATAATTTAGGAAATTCATTGTACAAACAAGGAAAATATCCTGAAGCATTAAAACAATACCAAGAGGTAACCATTTCTGATGTCGATGCAAAAACAATGGCTGCTACTTACCACAACATCGGAAATATTTTTATGAACCAGCAAGATTATGCGAAAAGTATTACCGCATACAAAATATCTTTAAAAAACAATCCTACCGATAATGAAACCCGTTATAATTTAGCTTTGGCTCAAAAATTATTGCAAAATCAACAACAAAACCAGGATAAGGACAAGCAAAATCAAGACAAGAATAAAGACAAACAAGATCAAGATCAAAATAAAGATAAGCAAAATCAAGATCAAAATAAAGATAAACAAAATCAAGACCAAAATAAAGATAAGCAAGACCAAAAAGACCAGAATAAAGATAAGCAAGATCAAAAAGATCAACAACAGCAAAACAACCAAGATAATAAACAAGATAATAAACAAGGTAAAACACAACAGAACCAACAACAAAATGAACAAATGAGTCCCGAAAACGCTCAACAAATCTTAGACGCTTTGTTGCAAAATGAAAAAGATACTCAAGATAAGGTAAAAGAGGCTCAAATGAGACAAATAAAAACCGGTAAAACAGATAAAGACTGGTAAAAAAGAATTAAAAATTAAAAATTAAGAATTAAGAATTAAAACTATGTGGTCTATGCGCCTATGTATTTCAAAAATAAAAAAATCTTTATTGGCAATCCTGCTTTTAACAGGGTGTGTATTTAGTGGGGTTGCACAGGTAACTTTCAGAGCAACTGCGCCTAATGCTGTTGTTCTTGGAGAACAATTCCGGTTAACCTATACAGTTAATGATGAAGGAAAAGATATACGCATCGGCGAATTGCCGGATTTTGAAATATTATACGGCCCCAGCGTTTCCCGTTCTTCAAGTTATTCTATTATTAACGGACAAACAACTTCCAGTGTTTCAAATTCATTCACCTATACTTTAGCGGGTACAAAGGAAGGTAGTTTTGATATTCCTCCCGCAACAATAAAAGTAGGAAATAGCGAATACAAATCCAATGGATTAACAATCAAAGTATTACCTCAAGACAAAACATCCGGTAATTCCGGTAATAATGCCGGCGCCTCTTCTCAAAGCCAGTCCAATCAAAGCGGAGCGGCTTCTGCCGGCAGCGGCAATATTTCTTCCGATGAAGTTTTCGTGAGAATGAATATTTCTAAAAATCCTGTTTTTGAAAACGAAGGATTTCTGGTGACGTTTAAACTTTATTCCCTTTACGATGTTGCAGGATTTGATAATACCAATATAAAATTCCCTGAATTTGAAGGTTTTATTGCACAAGAAATCGATTTACCGGAAAATAGGCAGCTCAATTTGGAAAATTACAACGGGAGGAATTACCAGACCTATTTGTTAAAACAAACAGTACTTTTTCCACAACGTTCCGGTACTATTATCATTCCATCTGGTAAAATAGGTGTCATCCTGCGCATGCGTTCACAACAACGTGCAAGAAGTATTTTTGATGATTTTTTCGAGTCTTATTCCAATGTAAATAAAAGCTTGACTATCAATTCAGGTTCCGTTACCGTGAAACCTCTTCCTCCGGGAAAACCGGATTCTTTTTCAGGCGCAGTTGGAGATTTCAAAATGACGTCTTCCATCAGTACCGAAAACTTGAAAGCTAATGACGCCGTTACTATCAAAATCGACATCTCAGGCACAGGGAATATAAAATTAATAAAAAACCCGGAAATTACTTTCCCTAACGATTTTGAAATCTACGACCCTAAAGTAAATCTCAACATCAAAACAACTGCCAATGGCGTTTCAGGCGCCAAATCAATAGAATATCTTGCCATTCCGCGTTATGCGGGAGATTTTACTATTCCTCCTGCCTACTTTTCATTTTTTGATCTTAAATCAGGCGCTTACAAAACATTATCAACTCCTGAGTTTAAGTTACACGTAGAAAAAGGCGCCGGCGGATCCAATGGCGCCCAACAAGTATACAATAATTTTTCTAATAAGGAAGATTTGAAATTTATCGGAAAAGACATCCTTTACATCAAGACTGATGGATTTTCTTTCGCTCCAAAAAATAATTTCCTTTTCGGAACATTGTCTCATTTGTTGTGGTATATCATACCTGCCCTGTTATTTATTATTTATTTTCTCTTTAACAGGAAACAGGTGAAAGAAAATGCAAACATAGCTTTAGTTCGTACCAAAAAAGCCAATAAAGTAGCGTCCAAACGGCTGAAAACGGCGGGTAAACTATTGAAAGAAAACAAAAAAGAAGCATTCTACGACGAAATATTGAAAGCAACCTGGGGCTATCTGAGCGATAAACTCAATATTCCTGTTTCTTCCCTCTCAAAAGACAACGTGGAGACTGAAATGACAAAATATGGAGCTTCCGAATCTTTGATCACAGATTTTATGGAAATTCTGAATACCTGTGAGTTTGCACGTTATGCGCCAAATCAAGGCAATCAAGAAATGGACGAACTCTATAATTCTACTATTCAGGCTATAGATAACATGGAAAATACAATCAAAAAATAAAAAAATATGTATACCAAAATAAATATAAAAAAGTTTTTCATTCTGTTCTTAATCCAACTATTCGTATGTAGCCTTTGGGCGCAAGAAACAGATTTGCAAGCTGCTGCCGATGCCTATTCAAAAGGTGAATATGCAAAATCGGCCGAATTATATGAAAGCATATTGAAAACTCACGGCGAATCGGCAAAAATATATTATAACATAGGAAACAGCTATTATAAAATAAATAAATTCGCCCCTGCAATTCTAAATTATGAACGCGCCCTGCTATTAGATCCAAGCGATAAAGACGCCCGTTTTAATTTAGAACTCGCTAAACTCCAAACAGTTGATAAAATCGAACCCATCGAGCATTTTTTTATTACCGAATGGATACAGTCTTTGCAAAATATTTTTGGAACGGATACATGGAGTAAAACTGGTATTGGAAGTTTCATATTACTGATATGCTCTTTGGTATTGTTTTTCTTTTCCCGAAAGCTCATGCTGAAAAAACTTGGTTTCTACACCGGTATTGTTTGGTTAATATTTATAATCGTATCTAATTACTTCGCATACAACCAAAAACAAAAACTTCTTGAAAGAAATACTGCAATTGTTTTTACGCCGACAGTAACTATCAAAAGCTCACCCGATAATAGCGGAAATGACCTCTTCATTTTACACGAAGGAGCTAAAGTTTTGATAAAAAGCAAATTAGGAGATTGGAGCGAAATCCAAATCGCCGATGGTAATGTAGGTTGGATTAGTAACAAAGATATCGAAGTAATATAACAAGACAAGAAAATAACTGTTATATATCATATTGTATATCAAATCACTATAATATTTATCAATCGATTAGGTAGTTTTTAGAAGTTCTTTTTTTATCTTTGTGTTGTTCAATACATAACAAATTTAACTCATTAATTTTATGAAAACGACCTTGAAATTTAAGTTGCGGGCATCACGTTGTATGCCCGGATGTGGCGTATTAGCGCTACGGGTTACCCGGGGACGGGTAACAAGGATCATGACCACCTCTTGTGTATTATCTTTTGACGAATGGAACGAAAACGAGCAAAGGATAATATTTTTAGAGAACACTTCTTCCAAAAGGAAAAAAGAGCTTATTTCCATTGAACGTAAATTGAAAAAAGACCTGCACGAACTTCATGACGCAGCCGGTATGCTGGAAGCCAGGGGCGATTATTCTTCCCAGGAACTTCTGAATTGTTTTC
>Ga0123357_10013675_pt1 | contig 10552 bp, 4 predicted proteins | sample TergutEmb28metaG_FD_89873 | JGI IMG/M metagenome (GOLD analysis project Ga0123357, IMG submission 89873) | Embiratermes neotenicus P4 segment gut microbial communities from Petit-Saut dam, French Guiana - Emb289 P4 | ecosystem: Host-associated > Arthropoda: Insects > Digestive system > Gut ...
TTTAGTTTGGAGAAGAGGTAATAATCACTGGGTGCCAGATCTGGGCTGTAGGGTGGGTGCTCGATCTCCTGGAAGCCACATTTCTTCACTGCAGCCTTGGCAACAGCCGCCGTGTGGACACGACGCACTGAAGGGAGGTAGAGGTAGGTACTGTACAACTCTACACCTACTCGCCCCGGCGCAAGAAGGGTGGGGGAGAGGGGGAGTAGCAACGCCAAGCCAGGGAAAGAGACCCGATAACCACTGTACCGTACAGGAAGCTGGGCCTGGAAGGGTCCGAAAAATCTCGCCCCTCACAGGGGTTCAAACCCCCCACCATCCAGTTCATACCAAGTCGCTACACCAACTACGCTATTCCGGCCGCCAAAACTACATGCAGCATACCTTTTATATTCTTGACAGATCATCTTGTTATGTAATACACACACACACAATGTTATCACGTGATTAATTAAAACAGTTCCCTTCCGGCAAATTTAGAGTCATGAATTTTATGACCTATAATTAATTTGCAATTATAAATCACGCACGTCATATGTCAACTTTCATACATCTCCACTCTAGGTCAAATTAATGACAAAGAACTACGATTTAAAACGCAAAAACGTCAGTCTGTAAAACAAATACGAAGACATATTTTACGTATTGTATCACGGGATTCATTATGGGCAACGCCTGGCTGGTTATCCCTTATGAGACGAGGATACAGACAGACCAGCGAGACAATAGATGTACTGACGTCAAAATTAAGGTATGTGGTAGCCTCCTTACAATGAATTCCTGCAACAGCAGGAACAGATACGCCCTTGCTGTCTGAACAACATGATTCCTACGTAGTATCAAACTAATACTACGGTAGGGAGCGACAAGGTCGTTCTAATTAATAGACAGATACGTGTTGAACACACCTGACGAACAGGCTACATTTTAATATATATATATATATATCCTAACGCCTACTCTTAACAAGAATGCAAGAAACTACGTGTAACTGGCCCATATTCATTACTTGAGTATTCTGGACACAATCAAAAGTTACAGGGTAAATTTATGACTTTTCTTGAGTCTAATAAACGTGGAAAATATTTGGATCTCACAAAGGGAACAAGAAAACGGCACAATTAAAGGCTTCATAATTTGTAACGTTCAACAAACTGACTTCCACGTCATACCGTTGTATTATTTTAATCAGTTAGTACTGAACTGTTAAGCACAATAGCGTGTGATTTTATTAATCAGCTTGGTCGGAAATGTTCCTATCCAAGGACCACTCTCAAGGGCACAACATAACATATCAGCTTGCCAATGAATTTTCCACTGTAAATCAGGATCAATTAGTTTTCGCATAATTATTTAGAGTTATTATGTTCCTCCATCAGAAAGCATGGTGCCGGATTTTAAGTCGATTGATCAAAAAATCGTTGCTTAAAAAACGGAATCGCTAGATAGAAAAATAACGGATTGTGAAGGCTTCGACGAATATCTGAATTATCCCTTTACAAACAGTTGATATATGTACATCAATCAAATGTAATTACTGTGTATTGTTACTTTAAAAATTTAGTCAGTGGGTTACAGTAAAATTTATTTCTGTTATTACAAATTGAAAACTTTATTGTGCCCTTGACATGGAGTTTCTTAAACGCAAGTTAATTTTAATTTGTTTTAAGGATAACAGGCCCTCGAAGAGGTATTTTTATTGTATAGACTACTGGATTTTTTTTTTCCTGCCACGCTGCGGCCCAACGCGGGCCATGGCCTCTTGAGGTTTCTAGATCACACACAACCACGCAGCACAGTCGGTAGGACTCCTCTGGACGAGTGATCAGCCCGTCGCAGAGACCTCTACCTGACAACGCACAACACTCACAACAGACAAACATCCATGCCCCCGGTGGGATTCGAACCCACAATTTCAGCAGGTGAGCGACCGTAGACCTACGCCTTAGACCGCGCGGCCACTGGGACCGGCACTAGTGGATGGTAATTAAGATACGTTTGATAAATTCTAAGTGGAGGTTTACCCCCAAACACATAAGCAACCGGTATGGAATAAGTATGGCAGTAACTGTCCATTGTGGCGACACTACATAAACCTGCTACACGTAAAGCTTCGTAATATTTTAACGCCATTCAAAATAAAAAAGAAAATCTATAATGTTCTATTTTTTTACCATGGCGCAACAGCCCCAGTGGGCCAAGGCCTCCTCATTATCGAGGATTCACGATCACACTCCGTTCGACACACCACACTCGGTAGAACTCCTCTCGACGAGTGGTCAGACACGCAGAGACCTCTACCTGACAACACACAACACTCAAGACACACACATCCATGCCCCCGGCGGGATTCGAACCCACAATCCTAGGAAGCGAGCGGCCGCAGACCTACGCCTTAGACCGTGCGGCCACTGGGACCGGCAGAATGTTCTGTAGAATATAAATAATAAGAGAAGAGGGAAAAATTTGCACCTTTAAACACAGAAGGCACTATCAGGAAATGTACTGTCTCCCATCATTACGGATTAGCAGTACATAACAACACAGTTGTGGGATGCATCCTCAAAAATGGCTTTCGGCATCAAAGAATTGTATATAACTTACTGCGTTCGAAATGTCTAATAGCATACTATAAATGAAGCCTGAACTATTTTCGAAATGGCGAATACGGACATAATTCTTTCCAACAGATCTATTAAAGCCCCATTACACAAACGTTTTTATACATTCAAGCAATACGTATATTAACTACGCTAAGGCTCCGGAATTTATGCACGTATCTTACACTCTGGCTCCTAAAAGCTTCGTGTTTGTTAACTTGTGTATGATGCATACTGCTGTGTTGTATCACAATGAAACAGATCTATGAAAACCCAATTGCATATCTGCTTTAACAGTCACGTAATGTTTATAACGATATTATATACTTTACTCCAATAGCATAGTCCCGTTACTAATATTACTTGACTGCAGTCAAACAGCCAAGTGACTGGATTTGCACATACCTGCTTGATTGTGGCAAAGCACAACGGTATGCAGCATACAAAATGTTGTCACATTAGACATGTATTTACTTTGAACCTAAACACAATTTGGAAAGGTAATGGTATTATTTTGATCTTGTTTTCTGATTAAATGCTCAGCCCAACAATTCAAGAAGCCCGACTGATTCTTGCAAAAAAAAAAAAAATTACAAGGCAATCAAGACTGGTCAGTTGCGACAGGCCAGTATTTTTACGCAGATTTTGTAGCACGCCGCGACGCACCCGCAAAATCTGCCCGGCGAGTTGAGAAAAACCCGCGATAAAGTACAAATCAGAAAAGCCTTTCTCTATAGCAGTACAATCCACACAATATGTAGTGGAGTCCACAGTCTTATCTGATCAAAGCTTGTGTAGAAACTGCCTTCTACAACACATTACTGAAGGGAAGACAGAAGATTAAGGGACGAGAAGATGAGAAAGAAGACGTCAGCAGTTACTCGATGACCTTAGGGAAAACAGAAGATACTGCAATTCGAAAGACAAAGCACTAGATAGTACTCTTTGGAGAACTCGCTTTGGAAGAAGCTAGGGAGCTGTCGTAACATAGACTACGCCATGAATGACGGTTGGTCACCCAGAATTAATCCTCTACTTGCACTTCTTGTCTTTCGTAAACAATACTTTTTACCTGTCCTCAAATTAAAAAATATTATTGGTTAGGTGACCTAGGATATTATCGCCACCACCGCCACGGTCAATTTTGTAATTATAGGAACATATCTAATTACAGTTAACATCCAACCCACAGCCCACCCTCAGTTTCCCAAGACACAGCACATCATTCTGTTACCTCAGGTTCGGTCTTCCAAGTGTTTATCTAAGAAATTTCCAAACGCAGATTCTGTATGCATTCACTGTCCATCAACCGTACAAGGCATCCCATATCACGTCTTATCTTAACAGGTGATAACTACAATCAAGAAGCGACGTCCGAAACAGCGCGCGTACGGGAATTCTTAGGTGCCGAGTAGGCTTGTTGGGTTCCAAAAGTCAAACTCTAAATTCCATCACTGGCCGCGTTCCGAAGTGCGGCTCCACCGCCTGGCCAACACGTACGAGGAAAAAGGCAACACTACCTGCAAACATTGGTCGCCAAGATTATGCCATAAATCAAAGTACGAAGAAAGACACGATACTTGAGGCTTTCACGGCGTTAAGACATTACGATCCTGGGATGCGACGCCTTGTAGTTTAGTATGTGGTTACCACAGTGGGTTCATCCGAAACATTGATAGTTATTCTCATCTACAAAATCACGCGATGTGACATCCCAGAACGCTGTAATCTTAATGCAAAGAAATACTGAACTAATTTCGCAGATATGTCATCCTTCTGCTGTCATACTTATCAATGACAGGCGAAGACGGGTCAAAAAGGCAACTGTGCGATAACGTTCTATACATTTTAAAATCACATGTGTTACAGTCAAGTTGCATCAGATACCGTATAGCCAAATTCGTATTTCTTTGCGAGAGATGAGTTTCCACGACAAATACAATGACGGAAACTGTCTTCCAAGACATGGCGCGTGCAGTCTGGTATGGTGTACCGACGTTTCAGAAAAACCTGCTGCCTCAATCATCATCCGGATAGACAAAGTGAGTTCCTCTGAAGTACCGGTACATGTCTATCACAGGGCACGGCGTCACGTCCCAGAAAACGGTTACCTTCATATTTCTTTGTTATTTCTAGCTGAGGGCAGGTGTAGCAGTCACGCTAAAATGTTTCGGTCTGTTAACTAGTGGATTAAGAGATCATGTACAACAGTCATTTCCTAAATCGCGATCACATGCTCAGAATACGAGGCATATTTTGGGGGACCCACTGCTGAGTTATGATAATCCGCTGTTCTACACGGAACAAAATTTCGTAGCTCTAGACTGACTACAGATTGGAACAAAATTACGTAACTCCAGGAGCACAGGCAGATGCGTAAGATTACAGAGAATGTGAATGACATATAAAGGTGAGTGTGTACGTGAGTATTTACAAACACGCATCAGTAGCATTTAGGACTGCATTCTGTTACAATGAAAATCAAAGAATTTCACAACACCCCGTTCCGGTGATAAGAGGCTTACACAACTAAAAGAATCTGAAAGACAAGACGTATTACATTGTGCACGGTATTATCATATATTCAGGGGCGGATCCAATAGGGTTTCGTAGGCCTGAAGCTTATATAACTTTTGGGGCCCTCTTGAAGAAAAAGAAGACAAAATTACGAATACGGAATTACATACGAAAATGAATATCTATTTAGAATGAGAAAAGAAATCACAGCAAACCACAAATTTAAACAAGCTGAAAAATACCACAAGCATAACAAAATACAGAAAAATAACATAATATTTTTATCAAGTAACTGCCTGACACACACACATATATAACACTTTTTTCCTACATATTTTGGTTGCATATTCTTTGATCGCCTCTTCATAGGACAACAGAAAGATAGTTCAGTCTTTCCTCTTGCATGATCGATCGAAATTTGTTTTCTTTGTTACTCGTAGTTTAGAAGAGATTTTTTTTTCAGGTTCATAACTCGTTACTGGTAATGTCATGTAAATTTTTAGGATTGCTGTCAAATTTAGGAAAACCTCTATCAAGCTTCTTTTACACAGAAGCTAATAAAATTTCAGGAAATCTCTAGGGTATTACTGGGGCCCCTCTCAGGGCCTTGGGAGGGGCCCCTGCAAGTGAGGGGTCCTGAAGCTTACGTTTCATTAGCTTCACGGTAAATCCGCCGCTGCACTTATTACTCCAGGTTTTAGTACTAAAAGAAGTGGAACATTAATTAAACACTGCAAAATCACAAACAACAACAACAACAACAACAATTCATGTAAGAGTCTGATCAACGAAAACCAAAGACAAGAATACGTTATTAAGGTACATTCTGCAGAACGCGACAGTCTCAGTCGCATGGTGGGTCCGGTCGGAGCTGCGTACTGTGTCATACTCGTAAAGTGGTGGATTGTATATCGACGAATACATTTAAAAAAAAATAATTGTAACAAACAAAAAACTGCCAAAAATCACACATTCACATGCCATATGGTGAACATGCAACAAAGATGCATCTAATGTCTCGTCTGAAAACAGAACTAGAGACCTGATACACAACTAAGCACTTACTGGCTCTGGCAGAGGGAGTAGCGGCTAATGGAAGACTTGGTTTTGGCGTTACTGTACATGGCCTGCTGATTTTGGAGGGGGGTTTCAACCCCGAAGGTTTTGGTAGTCCAGATGAGCTCATGTTATTGGTGTTATCGTTCCTTTCGGAGGTATTTCCGCACTAGGATCGTTACATATAAAATCCATATATAACTGCGTAATTTATATCCACAAAGAACACAAAAAATAAAATATTCCGTCACATAAAGAATTCCGTCACGAAAAGCGAAACTTGGCCATGCGTCGAACGCCGAAGTGAAACCTGAAACAAAAGAAAGAACAACATTAATTGTGTACACCGACGCATAGAGTGCAGGTCGTTACATCTTCGGAATGACAACGAATTTCTGTGTCAATTACATGTTACAAGACCGAGTCCACTGGAATGTGATTTGACACCGTCAAATATAAATAAACCTTCCCGGGCTAACTAACTGAATGACTGGACAAACTCTAAAAGACCCAATTAAGTACGAACTTTCCATCTTAAGCACAGTGGCAGAAATAAATCCAGTTTCCTAAACAATTTTTGAAAGAAAAATGTGATGGACAATGCACAGGATACGGCAATAGAACGTGACGATTTTCAGATCGTTGTTTCGATGAAGTGACTGAGTATAAGAAACACCAAAAATTACTGAGTGTCAGCAATAAAATGCCATTTACTATTCGTCTTGTACTTCTTAAAAATTACATCTCTTATGGTCTCCCTGGTATGCCGTACATAGCTGTAATCGTGATCGGACACTGAACGCAACTGCAGAAAGGCCCACATAATGACCCAGACGTCTCAGTACGTCAGTTACATCTGAGTTCTAAATATCATCACATTCTTTGTGGCACGTTATGAGACGAAGGATCGAAATTAGAGCAACTCGTAAACGTAGGCTGTGAAGTTATGGTTAATTTCCAATAAAAATTACAGGAATATATTGCATGACAGGTGGAGGACTTAGGAGATGTAATTTAAAAAAATAAAACCGTACATTAAATGGCATTTACTACTGATAATCTACAACTTATTTGTTCCTTGCATTCAACCCGTTTCGTCAAAACAGCTATCTGAAAATCGTCACATGCCATTAAAACACCCTGTAAAAACAGCAATGCTTATTGTTTATTATCCTATATCTTGTGTCTGTACTACCTAATGAGGACTGAGCGGACATCACAGTCGAATTTTGGCATGAGACTTCCTATGATTCTACAATAAGCGAAATAAACAGAAAATAGTTACATGCGTGTCAAAAGTCTTTAAACTTGTCCCCGAACCCCTGGGGAAAAACGGCTTTTGGGACAACCCATATAGTTAGTTGAGACAAAGCGAGGTGGATGAGATGGCTGTGACAAGTGCTATAAATGAGAGAGCGAAGAAATGCATAGAAGTATGAAGCTAAAAACATGAAGGGACACTTGAAAGAGCAGTTCTAGGTGGAAAGGTATTATTACAATGTATCCTGAAAACAATTGGCAAGGGGTTGGAATTGGTTCATCAGGCTCAGGATAGGGATCAGAAGCGAATTCTTACGAAAGCGGTAACAAATCGTCATGTTCCAATTCCACTGCCAGTTCCTCAAGAACAAGTTATGCAAAGGGCTGATCTTCATGTATCTGCATTTTCAAGTATGCGTGAGCGTGTATTTGTCATGGGCGGTATAACGTGTTAAATGGGCGAGCGGGATATAATTTGACAGTCTTCAAGGTTTCATCATGGGTGTCACCGGAACTTGGGAGAAACCGTCGAAATTTAGTTGGAACATCCGGTCGCCTGGATAAAACATTTCGTAACTGTTTCTAATCAGTCTCTTTCATACTCAGTCATATTTAAATTATTCTCATATTCTTGCTTGAATTTAGGTTCTCTTACGTCATCAGAGCATCACTGTACCATCTTACTCTATCCCATACATTCCTTCCCCGACGATAGGTTAAACCGTTTACAAATTATTCAGTCGTCCTACTAATCGACCTAGCAGCTGCGATGGGAAGAGACGCGATATGACTTCGCGTGCAAGGTTGATGAGCGGACGGACCAACAAGCGGCATCAATAGCAAATGGGTCAATTAGTACCCAAAACACACATCGTAGGTAGCTGACAGAAGTCGACGTGTGGAAACGGATTGAGATTACGATAGAAATACTATAGCTGCGTGTTTTCTATGTACACTTCCATTAGCTACACGGCTGCCCATTCCTACAGTCGGCTGTATGCCTACTGTAGTATCTATACACAGCATGTTCAGAAAGCACAGCCAGTGCAGTACAGCAACTGTGAAGAGCACTCAGGGCATGTTTAAATTTTAGAAGCTGCTTTATCGAACAACACATTCATAATCTGCAATCTGTAAACCGTCCTAAAACTAGGCTATATAACTTTGGGTAAGACTTTTTAAGACGATCAATCAACTGCAATGACTATTTAACGCGAAATTAGATGGAAGAACGATTACATATCGTGAAATGGAAAGAAATGGGAACTCTTATTACCTGTTTAAAGATTCCTTCGTAAAATTCTTCTAGCGGACATAAGATAAACACGCTACGAGAAACCTCTTTTCGCTTCTCGGTGTCATTATCTGCCTTAATAGTTATTTCACTGCATACTAATGTGGAACTGTAAACACTGCACATCTACGGACACAACTATTTACCACATAAGCCTACAAGTAAATCCTCTCGGTTATGGATGGGTATTATTATGGGCCTCTAAAACATCCGTCACTGTAAACTGACGCTTAACTGTTAAGTATTGTGTACGCACAGACACGTCTTGATGACTGCAGCCACAGCACTGACATCTCAGTAAACAGTACTTATCGTGTGCTCTAAACTGGGAGACTGCTACGAGAACAAATATGTAAACACCTGGCAAGAGTTCGCTGCAGGCAGTTATATGCCTTGCATGAGGACATTTACATGACTACGCGTTCAACTCAACCGATGCTACAAACCTATCAAGGAGCAAGGGTTGCCATCCCTAGGTTGAAAAATATAAATTGGGAACCACCGTGTGGTATAAAGTAAAAATAGGAATCTTAGTAATCAACCAACTTAATGCACAAATTCTTGTTTTATAATAAGTTTATTGTATGCCTCTACATGTTTCGATCACTATGTGCTCATCATCAGGAGGTCAAAATTGTATTATACAGCATCTGGTATCATCACACCTGTCCCGTGCACGGGACGGCCACCTCCTGATGATGAGCACCTAGTGCTCGAAACATGCAGAGGCATACTATAAACTTATTATAAAACAAAAACTTGCGCATTAATTTGGTTAATTACTAAGATTATACTGAGAAGCACGGTCAGCAAAACATAAAAAAAATTAAAAACAGGAGTTACACCCAGGTTCTTAGCAACAGCAAATTCAACCACAGTAACAGAGATAGCAATGATTCACAAGCAAAAGTAACGCTTTATACTGGAAAGGCACGCAGCACAAACAAATTTGCATAATAAAAACAATAAAAGATTATCCCATTCAAGGTATACTTAATGACTGTATATTACGTTTAGAATTAATTGAACTTATCAATGAGACCTTCTTATGTTACTGTAGACAAACGCAGAGTTTCAGAAAGTAGATTTGTTTCCGTCCTCTGGCGAGGTAACGGGGTAGCTCTCTGACCTTTTCACCTGAAGACGGTAACAGATGCTTTTTTTTCGAAACGTTGTGTTTTGTTAAGAATGCTATGCAAATCTTCTCAGTCCAGAAACCATGTAATCCTAACTTTTAAAAGGTTATCCTTAAAGAATGAAACTCGCGAGAAAAAAAATGCGAAAATTTTTACACCGGTATGTCACCGCGGGTGGCAAAAAAATTGTAAAAATCGCATACAAGATTGTAGATTCGTATTCAGTCCATCATAATCCACGAAAATTGTGCCCAAACTTCACAAAATAAAACAGTTATAAAAATGATCTTCCTATACATTTACAGTAGCTGAAGGACTGAATATTGCACTACTAAACAAAATTAATATCCTGACAATTAAAACCGTTGTGCCTGTTCTGCCATGACGCGACCGCAAAAATGCTGCAATTAAATGACAAATTCAACTTTAGCGCATAATACTAAAATCAATGCTGCTATAGGGCACAAAAAACAAGATAATATTCCTATATTCTGATCATGGCTATTGCCGCCTTCGTCTTCAGATGACGAAATGACGAGCACGAAGTAAAAATATCTTTAAGGCCTGAAACAATGGGCGCCGCCTAGTTTAAAAATTATGTCTATCAGACACCCTACGGCGTTCTGTACAAGATATTCAACCGCCACTACAAAACATAGCGTCCTTAATCGTGTAAAAAAAAAAAAAAA
>Ga0123357_10013676_pt1 | contig 10551 bp, 4 predicted proteins | sample TergutEmb28metaG_FD_89873 | JGI IMG/M metagenome (GOLD analysis project Ga0123357, IMG submission 89873) | Embiratermes neotenicus P4 segment gut microbial communities from Petit-Saut dam, French Guiana - Emb289 P4 | ecosystem: Host-associated > Arthropoda: Insects > Digestive system > Gut ...
CCCATTAATTTCTGCATGCAAACTCCTGATATTCCCATCTGGTATTAATATAATATAACTGCCTTCTCTATCTATAAAGTCTGATTTTTCCGGTACACTAATATTACCATCTACAGTAACAACAACAGGCCAGAGAGAAGTTCGATGAATCTCTGCAATCAGTTCCTGCTGCACATTTCGGTAGGTGGCTGGTGATGATATCACCACAGATCGCCCTGGTGCGAAATATCTGTGACTGATGTGTGTCAGACAGCGCACCAAGTGGATTTCATGTAAAGAAAGGGACGTAGATGACAGCATTGCTCCTATCGTAATTGCACTGAAGAGCAGTATCACCAACAGGATGATCTCAAGTTTTTCATTCTGCAAAAATCACAACACACTATCTGTTTCTCAGTACCGTACTTTCCTCTATTTATTGTACAAAATTTTATTCCTTTCCCAGAACCAACATAATGACGATGGGTTTGAGGTTATTAAACAAAGGTTTGTCCCTACCTGTATAAATGTTTTGGTACTTTTAGTCGCTTCTCCTCACAGTGTCTCCGTCACATTCTAAAATTAAGAAACTCTAAATTCTGTTTCATAAAGCAAATTTCCTGAAGTGAAATGAGTTATTTTTTCACTAATAGTGAGTGTAAGTGGAGACTTTTCAGTTTGTCATTGTCTTTTTCAATCTATTTTAGTGGGAACAAGATTGAAATCTCGCTTAACTTAGATTGGTTTCTTATTTGAGCAAAAAATATTGTAATTTTTGCTATTTAATCACGACAAAATACATACAACACCGTCAGACGATTTCCTCTCCTATTGTTTTGAACTAATTGTCGTTTCACAGAAACCCACAGTGTTATTATGATAAGTGAACTTTCGTACTTGTGAAGGCTGAGAGTTTCTTGCAATTGCTGAAATTCCACAACGGGGAGCGTTTCTTATATCATCTTGCGGAAATTCGGAATTCAAATTCTCGTAATGAAGTTGAGGGACATGAGCCTGAGCCTATAGGAAAAACCATGATTGTTTTGGATTTAAGTGAGTGGCTGAGAATGACTGAAGCTGGCATCAGGCTTTTTGTAGACAATGACTGTAAGGTAAAGCTAGCAGCAGCAGCTGGACAAAGAATTACGAGAATGTTTGCTTGCTTGGTTGAGAAGATTCTGATGGTGAGAAACATCATTACTGAGTGAATATTTCGCGATATCTTTAGTGACACATGCAAATTCCCTGTCGTGAAACAACCGAGCATTTCACGAGGCCTTGTCAATAAGTTGTTACTGTTGGTTTCATAAAGTGTTCTCGAAACAATTATGCTTTATTCGATTCATTACAAGTCCCTCAGTAAAATTCAATTCCGTACTGAGCAGTAATGTAATGACCTCAAATATATCCTTTTGTTGCTTTGAACTGAGTCTCCAGTGCAGAAGTGCATTAAAATGTTCTGTTTCTTTTTCTCTGAATTCAATATTAACGGTATTCTCTCAACGAAAACTTACCAGTTATTTCTGACGGAAATTAATATATCATAATAAACATCCACGTACGAAACTTATATATGTATGTTTGTGTTTTTCTGTCTTTCTAGCAACGATATTTTAATATCGGTAGAGGGGCGATGTAAATGAAATATTTTCTTCAATTTCCCACCAATACGTGCATTCAAAACACTTGTACTTCATACGTGCTACACTCTTCACCCAACACTTTCTTCTTTATTTGGTCCTACGAAAAATATTATGACCAGTGAAAATCATTTAGCTTCTCATCTTTCAAACTCCACCCGTCTTCCGTTATCTTGTGCCTCAAAAGAACAAATATTAATGTATTTTCTGAAATTATTTTTTAAATTTAATTTACTTTATCATTATTGGGACTAAATTTTCTATGCCGCAGAATATTTGTGAGTTGCAATAGACTAAGTGGAAATGTTGACATAAGAAAATAATTTTTGTAAACATTAAACGATTTAAATTATTCATGCTGTTTATGTTGACATATTCATGCACTAATGCACCTTACACATGTAAAAAAGAAATAACTCTGTGTTTTTTCTCTTAGATCTGGAGCTGGGTTGGAATGTAATCATCTCCTCTTCCCAAGACCGTCAGAAAAAGACAGCGGTTTACTTGTTACATAAAAGTAGAAATACTCACTTCGGCACAGCCTTGACACTCATTAGTATTTTGTCGTTAATTCTAATTCATTTTAATTTAATTACGCTCCGTGATGTTGTCGTTGGAAACTGGGCTCCTGTATTATGTGGAGCGTAGTGGTAAATTCTCAGAGACGTTTCGGGGAAACCTGTCAGTCCAAACGTATATGGTCTTGTTCCTTGAAATTGGATCAAGAAGCTTGGGTTTGGCACTTCAAATTAGGACTGACTCGTTGTTCCGAAACGTCGGTGAAAATTAACAATACACGCTGCGTAAAGTCCAGAATGGAGGAGTTTTCAAATGTGCTCGTAATTAATTTCGGTAAAAAAGAATAATAGGGAAACATTCTCAGTAGAAGTCTGATTAGGCATAATGGAGCAATTTCTTCTGCGTTTGACAAGAAGAAATTCAAACGTCAATCAAAGTTTTCGGTTAAGAATAACATCGTCCTTGTTGTAAATCGAACTTGGCTACAGCCAAACACAAATTAATAACGTAACTTTTACGTCTGCTGGCTCCCACTGCGGATTATTTTTACGAAAATGCATCACTTTGGACAAAACAGTCTTAGTTTTAGACTATGGCTTACAGTTTCCCTACCGTAATTTGAGATATTTTTCCTTTTGGACGTTTCTTAGGGGCCTTCAGAATCCACATATTTTTCCGCATGATGGAATTTCTCAATGGTCTTGCAAAAAGAAATATTCCATCAATCAATAAATTGCTTAATACTATACAATTCCACTAACGAACCTAAAGCCTTGTCATCTCTGCTTACTGGTACAGAGATTAAAGAAATAAACAATGTCACAAAGTAAAGACATAAGTTCAGAAGCCAAACAAGCTGATAATTTTGTCATAAATTACTAAGGTAAGAAGGACGCAATAATTGCCCTTCTTAAATAGTCCTCCCTCAATAATATGCAGTGCTCAAGTGATCTTCCACACTGCAGGTCGTCATGTTGATCAACCGTACTAATAAATATATTCTTTAATTGACTTCGTTTAAACATGGGCGGTAATTTGAAATGTACATCACTCTACAATATTTGCGACTTCTTGTAACAGTCTACCATTTACTGTTCACGTGTCAGCTCGTTACTGTCTGAGTCTTTAATAATAAACCATGAAGTAATAAGGTTTCTTCAAGCAAACACTGTGAATAGAATATTCTGCCATGCTGCGGTTATTAGAGAAACCTATATCAACACCGTATTAAAGATATAATTACATTAATACATGTGATTGATTCCTGTCTCTATCATAACTTTAAGTCTACGGCGATTCCTCACTTTATGTAAAGAATTGATATGATGTTATATAATTCACACTAAAATGTTTCTTTCAACTGCCAAGTTTGCGAAACTTCTCCTCAGTTGCCCTAAATAGTTTTATATTTCCGAGACACATACAGCCATGGAGCACAATTTACTTCTCTAAACATTTATACTGGACGGGTCTTGCAACGAAATCAGGCGGAAATGAGAATTTCCATACCAATCTACATCGGCAATGCGGTCCAACCAATCTCCTGTAGAATGGAAAAATATTCTCTTTCCTGTTGGTGTAGCGATAAGGACGTGGTTTTAACGATCCACAGTCAAATAGCGGCGAGATTAAAGAAAGAGTAAAACTACACATTTACTATTCTTCTGGGGTTTCAGGGCACTTTTAGGACGAAATTTGATTATATAACAATGTATAGTTTTATTGCATTATGAATTTAATCACTTGTTTTTCTTAATTTTGTAAATAAATTCCTTATACAAACTGAATCCTTAATGCTGTAAACCTATTGACTGCCTAGAAAATAAATCTCAGTGCAACTCGAATTTGAATCTGATGCACACCCAATTGAATTTCGTCAATTACGTTTACAGATGCCCAGAATAAATCACAAAGCGAAAGAAATTCCAAGAGACAGGTCGCTTTGTGACACTCTACATACCGAATCGAACAAGAGAATTGTGTGATTCCAAGTGACCCTGATCACTCCAAGGGAGGTGAATTGGAATGAATCTGTTTAAGTTCAAGCTAGTTAGGCCGACGCTGCTTGAAATCATTTCAGATACTTGTTTATTTACTACATGCAGAAAAGTCCTTCCTTAGAAGCTAAATATATATAAGCTAGTCAAGAATTTCACCCCACTTTTTGAAACCTAAGTTTAATTAGATTTTCACAAGTTCCCGCAAACAGTCCCTATCCAGAGCCACCTCAATCCATTTAACGTCCTCTTCCACTTTCTGAAGTTCCATTTTAATATTTCCATCTCATCTAATTATGTACCTCCCAATTGGTCTATTTCCCTTAGGAACCTCCACCAAACCCGTACACATCTCTCCCCTTCCCGTTACATGCTACATGACCCGCTCAATTCAATTTTCTCAATTTGATCACCCGAAAAATATTTGGTGAAGAATACAGATCATTAATTTCTTCATTATTTAGTTTTCCCCTCTTCTCTGTTACCTCGTAACTTTTAGGACGAAATGTTCTCCTCAGCACCCTATTCTCAATCACCCTCAACCTACGTTCCTCCTTCAATGCGAGCAACCAATTTTTACGTCCAAACGAAACAACAGATTTGTTTATAATTCTGTATCTTTTAATCTACATATTTTTTATAATGAAAGCTTGAAGACAGGCGATTGTGCACGGAATGATAGCAAGCGTTCACTGATGATAACCTGCTCTTAATTGCTTCCTGAATTTGAACATCTCAGGCCTATCGAAAGAATTATTATCAATTATTACTGGCAATTCAAATAGATTTTGTGTTTTTCTCCATCTTCTTCCCAATATATTTTCATCATCAGCCTACATCAAAAACTGATGTGCACAATTTCAAACTTTCATGGCTAACCTACAAACTCCTAATGGCGTACTCTAAAGAAAACTTGAGAAGCAATGGTAATAAACCGATTCCGTTTTTCAAACCATTCCTAAGAAGAAATGTGACAAAGAAACTCTTGAACTCCCAGACTGGACTGTATGTTAAATTCAGATATATTTTAGACTTACAAGTTTCATGGGGATAAAAAACTCAATGAGAATATTATAAGAGATATATCTTAGAATTAATCATATTTCTTGAAGTCTGAAACAACTTGACACAATGTTTCTTTACGTTTATATTTTTCTTAATTATTTCAGGAATGCGGAGTATATTAGCAATGGATAACCCTTTTTTTTCGAAATTTATAATAATATTCCCAAATTATTTTTCTGTAAATAGAGTTAAACTTGACAGGTAAATTTTTTAAACATTTTTGTATATAGTTGGAAAAATTATATGCCTTTAGTTACTAAAAATTCTTTTATTAACATTCTTATCGACAGGTACTATGATTGAATATTTCCTTTACTCAATTAATTGCTCCTCATTCGAAATAGAATTAATAAGTGTACTGAAATCAGAACGAAAATTCCTTCCAACCTGCAGTAATTTCTTCTGTTGGAATTTGATAAATAACTGGTGATTTGTGACTTTTTAACTTTACATTAGCTATCTCAACGTCAAAGACACACAGCTCGCGCAATAATAGACCTGCTGACGTTATCAGACATTAAGTCATATTTCTCCTGAGGCTTCCGTCTAAAATTATTAGGCCTTAAGTTTGATATATCAGGATTAATTCCACTAAATCTCAAAACTTTAAACGCAGGTAACACTAGCCACCCTAAACTATTTCTAAAAGTCAGGACAGTGTGCAAATTAGTGTGGATGTAAGTCAGAGGGTTTCTACCGACAGGTGGAGACACCAGCTTTCGCTTTGTTACGCAGTAACCGCTAATCACGTAACTGGGAGAGGGGGGCCAAAATTTTGTGAGACTTGCTCTGAACGTTGTCATTTAAATTGAGCGAACTGTGACTGTAACATTAATATAATGTGGCTTTATCGTTATTCATTATTCGAAATGTTTGTGTGAGTAAGTCTGTCTGCATGTGAGTGCGCGTGAGTGTGTGGTCGTGTGAGTGTGTGTGAGTGTGTGTATGTGAGTGCGTGTGAGTTTGTGTATGTGAGTGTGTGTGCGTGTGCGTGTGAGCGTGTCTATTTGAGTGTGTGTGAGTGTGAGTGTGTGTGCGAGTGTGTCTGTGTTTGAGTGTGTGTGTTAGTGTGTGTGTGTTAGTGTGTGTGTGAGAGTGTGTGTGTGAGAGTGTGAGTATGCTTGTTTGTGTGTGGGTGTGTGCGCGATTGTGTGTAAGTTTGTTTGTGAAGTCTCCAGAATTTTTGATTTCAAAGTAACTAAAAATAAATAAAAATGAAACATTTGTTTATATTACGTTATTTGATAAAGAAGAAGTTTGGTAATTTAAACATTTCATAGAAGTGATTAGTTTTAAAATTTCCATACGAAAGAAAATTGGACCCAGGAATCCGATCTCAAACCAGTGCAGATAAAATGAAGTCTTCAGTAGTTAAACAAATATCAGGTTATCTTACAAATAATTGCATTCTTCACCAATTCACATTACCCTAATAATAACAGACATATCATAGTTTATTAGTGACATAACTATTTGGTCAGTATGTTCTAAATAATATAAATATTCCAATAGATGAACCCAAATTCTTTCAGACTAAAGAAGTAACCTTAGTAGTTATTACGTAACACAATAAAAAAATTATTTGATACCTGAAATTAATTCGTCTTATAATTTTACAAACAAAATAAATTAATGTAATTTAAATGTATATCTGTTGCTATCTTCAAAATTAGCTTATTCGTATTCGTTATATGGAAAACGTAAACTGATTTTTAAACAGGCTGTACGTTTTGCCTGTTACAAATAATTATTTGAATCATGAAGTTTTATTTATGAAAAATACATCAAAATTGCCTTTCCTTAAATGGCGAGTACAAGAAAGGGCGAGAAGGCTCACTGACAGAGTAAACGACAAGTTACAAATAAATCCACTTGTTAATTTCCCTAATAAGCGAATAATTTTTTATTTTCTTTAGACGTGTGTGGTTGCGATATTTCAGAACTCATCCCCCCAAGGATATTTTGAAGGTAACCTGTTTTTGAATGAGGTTGTAGCGCAAAATGAAACGTGTTCTCATTGTCTTCCTATAACTGACTTTGTCTATTAACAGATAGGGCCCACAGAAATTCGACTTTACTGATAAAATGTGGCAATATATTTCAAGGGACGGAACTAATAAAAATATTAACTGAATCCGTCAATTTACTCCAACCAGCAGCAAATTTTTCTCAAACTTTCAGACTTCAAAATGACCAAAATATCACCCTTCACACTTCAAAGGGAGTTTAATGTAAATTACTCTTTCCACAAGACAGACGTTTGGGTCTATATACAGCATATCAGAAACTTAATGTTTCATTTTAACCCCCTAAAATGGCCAGCAACTATACCTGTCTTTAAAAGTGTAAGACTGAAATACGGAAATTCGCAATGGAAAAGTACGTGCAGAACGACAGAAACAAGATGGTTTTGTAACAAAAATTAAAAAGAGACACAAAAAAATAGAGAAAGTGAAAATTAATTTTAACAACTCATAAAAGAGTAGTTATTAAACATCCGCCAAATAAGATACGTTTGAATATATGAAAGTGCTTATTGCCACAATATAAGGAGGGATTTGGAAAATCTGTTTTGGATCTACAAATAAGTAGTTAGGAATTGATAAACAAGATATATTACCAATTTTTTAAAATAAAAATCCATTGTTCTTCCTCTGTTCGCTTCTGAAATCTTAGGAAAAAATCCTCCGATGAAAGTCGCCTTATACCAGTCGAATCAGTGCCACAACCCACAAGGTTTGAATCAGGAACTTCTTAACTTCTCTCCGCTTCCTTTCTCACCGCTTACGACTAAACACTGCGCCCGATACATACTCACAGTTTTACAACTTATTGATTTATTTATATGTTTGGAAGCCTGTTGCCACGTAACTACGATGAATGCAAATTGTTATTGATACTGAAGAATAATTGGCAGAAATCACTATACGACATTGATGTCGACGTAGTGCCGTACGTCACTACAAGATGTCTCTAGGGCGCAGATCCACCTGCGCTGCACGTCCATCCCACCGTTCAGCAGTCGTGACCTCCAAATTTACAACTGATAGAGAGACCGAATTCAGGAACATTTGTTATTACCTACTGTGGGTTAAGTTCGCAGTTTTAACAGCGGTTGCAACATTTTGTGTGAAATATTTACCAGGGAAAGTCGAAGGTTCAAAATTTATGGTGGGCCGAATGCATAATAAACGGCAGATAATTTGTTACATTTTCATAAAAGGTTTAGACAGAAAAATACGTGCGAAGCTTTCGCTGCAAGCAGTTGCACGGAGGAAATAATATCAAAGCTTTCTCTGGAAAATGGATGAATTGTGTAGTTCAGCCACGTTTCTTTTTCTGACATCGCGCCAAGTATTTTTCTATTCCCTAATGTGAAAATCACTCTCAGAAGAAGAAGAATTTTTAATGCAATTTATTGAAGTGATGAATATTTGACAGTACAGAGGAAATAAAGACGAGTGTCTGATATTAATATTTTGGTAATACAAGTCAAGCTAATTTTATTTTCTGTTCTTCGAAATATAATCTCCCTTAAACTTCGCTTAATTGTCTTTAATTAACGGCAGAGGAAGAGCTGCATTTTACTTGTCAAAATTTAGTTATTTCTAACGCAGGTCTGTAGTAAACAAATATTTCATTTCACACTTAGAGACGGTAGGCTTATTCGGACACCATTTTAGAATAAACATTGCCTGACGCTAACCAATTAGCAGTCAACATGTAACCGTGTTAAATGTAAGAAACGAAATAACTTTTCACACTGATAGTGGACGAAAATAGCCTTGTAAACAAATTACTGTGGGAGAGTTCTATTTAGCAAATTCTCGTCACCATCTCGCACATTTCTGGATCTGGCGGTCAGATCACTTGATCTAAGACCCTGAAACTGTCAGATCTCATGCGATTCTGACATCATCATAGGCAGCGTAACGAACACATTCAATTATCCATTGAAACAAAATCTTTCCCTTCTTACGTATGTGGAAAATTAGTCGCGAATAAGGGTATAAGTAGGTGTCATTAAACTTCCTTCTTAGCTGTCAATATTACAGGACACAACAGCGTACCGCTGAACAGCAACATCGCTATCGTTTTGCTTATTACGTGAAAACAACTAAACTGTCATGTGACTGTTATTGGGTACGTCTAATTTGACACAGTTCCTTCTTACATATAATTATCTTATCACATAAAAACATGTTCTAAGGAGATATTACGTGTCAAATACAAAATATATTTGATACCTGGAAATATTTACGTTTAAAATTTTTCTGACCTATTATTTAAAAATTGATTGAACATATATCTCTTGTTGTCTTCAAACACAACTCTATTCGATTCAGTTTTTTGGAAACTGTAACCCAAACTTTTACAGTGGCTGTGTTTTTTGTAAGTTAGAAGTAATCTGTTTGAATAAAAATGTTTCTATTTATGAAAGAGACTTCAAAATTGCCTTATTGTAAATGACAAGTTCAAGAAAGGCGTGAGAACACTCTGATCTAATAAACTAATATTCACAAAAATTAAGAATTTCCTTTTTAAGTATAAGCGATTCATTTTCATACCGTGATATTTTATGATTGTCTGCGATATTTCTGAACAGGTCCCTTCCAAAGATGTTTGAAGGTTACGTCTTTTCGAATCAAGTTGTAGTACAGACCGAAACACGTTCTCATTTACTTCCTATGATTGACTTTATCCATTAATTGATAGTGCCCTCATTAAAAAGATTTAATTGATGAAAAGTTGCAGTAAATTTAAAGTTACAAGTACAGATTGGTGAATGAAATAAATCCATCAATTTGCTTCAACTTGAAGGATTTAGTTCTAAAATTCTTAATTTGCCAACTGCCCAATAAATCCTTAACACGCTTAAAGCATTACTACAGTTTCCTCTCATTTCCACATGACTCGATCCATACGCAGTAACTTTGAGCCAATATAGAGCGTTTCTAAAAAATTGAATTTTATATTATCCTCTTAATGTGACCGTCCTAAGTGTTAAATTATTCCCTTCCTTTATGATGATTCAAGATCAATTCTCTGAACTGCTACATATCAATTTATCCTTCAGTTCTCCAGTATTTTGCTTCCTTTTTTGTCAGCTCCACTTATGTTAGTGGGAAGAAATTTGTGACGAATATCTTAATTAATTATACAAATTAAACATATTTTCCAGATAAAATTAATAAAATTAATTAATTAATAGTTGTGTAAAGAGAGACCAACTTGATGCCACTTGTTTTATTATTACTTTATTCAGTGCTCGACATGTTTCGGACGTTAATACATCCATCCTCAGGAGCTTGCGACTAATTCGTAACCCATGAAATAACTTTACAAATTAG
>Ga0123357_10013677_pt1 | contig 10551 bp, 10 predicted proteins | sample TergutEmb28metaG_FD_89873 | JGI IMG/M metagenome (GOLD analysis project Ga0123357, IMG submission 89873) | Embiratermes neotenicus P4 segment gut microbial communities from Petit-Saut dam, French Guiana - Emb289 P4 | ecosystem: Host-associated > Arthropoda: Insects > Digestive system > Gut ...
ATATATATATATATATATATATATATATATATATATATATATTTGGACAGAAACGTGACGTAACAACAGGAATACTGCGTCACTGGATTATTACGTCACATCACAATCTGTACGTAGCTGTTAATTTGTTTGGTCTCTGTTGTGCTGTCGTATTTCTTGAAATGATGGCGTAAAGGACACGATTTGGTGGTGGTGGTGGTGGTGGTGGTGGTGGTGGTACACGTGACATGAAGTGTGAGTTTGGGTGTCTGTAGCCTTTATCCGAAGGTTTCTATGTGGACAGATCTTCAGGTAAAGAGCCAGTTATATATATATATATATATATATATACACACACACAAACAATAAATAAATACACACACATACACACACACACGAGGGAGAGTCAAATGAAAGCCTTAAAAGTGCGATAAGAATTATATACATATATATATATTTATTTATTTAAGGTTTTCATTTGACTCACCCTCGTATAGATACACACACACACACACACATACACACACACACATACATACACACACACATACATACATACATACATACATACATACATACATACATACATACATACATACATACATACCGCGTCAATTCTAAACGCCGTGTATATTTTCAAGTCTCGTCAGAGCGCAATCGCGCAAAAATAGAAAATGTGTAAAACGAGACCTGCTTGTAAAGTCGCTGTGCCGACTTTTCATACAGCAGACACCGACACCAGACGATAGTTTTCGGCGTTCTTTAAGAAGATAAAAGGACACTGTGTGGGGCCCATGTTGGCCCTTCCGTCCAATCTTCCACCTGTCACTAATATCAGCAACTAAGCAGTTTCTCGGATTTTTCATGAAATTCCATACAGTTCTTAATGAAAAGTTGTCCTGAAAGCACGAATTTCGTGAAAATCGGCTCAGTGACAGTCACACTTTGTCTCATGGCGTAAATGTCTGTCTGCACTTACTTTCCGTATTTTCATATTTGAACAAAAGTCGGTGGTAAGGTTTTCCTCACGATAAGTGGGTCCCTGTCACCACGGCATGGCGCGTCCTCAGGCTGTGGGTGGAGGAACGGCCTCCAATACGGAGGGTAGCTGCGAATAAGCAGTCGCGGACAACCAACAAGGGATGGTCCTCCAGCTTGGGGGTTGGGCGAGATGCTAACAACTCCTTGCCCTAAAAAAAGTGTCATGTTACGAATCATTCAATAAGACCTCGGACCTGGACAGATCATGGGGTGCTGAAAATATCTGGGCCTACGAGGGACGAGGTAGCTGGGGAGTGGAAAAGACTACATACAGAGGAGCTTAATAATCTGTACTGCTCACCAAATGTTGTTCGGGTGATCAAATCGAAAGAATGAGATGGGCGGAGCATGTAGCACGTACGGGAGAGAGGAGTGGTGTATACAGGGTTTGGGCGGGGAATCCTGAGGGAAAAAGACCACTTTTAAGACCCAAGCGCAGATGGGAGGATAATATTAAGATGGATCTTCAGGAAATGGGATGTGGGGCACAGACTAGATTAATCTGGCTCAGGATAGGGACAGGTGGCGGGCACTTGTGAATGCGGTATTGAACCTTCGGGTTCCATAAAATGAGGGGAATTTGACTAGCTGAGAACCAGTTAGCTTCTCAAGAAGGACTCTGTTCCATGGAGTAAGTAATTAAATAAGGAAGTTATGGTTTTCCATCGCGAGTTTCCTCTAAATCGGAGTCGTGCAAGGCACAGCATACTGCAGGGCGTAAATGACATTTGCCTGTTTTATCTACATTCTTTATTCAGTGTGGGAAAATTCGGTATTGGAGATGTCTACAAGATTTTTTTAAGTGACTGTACGTCTCGTGAAAATATGCTCAGTGATACTCTACACTTTACGCATGTACTGTCCGATGTGTGTGAAATTCTGCACATAATGTTGTGACCTCGGTAAAACTGGGCGCCAGGAGGGCCGTATTGTTGTGTACTGCGTCACGAGATGCGCCATCTGCAGTCTTTATTACTATCATTATTTGCTGCTCCTTCGTATCAAATTTGTGGTGGACTTTCCAATTGTAGTCCAGTTGCTATGAACTGTATTGTCCTGACACCCGCCGCCTTTCATTTTGCTTTTAGATATTCGGCTTTCAATCTGTTCTGTACCAAAATTTATCACTAATACAGGGGAAATATGTACCTAACAACTGAGGGTTGCCACTTACCTTCGACTCCTTTATCGTATTAACGCAGCTCACTCACTGACCGTCCACATCTGCCTCGCTGTAGCAGCAGGAAGTGACGAAAGACAATTGTCAGAAAAAAATGATGACGCTGTATTTAGTGTCCATTTAACACTCTGTTCAATGGTGATATTGATGATTTTATTCATTACAGAAATTTGGCTTTGGCAAGCGGTTTGACGGCTTTCCCGCCGTCTTTTCCGGGCGCTGCATTCTGCGGTCTCTGTTTCTATAAAGACCTATCGTCTTCAGACACAGCAGCTGCCACTGATCCAATGATTTCGCCTGCTCGATGCCAGACCTCACCACCAGGCGCCACAACCACAGACCATCACCATCACCATCAGCATCTCAGCACCAACAGCAACGACTCAACGCCACCGGACAGCAGCCAGTTGCAGAAGGACCTGAGCGAGCAGACAGTGTAACAGACTGTGACTGTCTGGTTGGTTAGCTGCTTGCTGACACTGGCACACCGTCACTATGTATGTGCATGAAGACGAAGAGGTGTTCAGGCCTTCACGGCAGTTGTGCAATGACGGCCGTTGTGGGCTATGTGGCACTGTAGTGAAGGTTCGGTCCGCACTGCAGAGAAATGTACTTCGTCAGTCTTCAGGGCGACGGAAGCTGCAGTAACTGGAACCAAAGAAACAGCCTAAGAGCTGTCAGACCAGATCCGCGCTGTGCCAGGGCACGTCGCTCGGTCCGTTGGGCAACTCGTGCGTACTGACCGTACCGATGGGCTGTCGATGCGGGGGTTGTGTTTCCTCTAACGACTTTCTGTTGGACGGCGGTCCTTGAGGTGGTGATATGGAGACCTGTGCTACAAGTGGCAATATTTACTTTGGCGACGGAAGCTGGGGAAGGGGGGATTGGATAAGATGGTCTGACCCACAGCGACTTAGTCGCGTGAGTTGGACTGCTAGCACCAACACTCGCGACAGTAGGTAATGCGTCGCTTAGCCTATAAGGAAGGTTTAAGGGAATCTGGACCTCTCAAAGCTTCGGAAAGTGAAAGAGGGAATCGGGCTTATGTCGATAGAATAAGAGTTCTTTATACTCACTCGGAACCGCACGGGGCACACCAGTGCGCTTCGTGTGACATGAGAATTGGCAGTGTGTGTTCCGTTTGTTTCATTGGCCATTGCAAGATGTGCGGATGGCGGACATGCAGCACACAGATGAGGCGACGGGACAGTCACATCGTTTTGACAATGGACACAACAATAAATTCCTAAACACTGGCAGTACAACCAGCTGTGCAACCACAAACACGCTACTCCCATTTCCCTCCACCCTGAAGATGGAGGAAGTACGCTCCCCGAAGCGCTAGTAACAACCTATCAGGCTGCACAAGCCCACATTTTCTAACGTGTATACGAAACGGCACTGAAATACGCGAGGACGCAGCCGACGGCTGTCACACTGCGCGATGTCCGACCGTCAACAATACCTTTTCACGTCATAAGTTATTTACGCTTATTCCGCCCAGTGCATGTTTAAACACAGTCTTTTGTACCAAGGATGTCCAATAAGTAAAGTTCCTTAGGTCATCAACAGTAAGTGATAAGTCGTCATTTCAGCATTAAATTGCCTCATTCATCACCCTGCAGTGCCGCTCTTGATGTCTGTGTTCCATGTCGGCACTTTCAGTTTACTGCATGCACAACTTCCGTCGGGCCAGCAATGAGGGTCAAGCAGCTGCACACATTCAACAATAGCCTTTCCACTTCTGCATTATTATGGAATATTCCAAATGGGACAAACGCGTCACTGTCCTGGCGGATTGTGTTTAAAAATAATCATACGGCAGTGGAACAAATGAGACACTTTTAATGTTGTAATTACTTATCATTAAGCCTTTATCGCCCAATTGAACGTTCAAAGCAAACTGCGCCACCGACAGTGAGACATCGCAGTACGAACATAAACACAGCTATTCCATACCCATTGCCTGCAGAGCGACTGTGAAGTAAATAAACAAAGTTAAATGGCTGTTATCTCGCGAAACTGTTGTCCTTCGTTTCTCGCTGTCGCAATTGCGAAGACTTGAACTTCATGCAAGATGGATCACCACACCGTTGCGTTTCCCATTCGTGCCTAGCTTACCATCCATTTTACTGATGGGTGGACTGGCGGGTGAAGAGGGACACAATGTTAGTCACGCCCGCCCTATATAAGTGTTACACCTTAACACGTTCCGGCATTTTTTTGCTGTTATTTTGACGCGCGTTGTGTTTCGTTTCTTAAGATGAAATTGCTTATGAATTCATTTCATATTTCGTCACCCTTCTCTCACGCAATGTATTCAGATTTACACGTTCATATAAAAATCTTCGGTTTTTCATAATAAAATCAAGCTGCATTATTCTCAGTACACGGTACACAAGAAACCGTATGTTGTGTGTGTGTGTGGGGGGGGGGGGTTTACTCAGTGCCAGGGTGTCTACAGTATATACTGCGTTGACGGCAGAGCATTCAGCAATGCTGATACTGTAATACTGACAGCAGGAAACACAAGCACTCAGAGAGAAGCATGTGCCAGTCTTGGAATTTTCCATCTGATAAAACTACAAGGTTTGTCAGGCAAATTAAAACGTCACAACAACAACAACAACAACAACAACAACAACAACACATACAAATGATCAGTTTGTTAAATAGCTACGTGTTTCGGCAGAAGTCGACAATCATCAGGCCAGTTTATACAATATTTTAATACAAGGTAAAGAATGCAAAAACGCAGAATTTTTGCATTCTTTTCAAATATTTCACAAACCGTCCTGATGATGGTCGCCTTTTGACCGAAACACGCAGCTATTAAGCAAGTTTGACTGGTCATTTGTAAGTATTGTTATTGAAACTTTGCAACTGTGGAACACAGCGGAATGAATTTTATGAAGTTACAAAACACTTACAGTGTGCAGCTGTGGGCACAGCAAGTAGTCAGCACGTGCTGTGGGCTGTGTACTGTGTGCTGTGTGCTGTGTGCTGTGTACAGTATATCTGGCAATATGCCGAAAATGACAAAGCTGTACCGAAAGCATCTGGAAAGGGTTCGTGCACATCGCATATGCAGCAACTAAGTTACTTGTGAAAAGCCATTATTAATTATTTGCACATGTGATTATTTTTGTTTTCCCTTAAGTATGCAACCACGCAGTGTTAACAATTCAAGTTCCTATCTCATAGAAATCACACAGCACCACCATCACAAAGACTAATCAAACAATGCAGTATAGGGAGATGACTGCTGTTTGTTCTGAGAACAACACTAAAGATACAAATACAGAGTGTGAACAGACCGTTTATACACCGTTACAGCAGGCGGTACACACAGAACGACCGCACTTTTGAGAGTAAATAATGTTAAAACAATCTGAACGTTCCATAAGGAAAACGCGGTCCATGGCGTGACATCATGCCATTTACACAAGCACTTCTTAAATACACGAGTAGTCCGGATCTGTTGCCACTGATTACAGTGATGTTGCCAGGTCACGCGAGCAACTGTTAAAGGAAGGTAACAGCGATGGAACACGATTAAGCATCACGCGAAAGGCAGCTGAGTATCTGCACAATCGGTGTCATCCAGCAGCTGTCCGTGCGCCTGGCAGTCAGTAACAGGTTCTCACAGCGATGTTGCTGAATGTGACGCCGTGTCCTTGGGCTTGCAGTTCGAAAGGGAAATCTTCAAGGTCAAGCAGTATTGACCTTGAAGATGGAAGAATTACGATTTGTCGAAACGTCGTAAAATAAGATAGAAACCCAAAGACACGGGAAGAAGACAGGAGTAATAGTGGAATGATACTGGCAGGGGAGAGACCAGTGTCAGAGCCACTTGTCCACCGCAAATGTAGAGACAAATAACAACGGAAATCAGTGATCGCTGTTTGTTTTCAGATCCACACAAAACACATCAATACAGTGTGTGGGCAGAACGTGGAGTTTGTGAATGTTAAACTGGCGGTACATATAGTGACCACTGCTGAGGTCATAACGTGGCAAGCAGCACTACGTCTGGTACACACAGCCGGTTGCCTGTGTTCTGTAACGTACCGTTATGAGGCACAATTTGCATGTGAAACTGTAAATAGGTCAAAATCAGAGGAGTTCTGTCGCTAGCATTATTGAAATGAATTCCCTTTGCACGAGTGGTTGTGCTAACAGCCGCAGTACCGGCACTTGATACAAGGCAGCTGCGGAATTCTGTAAATCTTGCGCTGGTTTGTGATAAATCTCAGGCACAGGATAACCAACTCGCGATGACGCAAATAATGTGGCTTTCATGACGTCACGGACTGATGCTGAATGCTGGACCGCGGGAACCGAACAGCTGTAAAGTGATGAGATCTAAATTGCCTCTCCCAAATCCGCCATTTTCTTTGTTAACAGTTTATTGTACAGCAAGTCACATGAGTCTCGAATCACAAAGCGTCAGCCCCGCTCGGTTTTAACACCGATTCATTACAAGAAGCACGCAGTTTCACAACCAGTCAATATCACGTACGTATCTTCATTACTGGCCTCCACAAGCGCTGTCACCTTAGGCTACTGCGCTCTGCTCAATCCACGATCCGTATCACATCGTGTATTTATATTCCGATCATCTGTTTAAGGCCCAGTGGTAACTATGTGTACCACCAAGTTCAACACTCTCAAATTCTACGTTCTGCCCACACAGACTGTTTTTGTGTGTTTTGTGTGGATCTCAGAACAAACAGCGATTATTTCCCTATACAACTATAGTCGTCGTTAGGCGTCAAAAGGTTAACTGACTGGTTTTTATAACAGAGACGGAGTGTTTACTGCGCGGTACGGACTGGATCTTTATGTGTTTTGTGTGGATCTGAGAACAAACAGCGATTATTTCCCTATACAACATTAACTGACTGGTTTGTATAACCGAGAGGGAGTGTGTTTACTGCGCGGTACGGACTGAATACATATAGGCCTATATATATAGAGGGGGGGGGAGAGGGATGCAAACATATTCGGTCTAAACACAATTTTATTTTACGGGTAAAACCAGCTACAAATTTCGGCCGAAGGCGGTAGCTATCATCAGGCTGATCACACGCAGCCTATATAAAGCAAATATTTACAGCTGCATTGATGGCTAGAGACCTCGAACCCTACGAATATAGTGTTATGTAATACACATAAAATATGTATCTAAACTATAATAGTGCATATACATATGTATCTATAATTTAATATTACATAACAATATGTTCGTAAGATTCGAGGTCTCTAACCATCAATGCAGCTGTAAATATTTGCTTTATACAGACTGCGTGTGATCAGCCTGATGATAGCTACCGCCTTTGGCCGAAACTTGTAGCTGGTTTTACCCGTAAAATAAAATTGTGTTTAGACCGAATATATTTGCATTTCTTGTTATAAAGCAGACACAGCGTGAATGAACCGCCCTCAGATTGTACAACTGGGGTTATAATTAGTCTTTTAAAAGTTGAACGCTGCTGTATCAGATACGACTCGAGTGGCTGGAACGTTCAATCTTCTACGAAAGTAAAAGAAAAGAAAAGAAAGAAAGACAGGCAGTCTGGTCGCCATTAGACTGCCTTAGATACTGCACAAGAGATACGAATTTTGTTAGGCATGTATAGACGGAGGGACGGACAGTGTGGCTACAGCCCTCTGCCTCACTGCATTGCAATTACTCGAATATCAGAAGGGGAGCAGCAAGAAAAGACAAACTCTTCAGAACGTCTTCGTTTAGCCTCATACACGCTAATCTGGAGGTATTTAGCTTCCATACACAAACATATTTCCCCTTCTCATTTTATACGCAATACCGTTCAAGCTCCAATTCACGCAATAACAGTAAATGTGATTTGTTCAGGCGAACATCTGCTGGCAGTGTTCATCACAGCAACATCTGATGCCCGTCCAACAAAGCATAAATGAAATATGTGCATAGGAACGGCCAACCTGCTGCTCTGAACTCTAGGGGTTAGGGGTTCAGTCAGTCACTTGCAGTGGCGCGGTTGTTCATGGCTTTCCTCAGGATCTCGAACAAAACTAGCAACTTGAAAGTGCGCCACGACCACTTAACTGCATGCAGATAATTACTCAGCAGTCAACAAATTCCCCACACATTACGATACCTGACAGTTCACCTGTTACCCCTGTCCTGAGACAGATCAACCCAGTGCACGTCCCCAAAGCCTATTACTTTAACATCCACATTAGCAATGTCCTCTCATCTACGCCCGGGTCTTCCAAGTAGGCTCTTTCCTTCAGCTTGCCCCACCAAACCCCGTACACATTTCCCTTCTCCTGCACGCCTGCTACATGCCCCGACCCCGGCACACACCTTTCAGCTCCTCCAGTCCCCAGTTCCTCCGTCCCTAACTCCCTCTTCCACAGCACTCCCCATTCAAACGACCACAACAAACAACTTCATAACACATTTTAACCCACGTCCCTTCTTAAAAAGAAAAAAAATCCAGCTTATGGCATCATCAAACGTGTGCGCGCGCCTCAAATTCGCCGTTTGGTGTGGCTGATTCTGAAGAAACTTGGGATGTAAGTTACGCCATTGGTGCTCACCGAAGTACGTTCTCTTGAATTTCGTACAGTTACAAATAACACAGCTGATGGGCAACTTTCTGAGGCGGGACAGACACTAGCGACAGTAAAAAACTAGACTCTACCAACAAATGTTAACTCACAAGAAAATCTGTTCAGCGTTTCGAAGTTCTTTTTGACAGACGGACGGACACAAAGACAGTACGCGCGCTATGCGAGGATGCTAACAGAACTTCTGCATACATTTCGAGGATCTGTTGCTCGCATCACACACTAAGGCCTCATTCACAGCAAGCCGAGTCGAGCTGAAACTGGCTGGACCGAGCTGAACCAGGCCGAGTGAGTGACTATTCACATTGCAAGCCCAGCCCAGCCGAGCCAAGCCGAGCCGACCCGAACTGAAAGCAGTGCAGCGGACATTTCTGAAATGCGAGGATGTTGAACCAAGATATTATAATAACTGTATGTTTGTTAGTCAGTTCAGTTAAATGTCCTTTAATCATTGTGAACTTAAATAAGGCAATGATAAGGAACCCACAACAAAGTGTGGGATGTTGGATAATGGAAATGCAAGTAACTTTGAATATAACACAGTTGTGACTCGATGAAAGTCTGGAAAAGTGATTGGGCCGTTGGCCTCTTTCTCCGTGATTCGATCTTCCATCCTCGTAATGAAAGAGCTGCATTTGAGATGCACTGATGCTACTTTAGTCCCTCTTTGTTTTGGGGTCTCCCGAAATATCGTCTCTTGAATATTCAAGCGGAGGAACATTTGGCTATCCTCTGGAAGTCTTTTTATAGGTTCCCAGAGACTCATCAAGAAGCGGTATGTCCTGTCCCAGTCCTCAAGTCCATTGCCCATTGACTGCATCAGATCAAGTTTCTTCCTTTCAATCTCTATCATCGCTTTCTCCAATGGGCACTTTCCACTCCTAGGCCTTGCCCTTTGTTGAGCAGACGACCGAGACGTCTCCGATGGTGCTGATGTGTGCACTGAATTGTCAGCAGAAGAGAATTCAGCAACTAAATCGTCAGTACTAGTGCAGCTGTCTTTTTCAGGCTCTGTTGACTGCAGATCAAGTTGCTTAGATTGAAACTGCATGTTGCTTTCCATTTTTCTACCGCTCGAAGTACTTTCAAAAAAAGTAACACATTAAGCCACCTCCACTGAGACTCCCTTTTGCTGGCAGATAAACCAAGATCTCCGAATTTATTTGCATTCATTCTGTTCAGTTCTGCACAGAAGTTGTCCCTGAGATGATGTTTCCATTTGTTCTTCACATTTTTGCCTGTAAAATAAAAAGTATGGGAATGCGTTTTCACTGCGTGTATAATTGCAGGTTTTTGTCAACGGGTGCGTCTTATGCAGCGCTGGCAGATTCCTTCAGACTCGGAATTTCTGCTGTCCATTACATAATCAAAGAGGTTTGTGAAGCTATTTGGAAAACCACGGCACCTCTTCATATGCCTGTACCTACAACAGAAATGCTACTTGCGACATCAAACGAGTTCTACCTTATGTGGAATTTTCCGAACTGTGTAGGCAGTATTGATGGAAAACATATACGACTGAAATGTCCATCAAATGCAGGCACCATGTACTACAACTATAAGCGTTACTACTCTATTGTGCTTCAAGGGCTTGCTGATGCCCGGTATAGATTCATTGCCGTTGAAATTGGTGCTTATGGAAAGCAATCAGGCGGTGGGATTTTTCGTCACAGTTCGCTGTATCAGCTTCTAAGCAGCAATAATTTCAATATTCCTAATGCTAGGAAACTACC
>Ga0123357_10013678_pt1 | contig 10551 bp, 7 predicted proteins | sample TergutEmb28metaG_FD_89873 | JGI IMG/M metagenome (GOLD analysis project Ga0123357, IMG submission 89873) | Embiratermes neotenicus P4 segment gut microbial communities from Petit-Saut dam, French Guiana - Emb289 P4 | ecosystem: Host-associated > Arthropoda: Insects > Digestive system > Gut ...
CTTTCCACTTCACGCCACACATGCACGCCCCCTCATTCTACATTCTACATTCTGCATTCTACATTAGGCCGAAGGCCGCACCATGAGCACCACCGTAGGCATAGTTGAGGACGACCTCGTGCTGCGCAGCACGCTGGCAAAATTAATCGGCGGCACGCCCGGCTTCCAATGCGTCGCCGCCTGCGCCTCGGGCGAGGAAGCGCTCAAAGTCCTCCCCCCGCTCAAGCCCGCCGTCATCGTGATGGACCTCAACCTCCCCCAGATGACCGGCATCGAATGCACCCGCCGCATAAGCGCGCTCCTGCCCGCCACGCCCATCATCATCCTCACCGTTTACGAGGACGGCGAACTCATCTTCCGCGCGCTCCAAGCCGGCGCGAGCGGCTACCTCATCAAACGCTCGAAACCCGACGAAGTCCTCAACGCCATCAAGGAAGCCGCCGAAGGCGGCGCGCCCATGAGCAGCCACATCGCGCGCCGCGTCGTGTTCTCCTTCCGCGGCCCCGCCGCCAGCGCCGCCGACACCTCCGCGCTCACCGACCGCGAATCGCAACTGCTCGGTTATCTCTCGCAAGGCTTCGCGAACAAGGAAATCGCGGACAAGCTCAACATCAGCGTCCCCACGGTGCGCACGCATCTGCGCCACATTTACGAAAAACTCCACGTCCGCTCCCGCGGCGAAGCCATCGTCAAGGCGATAGGCACAAGCCCGAGAGGGCTCTGAAAAAAGGAAGAAGGAAGAAGGAAGAAAACAAACATGCGCATCCGAAAAACCAATCGCCAGCGAACGCCGCCTTCTTCCTTCTTCCTTTTTTTGTCATATTACGATAACACAAAGTTGTGATATTTAAAAATACACTTCGGGACATCATGGTGTCGCAAAAGCTCCCGGCTGCCGCGCGAAACGAAATCCCGCGCGGGCAGGCGGGGCGGCTCGCGTTGCGCGCGCAGTTCGCGCTCGCGCTCACCGGCGTCCGCCGCTGCGGAAAAAGCACCTTGCAGGCGCAAATCGCCCGCGACCACCCCGGCTCCTTTTATTGCAACTTCGAGGACCCGCGCCTCTTCGGCATGACCCCCGCCGACTTCCCCGCGTGGCTGGACATCCTCGACGAAATCGCGCCGGCGCCAGCGTCCGTTTTTCTCGACGAAGTGCAGGAAATCCCCGGCTGGGAACGCCTCGTGCGCGGCTTGCTCGACGCCGGGCGCAAAGTCTGCGTCACCGGCTCCAACGCATCGCTCATCAGCGCCGAGTTCGGACGGAAACTGACCGGACGCCACTTGTCCCACTCGGTGTGGCCGTTCGATTACGCCGAGTGGCTGCGCTTCACGAAGCGCAAGCGCGGGCGCGACTCGCTGCTCGCGTTTCTCGACGACGGCGGCTTCCCCGGATACCTCGCCACCCGCGACGACCAAGTCCTGCGCGAACTGCTCATGAACATCGTCCAGCGCGACATCGTTGCCCGGCACGGCTTGCGCGAGCACGCGCATGTGACAAACCTCCTCCTGTTCCTGCTCGCCAACACCGGCCAGCCCTACTCCCTGCAACGCCTGACCAAGGCGCTCGGAATCCCGACCATCGCCCAGACAACGCGACTCGCCGGCTTCCTGAAGGACGCCTACCTGCTCTTCGCCGTCCCGAAATTCAGCCACTCGTTTCGCGCGCGCGTCGTCGCCCCGCCCAAATACTACTGCGTGGACAACGGCCTGCGCCGCGCCAACTCGCCGCAAACCGCCCCCGACACCGGACGCCGCCTCGAAAACGCCATCGCGCTCGAACTCATGCGCCGCGGCCACGCGCCCGCCTACGCCGCCGAACGCGATTCCTGGGAGTGCGATTTTATCGCCGGCGACACAGCCATCCAAGTGTGCCTCGATATCAACGAGGACAACCAACGCCGCGAAGTCACCGGCCTGCTCGAAGGCATGAAACAAGCGCGTTGCAAAAAAACCCTTGTCCTGACACTGGACACACGCGACACAATCAGCGCTGACGGCGAAAAAATCGAAGTCCTTCCCGCGTGGGAATGGCTTGGCGCCGCCGAGTGAAGTCTCTTTCAAAATTTCCGCCCGATATTTTCTCCCGCAACCACACCACAACACAACATGACAACCAAACACTCGCGCCTCGTCGCGCTCGCCCTCGGCTGCCTCCTCATCTCAGCCATCACACTCAACGCCGCTCCCATGACCACCCGTTGGGCCGCCGACGCCCAAGCCGGCAAGGGCTGGCAGGAATACCCGCGCCCGCAAATGACCCGCGACACCTGGCAAAACCTCAACGGCCTCTGGGACTACGCCATCACGCCCATCGCCTCACCCGCGCCCGCGAGCTACGACGGACAAATCCGCGTGCCTTACGCCGTCGAATCCTACCTCTCCGGCGTCACAAAAACTTTTCTGCCCGACCAGCGCCTCTGGTATCACCGCGCCTTCACCATCCCGAAAGAATGGGCCGGCCAGCGCGTGCTCCTGCACTTCGGCGCCGTCGATTGGGAAACCCAAGTCTACGTCAACGGCGGCTTCGCCGGCTCGCACCGTGGCGGCTCCACGCCGTTCACTTTCGACATCACCGACTGCCTGAAAGCCGGCGGCGCGCAGGACATTGTTGTCTCCGTCACCGACCCGACCAGCGCGGGCGAGCAACCCCGCGGCAAGCAGCAACTCGAACCAAGGGGCACCATCTTCTACACACCCACCTCCGGCATCTGGCAAACCGTCTGGCTCGAACCTGTCCCTTCCGAGATGAGCATCGCCAGCGTCAAATGCGTCCCCGACCTCGACACAAAAACCCTCAAGCTCACGACGATGGGCAACCGCGTCGCGAACAGCGACCAATACTACGCCATCCGCGCCCGCGTGCTCGACGCCGGCAAAGTCGTCGCCGAAGCCTCCGGGCGCCTCAGCCGCGAACTCACCATCCCCCTCTCCAACCCCGTCGCGTGGAGTCCCGACAACCCGCGCCTCTACGACTTGCAAATCGACCTCTACCGCGTCGCCAACCCCTTTGGCGCCGGCGCCGACGACAACGCCGGCGCCAAGGGCAAAGGCAAAGGCAAAAAAGGCAAGGCCGGCGGCGGCGCCAAGGCCGTGTCCCTCTTCGGCTCCGACGAACAATCCTATTTCGCGAAAATCCCCTCCGGCGCGGAAAAACTCGACAGCGTGAAAAGCTATTTCGCCGTGCGCAAAATCTCCCTCGGCCAAGGCCCCAAAGGCGTGACCATCATGCTCAACAACAAACCCATTTTCCAACTCGGCCCCCTCGACCAAGGCTACTGGCCAGACGGCCTGCTCACCCCGCCCACGGAAACCGCGATGCGCTTCGACTTGGATTTCCTGAAAAAAGCCGGCTTCAACATGCTGCGCAAACACATCAAGGTCGAACCCGCGCTCTACTACGCCTACTGCGACAAAATCGGCCTCATGGTCTGGCAGGACATGCCCAGCGGCATGATAAAACCGGCTGGGAAAGCCCCCGGCCTGGACACCCAGCACGTCATGCGCGACTCCCAAGGCGAAGTGAAAAAACGCCCCGAAGTCGCCGCCAACTTCGAGAACGAACTTCACGAAATGCTCGACGCGCTGCAACCGTTCCCGAGCATCGTCATCTGGGTGCCCTTCAACGAAGGCTGGGGCCAATACGACACCCTGCGCATCGGCGCCGCGGTGAAGGCATACGACTCGTTGCGCCTCGTGAACGACGTGAGCGGCTGGCGCGACGCCGGCGGCGGCGACATTCAGGACTACCACGAATACGGCCCGGAACGATTGAACGCCGATGTCCTCTCCCGCCGTGACGACCGCCGCGCGCTCGTGCTCGGCGAGTTTGGCGGCTTCGGCCTGCCCATCGCGGGCCATCTCTGGTTTCCGAACAAAGGCTCCAACATCTACCAAAGCGCGGACTCCACGACGAAACTCGATGAAGGCTACCGCATGCGCCTCGGAAAACTGCGCGACGTTGCGAAAGCCAACGGCATCTGCGCCGGCGTCTACACGCAGACGACCGATGTCGAAGGCGAGTTGAACGGCCTGATGACCTATGACCGCGAGGTGCTAAAAATCCCCGCCGAGCGCCTCGCCGAGATTCACAAAGGACTGGGGTTGTATTGAAAGGTGGCACAGACATTCCTGTCTGTGCTGTATTTTTAAGATTTTGAAGATTGTGAAGATTGGCACAGGCAGGTTTCGAGCGAAGCGACAGTCTGCCATGCCTGCGCTACCCTCTCTCTTATGAAAAAATCCGCCATTCTCCACTCGCTGCTTCTGCTGCTGCTCCTGCTGCCGCTCCAAAGTTTCGCGGACGGCAAACTCATCTTCAAATACAACGGCAAGGAAATCCCCTTTCTCGAAAGCGGGCGCGCCGTCTGCCTCGAAATCAACGGCGAGCGCATCAGCGCGCCGTATCAAAATCTGGAAGCGGGAGCGGACAGGATAATCGACATGTCCGACGTGGCCGATGCATCCGACGCGCTCACTTGCGTCGCGACCATCACCACGCGCCACGGCTCGCGCATCAACGTCACCGACACCTACACGCCGCGCGGCAAGGGCGTGGTCGGGTTGCATCGCGTGCTCGAAGTCGCGCGCGCGGCGTCGGGCGATTCGTCGCTCGTGTCGTTTTTCGGTTTCGCGCCCGCCAGCGCCGCCGGTGCCGGCGCGATCACCGCCAACGAATTTCTCGTGCCAGGCGTGTGGTATAAAAGCAATTTCATCCCCGAAGCCAACTTGCCCGACAACGTGCCGCAAGCCGGCGACCGCTGCTTTCTTTATCGCAGCGACCGCATCACGCTTCCGATGGTGATGTTTCGCGACCCGCGCGACGGATTCACGCTCACCATCATTCACGAAAATTCCGTCCCCGACACCGTGATGGCCGATTCGCAAGGCGCGCGCCCCGCGCGCAGAGGCGGCGGTGGCGACGGCATCCTTGTCAACAAAGGATTTCAATATTCCTCGATTGGCGCGCTCAAAGTGGGGGGAGCTTCCAGATCCCCTCCGAGGGAGCTGGAAGCTCCCCCCACTCTATTTGTCGGCATGGCTTTTCCCGGCACCGAAATGGACCGCCGCGGCGGCTCCGGCCCGCGCGCGCATCCCGTCGCGACGGGGCTGCGCCACACTTACGACGTGGAAATCGCCGCCTCCACCACGCCCGATTACGCGAGCGCCGCGCGCCAGGCTTGGGAGCGCGCGTTCACGCTCTACAACCCGCCCGTCCACGCCGTGCCGTTGCGCGAGGTTTACGACGGGCTGGTGCAAACGCTGCTCGCGTATTACTGCCCGTCGCGCGCGCAAGGCGGGCGTTACGACGCGCCGGGATTTCCGTTCCAAGTCAACCTCGCCGATTTCAAGGTCATGGGCGTCAATTACCAAATGGGTTTTGTCGGCATGCAAATTCCCACGGGCTACTGCCTTTATCGCGAGGGAATAAACACGAAAAATTCCGCGACCGCCGCGAAGGGCGAGGCGGTGCTCGATTTCTGGGCGTCGAGCTGCCTCACGAAACTCGGCTACCCGCGCGCCTGGTATGACCCGGGCCTCGACGGAAAAACGGGACGCTTCCGCAAGATGGGCAACATTCGCACGGCCACCGGCGGCATGGAGGCGCTCACGTCCGCGTGGTGTTTCGCGAAACGTCACGGCGTGAACAAGCCGGCGTGGCTCGACGCGAGCGTGCGTTTCGGCGAGTGGCTTCTCAAAAACCAGAACGCCGACGGCAGTTGGTATTTGTCCTACGACCACACTGTCATCGACGCGAACGGCAAACATCCGCCGGTCATTCGCAACAAATACGCCACGACATGCGCGCTGCGTTTCCTGGCCGAGTTGCACATCGCCACGGGCCGCGCGGATTTCCGCGACGCGCTCCTGCGCGCCGGCGAGTTTTGCCTGCGCAACGTGAACGACAAATACGTTTACGCGACATGCGTCGTTGACAACCCGCAGACCCTCGACAGCGAATCCGGCCAGATGGCGCTCAACGGTTTTCTCGCGCTCTACGATTTGACGCATGACAAAAAATGGCTCGCCGCCGCCGAGCAAGCCGCGCTCTACACGGCGACATGGACCTACATGTTCGACATCCCCGTGGAGCGCGACCACGCGCGCGGCGACCCGCTTGTCGTGCCTGCGAATCGGAGCATGGTGGGGCAGCATTTGATAGCGATCCGGCACTCCGGCGCGGACCTCGGATTCGCGTGGTCGTCGTTTGCGTATTACCGCCTCTGGCTGGAAACGGGCGACGCGCTCTGGCAGCGCCTCGCGCGCATCGCGGCGCACGACACGAAGCAGACGATGAACTGGGATGGCACGTTATATCCTGGCCAGCCGCGCGGCCTGCAACTGGAGGCGTTTCGCATCATGATTCCGCGACGCGGGCGCGGCGTGGAACATTGTTTGAATTGGAACTACGCCGCGCATCTCGACCCGATGATGCGTTTTGAGGATGCGTTTGGCACCGTCGATTTGGAGCAAGTCGAGCGCATGGACGCCGCGCAGCGGGCGCATCTCAACGAAACCTACGCCGAGGTGCAGTCGGCGGATTGGGGACAGAGGGGGAAGTAAGGGAAAAATCCCAAATCCCAAAATCCCAAATCCCAAAAAAATCCCAAATCCCAAACTACAAATCCCAAAACCGAACCCATGCATCCGAACACCAGCGCACCACTCGCCCGCCGAAGTGACGGCGCAACGCGCCGCCCTTTGTAATTTGGGATTTGTGATTTGGGATTTATTTGGGATTTGGACATTGGGATTTGGGATTTCCCGCGCTGCGCGCTGCGCGCGGGCTAATCATTGTGAACCCCGGCCTGGCGCAGCATCTCGATGAAATTGATCACTTGCGGCGAGGTGTCGGTTTTCTCCCAGACGGCATGCACTTGCAGGCGCAGGCCGGGCACCTGGTCTTTTATCGGGCGCAACGTCAGCTTCGAGTTCTGCGTCATGATGCGCATCTCGGGCAGCAGCGCCACGCCTTCGCCGGCCACTATCATCGTGAGCGCCGCGTTGAAGGAGTTGGCTTTTTTTATGGTTTTGGGGGCGAGTTGCAGCTTGTTGAACACGTCAACCAGGCTTCGGGTTTGCAGGTTGTAGCGGTGGATGGCCAGCAGCGGGATTCCGGCCAGGTCCGCCAGGCTCACTTCTTTTTGCGCGGCCAGCGGGTGGCGCGCGCTCATCACGGCGCGTATCGGCATGTCCAGTATCAGCTGGGTTTCCGTGTTGAAGATGCTCGGCGGCTCGAAGCCGTAGAAAAATCCTATGTGGATGCGGCCGGATTCCAGCGCGTCGAGTTGTTCGTCGTTCACGCCGAGGTCGAGCAGCGACACGTCCATTTTCGGGTAGCGGCGCCGGAAGTCTTTCAACACTCCGGGCATGAAGCTGTAGCTGAAGGCGCCTGGCATGCCGATGCGCAGGCGCCCGCGGTTGCCTTGCGCGGCGTCCTTGGTGATTTCCACGATTTCCTCCACGCGCTGGAGCAGTTCGCGCGCCTCGCGCTGGAGCACTTCGCCGGCGACGGTCAGGCGCACCTTGGTGGTGTCGCGTTCGAGCAGTTGCACTTCGAGGATGTCCTCCAGTTTTTTGATTTGCACGCTCAGCGCGGGGGCGGAGACGAAGAGGCGTTCGGCGGCGCGGCGGAAATTCAATTCCTGGGCGAGCGTCACGAAATAGCGCAGATAACGGAGTTCAATGGATTGCAGGAGCGTGTTCATGGGCGCGAAGTTTGCACTCTTCCTTATTAAACGCCACTTAATACTGTGCAATAAATAAAGTAATTCCGACGCTTGATTCCGGCTGTTATGCTTGAACCCGTAAAACATTGACTGGCGGACGGCATTTTTTCGTTTTTTCCCTCACAGGTGAGAGCATTGAAATGCGGATTGCTAAAAATAAATCATTAATAAAATTTAACACTATTAACTTATCTCAATCCATCATGGAATTATATCATCTTCAGTATTTCGTCGCGGTTGCCGAGGAACTCAACTTCCGGCGCGCGGCGGAACGTTTGCATGTGTCGGCGCCGGCGTTGAGCGTCCAAATCAAGAAACTGGAAAGCGTGCTCGGCGTCCGTTTGTGCGAGCGCGACACCGCGCGGGTGAGCCTCACCATCGCGGGCGAGGTGCTGCTGCGCGAGGCCCGCGGCGTCTTGCAGCGCGTGCAGGACCTGGTGCTCGCCACCAAGGACGCCGCGCAGGGCACCCAGGGCTTTTTGCGCATCGGCGCCCCCAGTTTTTGCAGCCTCGAATTCCTGCCCGACGCCCTGGGCCGCTTCCGCCAGCTTTTCCCAAAGGTGGACGTGCGCCTCGTCGAGTTTGACGCGGGCGGCGCGCAGGCCGCCGAGGTCGAGGCGGGGCGCGTCCATGTCGGCTTTGTCCACGGCAGCCAGCTTCAAAACATGGCCGGCGTCGACCACTTTTTGATCAACGACTCGCCTGTGCGCGCGGTCATGTCGGCCGAGCATCCCCTCGCCGCGATGGAGCAAATCCCGCTTGCCGCCCTCGCCGAGCATCCCGTGCTCTGCTCGCACCATTTCGAGGGGCACGCGCAGCACACCCTCGCCGTGTTTCATAAAAAGAAACTCCGCTTGCGCTCCTTGAAAAAAATACCCGGATTCAACGTTTTCATGATCATGCTCGCCATGGGCGAGGGCGTGACATTGCTGTCCACCGTCCGCTCTTTGCCAATGACCGGCAAACTCGTCTGGCGTCCGATCAAGGACGCCATTTCCGACTTCCGCCTGCAAACCCACGCCGTCTGGAAAAACACGGAAGTGCCTCCGCAGACGCTCCATTTCGTCGAGCTGCTCCGGCGTCCCGCCGCGCAACACGGCTGACCCCGCCGCGCAACGCGGCTGACACTTCAACCTAAATTCCGCGGTTGAAATTGCCCCCGCGCCATTCCCAACGTTGTCACTCATTATATGACATACGACAACCTCCCATGATTTGATTCCGCCCGCTTTTGGCATAACGATGTCATATAATACGTGACAATGCATGGCTGTGTTTTGCTTTCACATAAAAACACCCCAACCGCGAAATTCAGGTTCAACGCCCAACGCCGCTACCGTTGCCAATAATTAACGCCACCGTCGCTGCTTCCGGCGCACCCGCATCATATGCTTCATGCACTAAAATTGCGCCAACTACTAATGAATTACTGTTAATCCATACTTAACAAGATGAGAAAAACAAAATAATTCCACGCTAATCATTTGCATGTTATCCTGCATTCAGAAACAGCGACAAATTCCACCTCCTACCTGTTGGTGCCTATAAAAAACAAAAACAAAAACAGAAAGCTCACTTCACATGGATACTATTGTAAATACTGCCAATATAATCGACCCGATTCCCGCCGGCTATTTCACCGACACAGACGACGCGGCGCCCGTGTTTGACGCCGAAGCCGGCCACTCGCCATTTGTTTTCATCGAATCGCATGCCGGCCTCGGACCATTGGTGCCCGAGTCGATCGCCACGCGCCTGGACGTCGCGCGCCGCGCCCAAACGGGCGGCGCCCAGTCCCGACACCTCCTCGATGGCTTCGAGACGCTCGTTCACTTTCTCCTCGCCGAGGAAACCAACTACCTCTGCGGCGCCCCCTGCAGGGCGCGCTCGAACCAGCGCGTCAATTTCCGCGGCGGCTACCGCGAGCGCAAACTCACCACCCCCCTCGGCACGATCTCTCTGCGCGTCCCTCTCCTGCGCTACCTCCACCCGCGCGTCTCCATCGTCAAACGCGCCAAACGCCTCAGCTCCGGCGTCATCGCGCAACTCACCCGCATCCGCGCCTCCTCCTCCGTCACCAACGACGATGCCGCCCTTCTCATCAAGGCGCTTTGGACAGTCCCCCTCACCGACGAACTCCTCTCCTGCCTCGCCACCAAACTCGTGCCCTTGCTCGACGAATGGCGCGAGACCGCCGCCGGCACGCCCCCTGGCCACACACCGCCCTCATCCACCGCCACCGCCTCCGCCGCCTCCGCCGACATGACGCGCGCCCTGAACGCTTCGCCCGCGTTGGACGACACCGACTCGTTCCCCTCCGACACGCTGTCCCCGGCGGCGTTTTGCTACGCCATCTAACTCCGCACTCCGCACTTCACACGCCACACGCCACGCACCAAACGCCACACGCCACACGCCACGCGCCGTGTAACCACGCGCCACGCAACCCAGCGCAACACCCGCCCCGCACCATTTTTTCAGCACAACGACAACACACACAGCAAAAGACATAATCATCATGACAATCCACGACCAAAACATGATTTGCGCGCTCAGCACCAAAGGCGCGTTCGGTTCCAACGGCGTCTCCGCCGACCGCGTCACCACCACTGCTCGCGCCACCGCGCCCGCCGCGCCTCGCCTCGCCGCGCCCGCGCCCGCCATCGCGCCCGCCTTCGCTCGCGCTACCGCCCGCCTCGCCACAATCGCCCTCGCTCTGGGCCTCGCTTCCTTCGCCGCCGCGCCCCTTGCGCGTGCGCAAGCCTGGTCGGGCACCAATTACTTCAAATTCGGGACTCTGTCCGGCACCGCCATGGCCTCCGGCAAC
>Ga0123357_10013679_pt1 | contig 10551 bp, 7 predicted proteins | sample TergutEmb28metaG_FD_89873 | JGI IMG/M metagenome (GOLD analysis project Ga0123357, IMG submission 89873) | Embiratermes neotenicus P4 segment gut microbial communities from Petit-Saut dam, French Guiana - Emb289 P4 | ecosystem: Host-associated > Arthropoda: Insects > Digestive system > Gut ...
ATACTCTCCGTTTTTTCCTCTTCAAAGTGCAGTTTGTTTCATAAATCTAACATATTTGGTTCCTGTATTATTCACATTTTATATACAGGGTGTGCTAAAATTAAAAAAATAATTCCGGCGCCAAAAGGTTAATACACTCCAGTCTACCTTGCCTAACAACAGACATAGCCAAAAAAAAAAAAAAATCCAGTGTATTCTATATCCACCCCAGTAGATCAGACCACTGAGAGATCAACACACAACATTCGCCTACCCAGCCATGCCCCAGAGCACTGCAACTGCATCAGCAGAATGCTATCAAAAAATAAGATCAAGACCATTGGCCTGCCACCTAGGATAACTTCTAGAATGCTACATCCTGTCAAAGACAACCTGGGCTTAAAATCTCCAGGCATATATATTATTCCATATGAGTGCAGCAAAGTATATATTGGACAGACTGGTAAATCCATCTAGACCAGGATCAGGAAACACCACCACCACGTCTGACTACACCAGCCACAGAAGTCAGCATTGTCAGAACACAACATTGGCTGTGGCCACCGGATCTGGCTCAATAGCACCAGAATCCTGTCCACAAAATTGGGATGCATGGACCAGCTCATGAGGGAAGCACTACCAAGTGAACTGCACCCAAAGAACATAAACAGGGAGGATGGCTTTTCCCCAAGTAGATCTTAGGAAACCCTTAATCTACTTCTTGAAAGAAACAACACAACAAGATAGCCTCCAAGGAAAGTAGTGTCTGTTTAACCTTCTAACACCAAATGACTTCTAAAGATGTTGCAAACAGTGTCAAATTTTTAAGGAATTTTGTTCACTCCTATCTGAAATACTGCTGTGTTTTGGTATGCTGCAGGAACCTTGACGGTCAGGGTTTCTCTGTGTAGCCAGAATGGACTCCCTCCACTTCCTAAACCCCTCCAAATACCCTGATTCTTATGTCAACACACAGCAACTGCGCAGTTATTTCAGTGAGTAATGCTGTTCAAGACAGCTCGCCTTGTTTATCGCTCACCCTGCAGTTCACTGTGGGTGTAAATATCAACAATGGCCTATGAATTGAACTCTAGTTGTTGTCCAAAAAAGTTGTCAGTGGCATACTGTACCCATATAATTCAGACAAAACTAATGCTCAAAAATCAGAGATATCCACAAAGATCAATGTTTTCAGCCACAGATGTGCCTCTTGTAGTGCTGGGGTAATCTGTAGGGGTTGTGGGGTAGTGACATGCAACAAACAGCCGTCAGTCTACTAAAAACGTCTTGGGCACCCTCGAATAGCTGGAATTTTCACACCAGTCACATTGTAGCTTTAGATCTGTTTTGTTGTGTGTAGAAGATGTTCATATCTTAGTGGCATTGGGTTACTTCAACTGTGCCAAGTCATGCAGAGGAGTGTAAATAAGGCAGACTGTTGTAGGTGTCTACTGCAATGGCTGGGAAAAAAATCAAATTTGAGGAAGAAGCCATCAGTGAAATTCTGATTGCCAACATCAGAGTCAGAATAAAAAAATGTTTTCCAACTTGAGAGTCGCAATAACAAACGTTAGCCAGCGAAATTATCCACCCAACTGCCCTGTTGTCTGTGTTCTTCTTGTGGCCAGAGAAAGGGCGCAGTGTATAATTGCGCTAGATGTGATGTGGGCCTGGGTGTGGTGCCTTGTTTGGTGGAATATCACACCAAAGTAAATTTGTAAATCATCCCAATTTTGAATACTGTGTGTCGTGATAAAATAGTGATACAAGGTGCCACATACCTTCTGCAGCAACCAGAATTATGTGAGTAATGAACTATTTACACCACATTTTATATAATGCATGTGATTCACAGGCCTAAATTCATTATAAAAATAGGTGAACATTTTTTCCTGGATTAACCAATTCATATGAAGAGTGCAACATTTTATTTAATTAAATTTGAAGGAAAAGTATGAGAGATGCTTCCCCCCACCCAAGAGCAAGCAGTAAAATTTAAAATCTCCAGTAAAAAATTCTGGCAGGCAGCATTGCTCAGAGGGATTTAATTCTGGCATCAAAGGTTAATACTCATGCCATATCATCGTCACCATTCACATCAACTGACCTGCACATCTCTCAACATGGGCCTATATATATATATATATATATATATATATAAAGGCCATTCACAATCTTACCACTCATATCCTCCCACCTGTATATTTAGGTGATGGAACAACTGGTGATGTTGCTTGATCTCTGAGATAATCAAGGGTGAAGTTATTTGTATGGCACTTCTTGGACCTTTCCTGTTATATACCCACCACTGTGCTGTAACTGCTACCAATTTGCCGTCCCCAGGACAGTGCATCAGGGATAAACATTTCCATCAACATCCCAATCTGTCTGTTCGTATGAAGCCACCTGTGTGATGGGGATACCATGCGGTGGTGTGTTCTGTACTGATATAGTATAGTATAGTATACTAGTATAAACCTGCGTAAGACCTCATTCAGTTCCTTACTGGTATCATAACTTCCATGGTTGGTTGTAACTTTTAGCGCATGTATGAATAAGTTATCACTAACAACCATACATGTAAAGGTAAAGCAATCCAATTACAGGCCTGGAGAGGCCCTGAGGGTTTCAGGAGGTTGAGGCTCCCAGATTCCAACACAATCGTCACATGAATGTGGTAAAGTTGTCAGCCTTACACACCAGCCGCTATTACCCCCCAGGAAATATTCCTGCTACTCATTTCTGTTAGAGGCTGCGTCGACCCCAGGGCCATAGCGCATCCAGATGGATTATGTCAAAGGAAAACTCCAATGACACCATCGGGAATCAAATCCACGACCTTCCGGCTTGTAGCACTGTGCCAACCATACATGAATGAAATTTTATTCAGCATGCTGTATTTTCTGGATCAATAAGTTCAAAACCATTTTTTGTTTTTGGAAAATACTGCTTAAATTTCTCGTATTTGTTATCAACTGAAGGTATAATTGGCCAGCATACAGAACTGAGAATCATTTGTATCAACTTACATTTCTCAGAATTCACCCGGCTCATTAGAGGCAATATGCCATGCTCAGATTGGGTGAGTACCAATGAACAGAGGGGCAGGAAGACTGAGGAAAGGATACATCAGTGGAGGAAGTAAAGGGGAAGCTGACATGATGGGAGAGATGAACCATTATGCTGCTTTTTTGTGTAGTAACACTATTTTCCTTCATTTGGTGGCAAACGTGGATTTTAAATATATGCTATAAAATATTTTCTCCTTGCAAAATTAAAGTCGGTGAGTCTTATGATCCAGAACATCAGTATGCATCAGACAGTTGAATTTAAACTGTGTTTAGATTCTTGTAATGTTGTGTTTGTTTATGCATGCATTTGTGTATGGACCAAGACTATGTCATGCTGCTTTAAACAGAAAATACCAACAACAGAATGTATGCCTTATGTCATCAACTGAATAAGACACTGAAATGATAAGCATGATCTTCATTAGAGAGCAGTAATTATTATTTCATGTGTAAAAATTGAATGTTTCAGTTGTTCTTCTTATTGTAGGCAATACATGGTAGGGGCTGCACCACACGTCTTTTGTTTGATACATGCTCTCCTGTGACATGTTGTGACTAATACATATGGCCGTCCTCTAGGCTGTGTGCATGAAATTACAAAGAGAACATGCAGACATATAGTGCCCCTGTTTTAAAATAAAATTAGCAGTTTGATGCCACATTTTTTTCTTGGAGCATGATATAACTGTAATATGTTAAACATTTTTATTTGTATCCCATAGCCATAACCATAAAGAGCAGGCTGTAAGGCAGAGGGTGTAGAAAAAAATGTATAAAATATGCTTCTGTTATCCCAAACACTATCCCATAGCAAATAAACAATGTGTTACTGTTGTTTTTATTATTATTTTTTGTATGTTGTTTATGTATTTGCCTTTCTAATAAAACAAATGCAGTAAAAGTATAGGGGGCATGATTTTATATTCTTGCCTCAGGCACAAAATTAGCTAGTTACAGCTCTGTAAAGGCCTTCTTTCAATATATAAATGAATGGTTGTGTCCACATTACCTTGAAAGCAAAGTGGGGATTTATTAGCTTATAAATATGCGTTTTGTAACTTGACATTTTATAATCATGAATGTGGCTGTGTTATGTGTATTGTGATATATATCTGCCAACATTAGGGAGGACCATACTGTCCCCAGCTTCATAAGAGAAGAAGTTCCTCCAAAATACTGTAATCCGTCTAGCAAGCTTTGTCACATCAGATCCCAGCAGAAAGCAGTATTCATTGTGAAAACTCCAAATCCCACAGTGTATGTTCATGTTTTGTAAATATTGTATATACTTCACATATTATACAGACTAATGATAAAACAATATTACCTGCCTTAAGTTTTGTCACAAATTTTTCATATATTATTATGGTATTAAAGGTGAAACCTTTAAATTGTGAATTTATTTAAGTTTTGTTAACTGATTGAATTGGCATTGTCTTGTGTTTCATTTGCTATTTGTTGTGATTTAGTCACTTATGTTATGTCCTACCAGAGTTAAAATAAATGCTTGTTCTGAAATACCAGTTTCTTTTTAAGTTAATATTTCTTTTGTTCCTTTTTCCTTTGTTATTTTTCTTAACAGTCCTATGACATAGTTGTTAATATGAGCCCTGAACCTCAGATATGTAAGACAAGTAGATGAAATTTCTTGGAGTAGTAGTTAGATGTACACGGAGAGATACCAACACATTTAATTAAGATGGAACATATCAATGTAACTAATGATGTGAAAGAATGCGCAGAAAACTGGGTGGTCCCTTTACAGTGAATGGCAGTTTTTTTAATTTATACCAAAGCCTAGTAGTACCCCATTCTAGAAAATGTAAGTATGGACAAACTAATTAACGGTAGCTTAAAAAATAATATGGGTTAGAATCATGTATTTTGTACCATATTTTGTCCAGTGGTGATGGTAGTCTTTAAGACAGGTAGTTCTGGCTCTACTTCCAGAGACTTTAAATAGACTGGAGTAGCAGTAGGAAGTATGACATTGTACACCACTGTTAATAGTGTGCTGCTTCTAATTCATCCCTTTAAAGCACAGGGCTAAATACATGTACCACTTGCTTTAACATGAAACCATACTGTGTATTTACATGTTCTCCAGGCCTTGCGATAAACTGAATTTAACTCCCTACACAACACTGGTTGGTCTCCATAATGTAGGCTTTTGAGGGTTACTGGGAGGTAACAGCCGAGTCGTCTAAACGAGTTCTGGAGTTATGTTGTTTTGGTACTTCTGCATGTTTAGTTAGTCTGAATTGCAAGGAAGACTGCTATTTAAAATTATAAACTACCCTATTTCAAAATATTCCTAGGATACAAAAACATCTACTACCCTGTGGGATATATTGTAGGAATATATACCAATACAGCTGGTGTTCGTGTACTCTCATAATTTACACCCAATTACCAGTTCATTAAATACATGTCATGAAATGAAATACCTTTAGAGATTGTTGTGTGCTTGTAGCAATACAGTGAGGGCAGAAAACAATGATAAACACTGCAACATACAGCTCTGAACAAAAAATATGGAATTCCTTTGATTTCATGGTAGTCAGTTGTAATTTGGCTGGTCATCCATACTGTTTGCTTCTGATCTTGAATGTAACCTTAATTTCACTGCAATAATTTTGCAAAAAAATTAGTAACATTACAGCAGCTGTTGAGTTCAAATGAAAGTGGTTTCATACTATTTTAATTGCATTTTTATAGCATTCTTGTGATATGATTGTGCAGCCTATAGAGTAAGTAATTTATGTCTCCTAAATGTACAACACCCATGCTACAACAGGTCACAGCCACTGAGAACGTCCAAATACAAATAGCCTTGCAAAGATTTGTCATTGAATTAGATGTATTTTACATGTACATAATCACAAAACAAGACAAATAAACTGGACTAACCTGGTGAATCTGAATGCTGAATTTGTGTTACACTGAAATTCAAACTATGTACCTAACTTCCATCATCACAACAAAAGTATAAACCAACTGAAGACAGCCATCATCATCAAAACAAATTTCCCTGAATTTCATATTACCTAAACTTCCCTCTCTTTGGTTCTATAGATATGGAAAATCTTATTCAAATAAAGAATGCTCGTTTACATGCTGGGCCCTTCTGTCAGCTGGCAATAATCACTGTAGCATAAAAGCTTTTATAGTTTATGTAACAATGCTCTTTATATCACATGCCGAGCCCTTGCATAAGCTAGTAATAATCAATGTGGATTAAGTAAATTGAATTGAATTGAAAATGTAACATAAAAGCTTTTGTGGGTAAGTGCACAATGCTGTTAGTGACTCGGATTACATGCAGGTAGCTGTGTGAAAAAGAGGTGTGCTGGCATTCTACCCCTTTGAAGCTCACTTCATGTATCATATGTAAATTTTAAAATAGCAAAGATGTATAAAGATATACATTGCACTGTCACATAATTAATGGTAATTTCATTTATGTTGCCAGGTATTGGGTGTATATTTCCATTTTTACCATTGCATATGCGCAAAGTTGGCCTCACAGCAATTGAATCACAAACTGTTTCTGCAGTTGCTCCCTTAGGTAAGATATCATTTCACTCAGTTATGTTAGCATTTGTAAAATATGTGTTCATTGTTACAAACTATAGTCTGTTCCAACATATATTAGACGTGATCAAATTTTTCAGCTGTTTCTTGTTCAAGTGCTCTCCACTGGAATACATTTGAACAAAAACACAGAGTCTGGAAAATATTCTACACATAAAACAACTTCATTCTTACATACTCAGGTAACTGTGTCTAGTTAAATCATCTGTCCAATATATTTTTGAAGGTCAGAGGAGGTGAAAGAGAGTGTAAGATTCATGTCCACTTTCTCTAGCCCTATTATTTGTTTCTATTGACCTTACATGCTGTAAGAGTTGTAGTAATACAAATAATGAAGCTGACAGTGTTAAGACAACACGATGAACCCAACTGTACTGAAAATATTAAGGTTTGTAATATTCGATTGTTTATAGTGGCACTTCTTGGTCCATGGCTGGCATGCCCATTAGTAGATCGATTGAGTGGTCTTCGGGCCAACAATGGACGTGGGATGCGAGTGATGCTTGTGTTTATCATGTTGCTGGCAGCAGTGTTCTATGCTCTACTCATGTGCATCCCAACTGTTACCCGATTTGACTCTGATCACAAGCCCGCTGTTTCTTTCTTCTGTGGTCCAGAGAGAGCACTGCTACAACATGAGAGATGTACTGATCCTGCCTGTCATTCATGGGATATACGTAAGGTCAGTTATCTCCATACAGTAGCATTCTCATACAGCCTTCTTGCTGTCACACTAAGTACTGCAGTTAATAAAACACTTGATGTTCACAATGTACAAACTACTATCCCACACCTGCCAAAATATCTTACCTGAAGGGTTTATGTGAGATTTCAGGTTTTCACAGCAGTATTGCTGTGGGGTTCAAATCCTCTCAGATGTTTTGCTGCACTGAATCGTATATTGAAGGGATGTAGCGCCTCCATTTTCCGGGTCTTCTTGGATGGTTTAACTTCGAAGGTGGTGGCACTGTACTTCTCCAAAATATAAGTAACATCCCAGGAAATTTGAATTTTCATCAACACTGCTGTGAGAATCTCAAATCCCAGGCACTAGGTGTCATAGACTGTGCTTTGATGCTTTGACTGGACTAACAAACAAAAATAACTATAAAATTCGAGGTTTCTCAGTCATACATCTCAGTACTTAATGGAGTTGTCTGAGCTAGATTGTAATTTCCTTCAATTAGAAAATCCAAACCAAAAACCGAGTGAGACTTGAACTTTGTGTAAGAATTGAACCCTGACAGAATACTTCATTCAACACCTATTACTCCACATTTAATATTCACAGTGTTAGGTAAGAGATAATCCAAAACATTTGTAGAATTTAAACAAATATGTAGTTGACACATGTCATCGAAAGTTCAGTGACCTTTTGATGTACTGAAGTACTGAACAAATAGTATAGTGACTAGGCTATGGGATGGACTGTCAGGGAATAAGGGTTTGATCCATTTGCCACTTATCCAGCTTGGATCTGGGGTCTACTCGACTACTTGTCCAAAGGCTACCTGCAGCTCTGTCAGCAGTGGTTAAGTGTCCAGGCTGTGACACTAATCATTCATGTTCATATAGTGTCAAAGTTGTACCTCCACAAGAAGACCAAGGCCTGTAGTGCCTGTAGAATGAATCTTTACCTTTAAATAGTGATTAAAATCATCTGTTGATAAGACGTAGTGCTGTTCTTGCTAACATGACATAATGTACCAATGAGTGCTCACTGTATGTCATTGCAGGTGGGAGAGCTAAATCTTATAAACTGCCAGCATGACTGTGAAGCAGAGTATGCAGGATTAGGAAAACTCGGGTTGTTCGAGACACAGACTACAAGTACGACAACTCAAGAAACCCTTTATGTGGATGGTGATATGGAAGGCAGTGGCGATGCCAATGAACCTTCAATAGAAGTCTCTCCTGAAGATGAGGAGGATGTAATTATTATAAGAACTTTTACAGATTTATGTTAGATTTTCATACTGTTTTGTTTCTGTTTTGAGATTAATTTTAAATAGAGAAAATTCTGGGTGGGTGTTTAAGAAACTGTGAATTCTATTGCAGTTTTTGGATTGAACACTGACAAATACTGTAATAGGTCAGAGTAATAGCTTATTTAATTCATGGTTGTTATTTTAATGCAACTATCATTTGTCATTTCCTGCTGTTGCTCCACTCCCCATGAGGGTGGCCAACCAAGTAGTCTACCTTAATACAATTAACAAGCCTGCAGCAACTGGGAATATGATAATAACCCTATAGTACAAAGTATTTTAAAGTGATTTTTCCTGTAATTATCACACAAACAATATTTTCATGATTGTGTACTACACCAGTATTGTTGTTAATTAAACCTTCAATACTGGCCTTGGTACTCTGTACAGCTCCTCATATACTGCTGGCCTCGGTGCACTGCATGGTCATGAATGCATTTTAAGGCTACTGTAAATTAAAAACACCTATGTCCTGAACAGTAGTTGGATTTAAACTCCATGGTCAATGAAGGGTTCAATAATGAACAGAAAGACAAGTAACAAACACATTGACAAAGCAAGTGCAGATATGTAGACATGGTATGCATAGTATTTTACATGTGTGTGTGGGTGTACAGGTGTGTGGAAACAAGTAAGTGCCTAAATTTTCATCACAGGAAGCGGCTTTGCAAACAATTTACTGTATAATGTCTGGAAGTCTGCATAATTAAAGTACCTCTGTGAGTTTTGCTCAGAATGCTATTTTAACACTGTGCCAACTGTCTTTTGCAGGATCCATCCATAGACAACAGTGACAGTGTTCGTAAACAGCACCAAGTAGATGGTCCCACATTTCCAGAGCCTCTGTACCTTTGCTACACAGATTCAGGTGGTGCAACCAATTGCAAAGTAGTAAGAGACAGTGACAGAATCTCTGTCAACGTGAGTTTGTATACTGAGGAATTAAAACCCAGAGGACTGTTTTGTCACTATGATATACTTCCTGACAGTGGAAAAAATGTTTCTTGTCGTATCCCTGCAAATCTTCCAGGCAGGATAGATAATAAGACCTGCATAGTACGTTGTGATGTGGAACAGGAAGGGAATAGCAGTTTGCTGGCAGCCAGTCCCTGTCAGAGGATCACAGGGAACCCATCTGTCTCGTTCTGGACATATTTAGTTGTAAGTAGATGCCAATATTAAAACCATTCCTATTCAGCTTTTGAAATTAATATTGTCGTGCTGAAGTCTTCTGTGTTGTGATAATGTGTAGTGAGATGTGCGAATACTGAAGTTTCAGAGGAACATACTGCTTCCATCTTCACAGGATCATAATATGGATCTTCACTGCAGCCAAGCTGTCTGTCTCATAAATGTTGCAGTTCTTAAATCTATACTGCTGTGTAAATATCATCACCACATATCATTATTATCACCATCCTTATGATGCCTGGTGATCTCAGAGTAAGATAATGGCACTGTTTGCTAATAGTCTTGGGTCACACACTGGCCATGTCTGGTATAGTTTTCTGTATGCCTTCCATATCCCTCACCTCTCTCAGGTAAAAGGCTGTGAATCCCCAAAGTAACATGTTTCAACAAAGGGTCCCTCTAATTAATTTGTTCCTTTTTGGGTTATTCCCCGGCGTCTGAGTTCTAATTGCCGACGTTTCAGAACTCACTATCGGTTCCATCTTCATAGGCAGGTGAGTGAAGTATGTCAGTGGCAGGATTGTGCGTGGTATATATATCTGGTTGGGTTTGGAGCGGGGAAGTGGCCGAGCCAATAGGAAGTGGTGTCAAAGCTGACCATGAGGTCATGGTCAGCTTTGACGTGGTGTCTCTATTCACCAAAGTTCCAGTGGAAGATTCACTCACACTTCTCAGTCAACATTTTAATAAGGACATCCTGGCACTATACAAACATGTGCTAACATCCA
>Ga0123357_10013680_pt1 | contig 10550 bp, 6 predicted proteins | sample TergutEmb28metaG_FD_89873 | JGI IMG/M metagenome (GOLD analysis project Ga0123357, IMG submission 89873) | Embiratermes neotenicus P4 segment gut microbial communities from Petit-Saut dam, French Guiana - Emb289 P4 | ecosystem: Host-associated > Arthropoda: Insects > Digestive system > Gut ...
AACGTTTATCATTTATATCGTCGAAGAAAAAGGTTTTCGACATCTCGGAACCGCTGATGAGCGACCACATACTTCTTGTGTCCAAACCCATATTTTTGCCGATATAATAAATCGTTAAACCTACCGTAACAATCAAACAAAAAGTTTTGAGCGAATCTGTCCAAATCAGCGATTTTACTCCTCCGCGGAAAGTATAAAGCCAGACGATGCCTACCGTAAAAATGACATTCAGCACGAAAGGCAGATGCAAAGGAGAAAAAACCAATAGCTGCAATACCACGCAAACAATAAACAGACGCACGGAAGCTCCCAACATTTTAGAAATAAAGAAGAACCATGCGCCTGTCTTATAAGAAGAAATTCCAAACCGGTTTTCTAAATATTCATAAATGGAAACCAGATTCAGTTTATAGTATAATGGAATCAGTACAAAAGCAATAATCAACTGTCCAACGGCAAAACCCAACACCATTTGCAGGTAGGAAAAACCGCTTCCAGCTACCATGCCCGGAACGGAAACAAAAGTAACTCCCGATATAGCAGCGCCGATTGTAGCGAAAGCTACAACATACCATGGAGATTTCCGATTACCGGAAAAAAAACCTGCATTGTTAGTTTTTCTTCCGGTAACGTAAGAAATGAAAAACAAAACGGCAAAGTATGCTGCAATGGTAACGATTATTGCGATTGGAGTCATTTCAATATTTTATTCTTTTTCTTTTTTCCTCCCGTATGCCGGGTCAATTTTCAACATTGACACGGCAATAAGAGGAACAACAGCACAAATCAACACCCAAATGAAAAAATGATGATATCCCAATTGTTCTTGCATCCAACCGGCAAACATACCCGGTAACATCATACCCAATGCCATAAACCCCGTGCAAATTGCATAATGTGCAGTTTTGTAACGACCTTCTGAGAAATACATCATGTAGAGCATATAGGCGGTGAAGCCGAACCCGTAGCAGAATTGTTCAACCATTACACAGGAGTTTATTATCCAAAAATTCCCGGTTTGCGTATAACTCAAAAAAACATAGACGAGGGCAGTAGGCGCCATTATAAGCGTCATAGGCCATATCCATTTTTTTAACCCTCCGCGGGAAGCGACAATACCTCCGATAATTCCGCCTATAGTAAGTCCGATAATTCCTACTGTCCCATAAACAACACCGACTTGTCCCGTACTGAGTCCTAAACCTCCCTTGTCGATCGAGTCGAGCAGGAAAGGATTAAGGAGTTTTACTACTTGAGCCTCTGCCAAACGGTAAGTCAGCATGAAAAACAGGGCAGAAAATATTTGCGGTTTTTTGAAGAAAGAAACGAAAGTTTCTCCAAATTCCTTTAGGACGACTTGGGCTTTCAGATCAGCATTTGGAACATCTACCGCAGGCTTGGGCAAGACAAAACGATGATAGAAACTGAACAGGATAAATAATCCGGCCAACACAAGGAATGTAATCGACCATGCAAACGGAATGCTTCCTGACATGCCTTTATATTCAGCTTTTGTAAATTTCATCAGCCTTGGATCTGCTTGAAAAATTATGTAAGCCGGTATGTTCCAGTTGTTTGCATTAAAAGTCAAACGTTCGCCATGCAACAAAGAAATACTTTTATCTCCCGTGTTCAATGAAGTATTGAGTATCATTTCCTTTCCTACTTCCGGTTTTTTGGATAAATATACAGCTAAAACACCTATATTTCCAGCCTTTTCTAAATTAACGATTTCTTTTTTTTCTCCAAAATTTTCTCTTATCCAACTTCCCAAAGGTTGTGAAACATATTTGGTCCACCAACTTATATCCGAATTACTCTTTTTCAGCTCCTCGTTTTCTTTCAAAATGAATCCGTGTTCTTCATTCAAAGTGATTATTTTGTCCACGAAAATTTTTAGCGAGTCTTTATTAATTCCTTGAGTTCCAATATTAATAACACTTTTATCAGCAAAGAATGCTATCTTTCCGGATTGTTCTGTTATATCCGGCGTTTGAGGAATAATCAAAGTATTTTGCGTATCTTCAGGAGAAGCTTCTATTTGAATTTTAAGAGGGGCTGCACCTGAAGTAGTTTCCAAAAAGCCGGCTAAAATGATAAGCACTCCTTGCCCCATGATGGTAGCAATCCGATAAAATGTACTTCGAATACCAACATACATAGCTTGCTTGTTGGAATCAAGCGCTAACATATAAAATCCGTCGGCAGCAATATCGTGTGTAGCCGAACTAAAAGCCAATAACCAGAAAAAAGCCAGTGTAGCTTGGAAAAAGAAGGGTACCGGAATAGAAAATGCAATACCGGCGAATCCGGCTCCTATCAATAACTGCATGGTGAAAATCCACCAGCGTTTGGTTTTCAGAATGTCCACAAAAGGACTCCACAACGGTTTGATGACCCAAGGCAAATAAAGCCAACTGGTATATAGCGCAATGTTGGTATTTGATATACCCATCCGCTTATACATGATAACGGAAACAACCATTACTGCCACATAAGGTAGTCCCTGTGCTAAATAAAGCGAAGGAATCCAAGCCCAAGGCGATGTGTCTTTTCTATTTTCCATGATTAGTCGTTTTTTCAGTTAGTCGCTTTCGCGCCGATAATTCTATTGTCCGGATGCGCTTGTTGTACGCCTTCCTTGATTAAGAATTTGTATTGAACAATGGTGCTTCAAAGGTAAATATTTTTTTTAAGAAAACAAATAAATCTGTCATACATCTTATAAAAAGACAGCATTTTTTATTTTTTTAACCTAAAACATAAATTTCAAGGTTTATTTTTTGTTATTTCATTATAAAATTGTAATTTTGACTCGAATTAAGAATTTTTTTCTCTTCTCGATAGTTAGAAAAAAGAACTTATAATACAAATTTTTATAATAAAACAAAATAAATAAAAGATATAATTAAGATGGTAAGTGTCACAGAATCTCCTTCGGTCTTCCAACATTTAGACCGGATGTCGGTAAGCGAACTTTTAGCGGGAATGAATCAAGAAGATGTTCAGGTGCCTCTGATAATAAAAGAACTGATTCCTCAGATAGAAAAATTTATCGACCGGATATTGGAACGGATGTCATCCGGCGGGCGTGTTTTCTATTTGGGAGCCGGTACCAGCGGACGTTTGGGAGTACTGGATGCTTCGGAAATTCCGCCTACATTCGGCGTATCGCCGGGAATTATTATCGGATTGATTGCCGGCGGCGATGTCGCTTTGCGAAGCGCTGTAGAAGCTGCAGAAGATAATCCCGACCGCGCTTGGGAAGAATTACAGGCGCTCATGATTAATGAAACGGATACTGTGATTGGCATTGCGGCTTCGGGAACGACGCCTTATGTAATCGGCGGCGTAAAGAAAGCCCGCGAAAACGGATTGTTGACCGGATGCATTACTTGCAATCCCGGTTCGCCTTTGGCACAGGCGGCGGAATATTCCATTGAAGCGGTGGTAGGACCTGAATTTGTAACCGGTAGCACGCGAATGAAAGCAGGTACCGCCCAAAAGTTGATTCTGAATATGATTTCCACTACCTTAATGATCAAGATGGGACGGGTGAAAGGCAATAAAATGGTCAATATGCAATTGACCAATAAGAAATTAGTAGAACGTGGCACCTGTATGATTGTTGATGAATTGCATATTCCCCGCGAGGAAGCTAAATCTTTACTTTTGCGGTACGGATCGGTAAAAAAAGCTTTGGACGCGGGGTTGTAAGGATTTTCTTTTTATTATATAATTGATAAATAGTAAATTACATTTCTATTTTTTTACAATAACCGGTTTCCCGAATATTCCTTTCTCTGTTTGAATTTTCAATATGTATGTACCGTTATCGAATTCTTTTACGGTAATTTCATTTGCTTTTACTTTTTTCAATAGAAATCCGTTCAGTGAATATAGCTGAAGCATCGGAATTTCATTTGAAAGTGTTTTTACATATATTTTTTCCGAAGCCGGATTCGGATATATTTCAATCTGACCTGCAGTTATTTGAGGCAGTGAGTTTATCAATGGTTCACCATATTGAAGCATATTATCAATAAAGATATTTAACGTTTCGCTTAAAATGCCATCCTTACGAACGACATTTATTCCTGTTAAAATATATTCTTCATCGGCCGGCAAGGAGGATAATTCCGCTTCAACAAATTCCCAACCGGTGAAATTCAAGTCGCAAAGTTTTACATACCGGATTTCCGTACCGCAGGTAAACTGCAATTGCAGTTCGTTTTGCGAGAAATCTCCATAAACGTGCAGTCCTATCACATCCTGACTATTGACAACAGAAACGGGTGTTACCGTTTTGTACGTAACATAAGCGTTTACTCCTGTAAAAGTCCCTTTCAACTGATATGCAGAATTACCAAACAAATAAGTGGATGTGGAATTTGTAATTGTAGCTCCTGTTACGTTGCTGCTTTGATCAGCGTCGTAAACATATTTACCTGAGGTTTCAAAATCTTCGATAACAGTCTTATCGGAAACGGCAACCGGCGATGTTGTAAAATTGATTTCAACCGGATCCACCACCATGACTCCCACTTCGTCTTTAACCTCAGCTCCTACAACAACTTTGTATTGTTTATTCTGTTCCAAAGCGCTTCCCAACTGGAAGTAAAAAGCTCCATAAGGCGCCGGAACATTATTGTTTACAACAGATCGGGTTGCTTTTACTATTTCAGTTCCGTTTTCATCAAACACATTAATTTCATCACGAAGATTAGAAGTATTTAGTTTGCGGTCAAAAATAAGCCAAAAAACAGGACTTTTATAATATACTCCTTTATCGCCGTCGGCAGGATAGGATTGCAGTAGAACAAGACGATTGCGGTCTTTCGTCATGAATTGAAATACAAAATCGTCAGTCATAGAAATATTATCCGGATGTTTTGCCGATTTATCCAATTTGACGGTATAGAGCGTCGAGGCTTCCAATGGAACCTTCGGTCGGAAACGCATACGATATTGACTGTCTTCGAAAGTTGTGTCTCCTTCTACACTTGGCGTGATGGAAAAAGCATTCAGTACAGATTCTTTATCCATATCCCAATTAAATTCAAGCACAATATCGGTGGAACATTCAACTTCTTCTCCTGCTGCTACTTTTGGAGAATAATTAATGACTTCCGGCGGTGTACTGCGAATTTTATTTAACATGAAATTGAAATATGTCATTTGGTTTTTTGTTACGGTTACTTCCTGCGTCTGTGCATAATATCCGTCTGCTTCCGCTTTAACGGTATATGCGCCGGGAGCTACATCTTTGAATACATAAACTCCATTTCTTTGATTATCAACAGTATATGTTTCGCCCGTTTCCAAAATGGTAACTTTTGCTCCGTCCAAAGGCAGCAAGACATCTGTCGAATATTTTGTATAGGTTCCATCTAAAATTAAATTGCGGCTGTCTTTCACCCATCCGGCAATATTTCCGGTAGGAATTTCGGCTTGTTTGAAATAAGTACAAAAAGATTTGAAAAAATGCCATGCTTCCAGCCATTTATAATCCATGTTCATTAAACGGTAGGTTTCCGGAATATAGTCGTGCATCTCGCCTTCCGAAATAGCTCCGGGAACGGTTAAGCCCCGAAGGACTCCATATCCGTCATTCCACCCCATGGCTGTACGTCCGAATGTTTTATCGCCTGTCACCCGGTATGCTGCTGTCCAATAAGTCAATAGATTTTCATAAAGATTCTTTGCGATTTCCGTACTTATGGCTCTGCCTTCATCCGATTTGGGTATAGGCGTGGGATATGTATAGGTATCATTCAGGTCTTTTCCGGCATACAGTTCCAATACATAATTAGCGGTTCCGGAGCCGGCGTTGCTGTGATTTGACAGCATAAAATCCGCATTGAACTCATTTGCCATTTGTACAATGGTAGATAAAGGCAAATCGTCTTGCGTTCGGTTTTGGGTGCGCGATATTTGGACAGCGCATCCTGCTTTTTCCAACAGGTCTTTAAGCATCAATCCTTTATCCAGATTACTCTGCGATTCCCAAAATCCTACGTTTGGTCCTACTGCCGGATAAAGCGGCGTAGGGATGCCTCTGTCATCCGAATCCCAGCCGCCGTGTCCGGGGTTGATAAAAATCTTCACGCCTGTTAAATCTTGAGAGAAAAGAGAGCCGCTAAAAAAAGATAATATCAATAATATAAGTAGATAATTTGTTTTCATTTTTTTATTCTTTAATCTTTAATTCCAATACATAAATATTACCTTCAATAGTGTTATATGCAACTTTTTTAGCAACAGATGAAACCGTTGGATACATGGCAATCTGACCGGAGTCGCTCAATTGTTTAACGATGTTGCCGGCAAGATTTTTCATTATCACTTTCGACTCGGTTACATTATTCCCGTCATCTTTATCTTGCATACCTACCACAAACTCATTATCATACCATACCGGAGCATTTAAATATCCCAATGATGAGATAATATTTCCTTTCAGGTCGGAAACAAAAGCGCCGACGGCAACAGCATTGAATAAAATCATTTGTCCGTTGGGAGATAAAGAGGCCCATACATAGCCGTTTGCATTTTCAATTGGATTCAAAATTTCTGTTTCACCGTTCCTGTCGATATTCAAATTTTTACCATCGCTCCAAACAAGAGGAGAAGTCGTTTTATTACCGTATTTTCGCACCGGTTTCAAATTTCGCTGCGGCGTAAGTTCTTCTTTAACTGTTTTTTTTCGCAAATCGAAACTTTTCAGTCCATCGTATTTTAACTTTGATTTGTAAACCGTATTTTTATAAAATATTTTATTGTCTTCGCTAAAAAACGGCTGAAATCCGGATCCGGATTCATCAGATACCTTTACTATTGATTGGTTTGAAAAATCATAAACATTCAATCCGTCATAATTGTCTGTAGAAAAAGCCAATAAATCTCCGGCTGCATTAAATACAGGATGAAAACCTTTCTGATTGGTATCAAATAAGCGGTAGCTTTTTTCTACTTTTATTGTTTGCGACGACAGCGACATTACACTGAATAGCAGTAATATTGCACTAAAAAATAAATTCTTCATATACATAAATTTATTTAACAATTAATTTAACTGTTTCAATCTGTTTATTACCGGCGATTCTCAACAAATAAATACCGGACTGCAGATCTTTCCGGGTAAAGCTCGCTGTTCCCCCTTGCGTTTTTAAAGTTATCGCTTGCATCATTTGTCCCGAAAGAGAATATATATTAACTTGCAGAGTTTGTTCCGTTCCGTCTTCCATGCGGATGTTGATTTCCTTTCCGGTTGAAGGATTGGGATAAACCGAGAATCGGGCTGTTTGCGGATATCTGATGCTTGTGTATGGAATACCATTGTAAATCTGCGTAATTTCTTTCAAAGCAATCGTATAATTTTTCCCTTCATTCATAGCTGTTTGCAATTGAAAATAGATATTATCAAAATGAAGCGGATAATTTGAACGGTCGGAAACGTCTATTATTTCGTCCAATGGAATGGACAAATCGTTTTCACCATTTTGAAAATCTGTAAAAACTTTAGACACAGTTGTTGCTGTGTTATTTGGCTTAATATAAACCGTTGCTTTGTCAATCGGAATCTCTCCTGTATTCAGAACAATTTTAATGGTATCCGGCAATCCGTAAGTTTGCAAATTGGAATTATATGTCCGGATAAAAGGAGCGCGACCGGCCGCAAAAGTAAAGTTCACGGCAATACCTTCCCCGTTCCATTGTGCAGGTAAATTGTTGGTGTCGAGTGTCGCGTTAAGTTGCGAAGAAGCAGTCATAGTCCAGTCGTCAAACAGGAAAGGCGTCATTTGAATTTGATTGGCAGCTGGATTTTCGACCGAAACCATAAGCGAGTCTTCCATATCTCCTATGGTTCCGTGAATCCATGTCGTACCATTTTTCAAAGCTTTCAGGCTACCGTTTACCACTTCACATATTTCCGGATCATCCACTGTCCATAACAGGGCAGATGCCGTAATAGGAACCGAATTACCGTTGGAAACGCCAATCACTTCAATCTGATAATCCGACCGGTTGTCTATTACTACTTCTTTCATTCGTATTTTCATACCATCTACCGGTAGGATATTCACATGAATAACGGCCGTAACCGCATTATCATAGGAGGCGGTAATGTAGCCTGCGCCTGCACCGGTAGCGATAAATTTATTTCCTTCGGTGTATCCTAAAGCCGGATCGCAGGAAAGCGTCACATTTTGGACATCCATATCCAAAAATGTCCCGTATTGATTATATCCGTAAAATTGAGGCGTTTATTCGCCGTAACGGGGCAATGTCAGATAACTCTGATAAGGAACAATTTGACTGATTACCGGATCGGAAGGCGCAGTGGAAACCACAAATACACTGTTGCCCGATGGCCGTTCACCACCGTCAGAACCAATATTTACCTGTCCATACATATTAATATACATGGTACTGGATCCTCCGCCGTCTAAGTTAATCGCCGTGTAGGCGCCGGCGCTTTGCATGATTTCGGCTAATTGTTTGGTGGTCACTCCAACGGATACGCCGCTCCGGCCATCTACTACACAGAAGATCACCGAGTCGCGAGTAACCGAATAGCCTATGCCGGTGCGCGGATGAAGTTCATCCCATACGTCAACAGATTCTACCACCCCGTTTTTCAGCATTAATGCCCGCCCTTCGCCTCCTGTTATTTGCGCCCAAGGATACGCATTCCCATTCATAGTAAGCGCAAGATTGATTTCAACTTCATCGCCTGCGGTAAGTTTATTCAACCACGCAGCCGAAGTTCCATGTCCCGAAAGAACCGCTTTTCCTTCCGGAATCGTAGCATTCCCTTTATTTATTTCTATTTCAAGTACTTTGGCGTGAAGCGTTCTGTTTACACCCCAGACATTGCCCGGAAGCAATTCGATAAGTACTTCTGTTCCATACGAATTGGTCTTAGTAACTTTTCCCTGATTCCGGTTATAGAGCACGAGGGCATTTTCGCCGCGCGTGTGATTTACCGAAGTGATGGAAGCCGTAGATTCACCGGATGTCACGCTGCCATTGTAAGCCATACTGCCGGCATCGGGAATTTTATTTTCGCCAACGGCAAAAACGTTAGCGGTTTTGAAGATTTGAGCAATTTCGCAATCCACCATGTTATCTCCTGTCGGACGACCGTTAAATCCTGCAGGATAAGCCGAACTTGTATCAAAAAAATCGCCATTGGTTCCGGCAAAATAAACCGCTCCTTCAGTTGATTTCCGCAAGGCGATAGCCGAAGTGGGTTCTGTTCCATAAAGCGAATCGCGGCCTAAAACCTGCTTGAATTCAATATACGGATTTTTCAAATCAGTTGTTAAGAAAAATACGTTTAGTTTCTGTGAAAGCAAACCGGTAGTTGGCGATAAACGAATGGCAGTATAATTGGTACCCGGCCCTACTAAATGACTTGTCAGAGTGTCTATGTTGTAGTTTCGGCCGTCTATTACCATACTTTGGGCCTGCGGACTTAACACCACAAACCATAACGAAACAAAAAGAAGTAGCGTTTTTTTCATGATTATTAAAATTTATTTTGTACCATATCGAGTGCCGTTATTTCGAGTTCGATCTACCTAACACGAAATACTTCACAATTATTTAAAACAATAAAATAGGGGCGTTGCGCGCAACGCCCCTACATCACAATTTTGAAATTATTTTACAATTAATTTCTTGGTAACCATTTCACCTTTGAGCGTTTGTGCAGCTACAATGTAAATGCCTGCGCCGGGAACACTTACAGAAGATACTCTTTGCGCTTTCTGTACCATTTGTCCCATCAGATTAAATACTTTGACGTTAGCTACGTTTTCGCTAAACAGAATGGTACGATCTACCGCATATATGTTGAGTGCATTTTTTGTAACAGTATTCATACCGGTCAGGCCATTGGTATTAAACGTATAAACGCCATAGCCGTTTTCTCCTGTATATAAGGAAATTGTAGCGGTTTTCGCAGCTTCATTTAATTCCACCGAAGGCATTCCTGTACGGTAAGTATTAGAAGATGCACCCATGCCGTTTGCAGGAAGCGTCCATAACAATTCAATATCTTTGAATTCTTTATTAGCATCTTTGAATTTTAATAAAGCAAAAGTAGAAGGAGGAGCAGAGGCCGTATTGCCGGATGACATGATGAGGAAATTTTCACCACCCAATGTAAATTCGGCCAAACCATTATGTCCTACTGCGTTGCCACGGTTTCCGAACCATGCCGTCAGCGTTTCATCCGGAATATTATAGAATCCATCCACCACATTTCCTTCCATATCGATTAAGGTAGGAAGCGTAGCATTTCCGTCTAAATAGAAATAGTTTTCATCTACAGGGAGAACGCGGGGAGAGGTTCCTGGGTTAGCCAATCCGGTCAGGAAGTTTCCCGCTACGGAATTATCAATAATGACCACTTCTGCAGTACCTGCAACGCCATTTTTAATAGTCCATTTATAAGCTTCCATTGCCGAAGCGTTGGCTGCCATAATAATTGCATTTTTTGTTACATCGCCATATACGCCGAAAGCGTCGAAACGAACGGT
>Ga0123357_10013681_pt1 | contig 10550 bp, 10 predicted proteins | sample TergutEmb28metaG_FD_89873 | JGI IMG/M metagenome (GOLD analysis project Ga0123357, IMG submission 89873) | Embiratermes neotenicus P4 segment gut microbial communities from Petit-Saut dam, French Guiana - Emb289 P4 | ecosystem: Host-associated > Arthropoda: Insects > Digestive system > Gut ...
GAAGGGGCCTCTGATGGATCTCCCTTGGGTTGGCACCGCTCCAGTAACGCATGTTACAGAGTTGAGAGAGTAATGCAAAATATCAGAATCCGCCTGCAGCAGTGTATTGACAATAGCGGCCACTACTTGCAAGATATTCTTTTTAAAATTATGTGATTTAAAACTTCCCATGTTGCAGTTTCAGAATCCAAAAATAAAATTTTTGTATCTCAAATAGTTTTTTTGTTATTCACCTTCAAAGTTAGGGAGGTTATTTTGCCCCACCCTGTACTTACTACAAAACGCCTCAATTCATATTGTTGAGCGAACTATGCAGTAAAATGGAGCTCGATTTTTTCATTCTTCTAGCGTTGATAGGAAACTTTTTTCGAATTCAGAAATTTTGATTATCTTTCGACCCATTTCGATCAGTGAACTGTCTTCAAAATAAATTCAAACCACATGGTTTGTATTATCATGCTACTTTCACTGTTAACTGTGAACTGAAGTGCCCTGGCTCAGGAAATTGGAGACGTTTCACTTGCAGTTACCAACCATATGACACACGACCGTAGTTCAGTGACATGTACATGAACGCGTGACCTAAGGGAGTCCACATCCTTAAACTAATTAAGATCGTATACCTTTGATATTTCAAAGCACGCATTGAACTATAAGTGATTATAATTGTATAGTGTGTTGCTTGTTAGCTTTTCGTGGTGTTCTCTCCGTAACCTGAAAGGAAAATTTACACGTGACGCTGAACGAATAGACATACTTTGTAAGATGTTTCAAAATTATTACACACATTTAATTTAAATATTTCAAAATAGATCCATCAGAATTATCACAAAGGCGGAATGAGTTTAACTGCACGTATTTCGAACAAGTCAACTGTTCGTCCAGTAACATCTAACAGCTTTCAAATTAGTTGCGTAGTTAAAGTAACCGGCAAGGAATTACACCAAACAGACATTGAAGTATAGGTCTTAGGTTACGTGTGTATTATAGGGGAAATAGCCATTTGTTCATTGTCAATAGAAACATTCGCACGACTGACACCATGCTAGGAACGTTTTCTAGAAAACCTGACATTTGTTACGTATTAATTATAAAGTGATTAAACTAATACGATGGGGAAGAAACTTAATGAAATTGGTTCTGCTGTTGTAATAACGTTAAGTCTGTATTGATGGTGGTAACAATTGTTAGATTTTCAAATATACAGTTAACATTAAAAACTACGAGAGAGTGTTTCGACGTTTGCTTGCCTGTCTGTAACGTAATATAATTGTATTATACTTATAAAATCCAGTAACCCACTGCTCTGCACACTTTTCTTGCAATCGGACTTCGGCTACTTCAAATTTTCCAGTTCTATTTTGCGTTATATTCAGCAAAGATATATTTTCTTACATATTTCACTAAGCTCATCAGTTACGGCATCAAAGCGAAAGAGATTTTGCCTTCACCATGACTGGCTTTTAAATTAAAGATAAAGCAGCAAATTTCATAGTTTTCGAAGTTATTGTATTGAATATCAAATTCTGGGAAGTTTTATTTAGAGTAAGAGTCACCACAATGGAACCGTACAGAGTGACTGAAGACGTTCTAGACATTAAGGGGCAGCAGTCCATTTCCTACAAGCTGGAAGGATGTGACTTCAAACACACATTCCTGGTATGCGCATTCCCTACCGATACAGCAGGTCCGGTAGGCACTTATTTCATGACCAGCTTGGATGCCGTGATCGATTTAGAGTGCGGTATGATGGTACTAACTAGTAAGCGCGAAGTGCCGCGAGGGTATAGCGTTCCACCCACAGGGCATATGGTACTCACAGTATTCTTCGAGGGCAAAGAAGGCCGCAACCCTCAACGTAGCAAACGGGAGAATCGGCGCAAACACGAGTAGATCCCGGCCAGTCCCCACAGTGAGATAGCAAAGCAGGAGAATGTCTTGTCACGTTAGGGCTACCGAGAACGTCACCGTAGCACCTGGTGATGGCAAGTAGTATTATTGGAGTCTGAGAAGGAGCGGAAGCTCCCGCCATGGGGTTGTGTGGACCCCGCTCACATACCCATTGAGTGAATAGACGTCTGCCCGCGGACTTCAACGAGTCGAGTCGAGGGCACCCGAACCTTCCCGAGTGACGTCGTAGGACGATCACTCCGTAACTAGAGCGTGGAACAGCTGTGCCCATGTGATGTCGCAAACTTCAGGAGTGAGGAATTGACAATCCCCGAGGCCACAGTTCTTGGTGTGACTGATGAGATTTTAGAACAATTAGTGGATGGGATTAATGCAGGAAATGGGTCAGAATCCGGTTTGACGACCAGTCAGCAAAGTACAAGGAAGAAACACAGCCCTGTATCAGAAGTTGTTAAAGGGAAACTAGACCACTTTTTATGAGGAAAGAGAGCTATTTGAGCCCGTACAGTTGGAATACGCCCATGTTTTTCATGATAAGGAAACCAATGACTTTAAGGGCACGGATGTAATAGAACACCAGATAATGGTGGGCGACGCGCAGCCCATAAGGAGGACTCAGTATAGTCCTCTACTCACTGAGGAAAGAGATGAAGGCTCAAATGAAGAAAATGTTGAATAAGGGTGTTATTAGGGAAATCAGTTCCCCTGGTCTGCCCCCGCTATCTTAGTGCCTAAACAGAGCCTCGATAGGAGTCCAATATGTAGGATTTGTATCCATTTTCGAGCCCTTTAATCTGTGACTAAGTTCGACACTTACCCTGTGACAGTATCTGAGGAGACAAATTCCTCCCTCTATGGCTCCAAATATTTTACAGTCTTTGACTGTTACAGTGGATTTTGGCAGATTAGTGTAAAAGAAGCACACAAGGAACGAAATGGCTTGTCGGTTCCACTTGGGAATTTTGAGTTTAAAAACTACCTTTCGGGCTGTCTAATATCCCATCGAGCTTTCAATGGCTCATGGACGTGGTCTTGAAGAACGTAGTAGGCACGGAGTGCTGGGTCTGCGTAGATGATGTGATCATATTTTCCAAGTCGACGAAGGAGCATGCTCAGCGACTGGAAAATGTATTGCAGAGGTTTGACAAGACCAATCTGCAACTGAACACCGGAAAATTCATGTTTGCACAACCCCGGGTAAACATATGGGATTTGTGCTGTCTGAAGGCGGTATTTCAGCTTTTAAGTGATGATGTTATTAAAATAAATGATGGCCCAGGTTATATTGTTCGTCCAGAGATGAAAAGGACATTCGATTTAGTTTCACTCAGCTACTGGTTGCCCGGTATGCGAGAGTGCGTAGCAGATTATATCAGGAGGTGTGACGCATGTCAGGGGCGAAAGGAAGACAGAGAATTTTTGGCCCCACTAGGAGAAATGGAGAAGCCAACAGCTCCTTTCCAGGTCACATCCATGGATGTAGCATGCCTATATCTGATGATCTCCCGTAGGAATAAATACCTACTAACTTTTATAGATCACTTTACTAATTATTTCGAGGCCTTTCCCATCCCTGACCAGACTGCGGAAACATTTGCCAGAGTGTATACAACCCACAACTCGACATGGCACGGTGTCCACATTAATAACGGATCAAGGCCGGCCGTTTATTTCGTCATTCTTCGCGGAGTCGAGGCTTAATAACTTTAAACAGGTTTTGCTGAAGTTAGATCGCCGTCGAGGCCTAGTCGATTTTGGTGGTACTGATTTGAAAACCTTGCTTTGTACAGCTATCTTTTCTGACGCACATGAGTTGCATGACGTATTTAATGAATTACAACGGAGTCAAACAGACGTTATTCATTCTATTTCGAAACAGGTAACGTATATGACACAATAGGATGCAACAACAGGTGTCAGTTCCGGCGCGATAACGAATTTGTCTAGCATTATCAGGGACGTAATTCATTCTCATGACAAATTTAAGGAAGTTACTCGTGATATACTATGGTTGAATGTTACCATTTATAACCAAATTGAGTTGTGCATGGTAATTCAGCAGTTAGTTTAGTCTATTGCAGTTGATTCAGCAACTAAGTGAACTGATGAATGCAATATACTTTTAGCGAAACTACTTGTAAACCTTCTCAACCCAGCTACTTTGCACAACATTTTACGGAATGTATCATTCCACTTACCTGAAGGTTATGAATTGCTTGCTTGAACTAGAGCTGAGAATGTTCACTTGTATTAGGACTTAGTGAAAGTAGCGGTTATAGGCGACGCACATGGTGTCAAACTGATTTTGAATGTGCCATTAAAGACAGCCAGTCGTTATTTTATATTACATAAAATAATTGCCCTACCAACGCGGATTTCTGATGATATAAATTTTCAGTATTTACTCGACTTTACATATTTTGGCCTGGACAACATTCAGCGTAACTACATCTTGTTTACAGAAGCAGATTTAAGTCACTGCAGTAAAGGCAGCATTACTGTGTGTTCTGTTGATAAAGCGATATATTGTACACAGATCAGTAACGTGCGAATCGAGCCTGTTTTTTCAGAAGACAGACCACTAAAATTCGCGCCAGAGAAAATTACCCCTACACTACAAAATTCCGACCCTACACCCACACGGTTCGTGTGGGTGTATCACTTTCCGGAACAGCAGCACGTCACTCTCCGATGGTGGAAGAATGGCACTTGGATATCTAGCACCGAGGAATTCTCAGGGGGCGGTGTATTATACCACGCTTCGAGATGTTGTGTCGCCGCCAGTGAATCCCAGACAGTACCGGATAGAATTGGGAAACACACAGGTGATTGCTGATGCACCACAACTATACGTACCTGACAAGATAGATGTCATTGCGGGTCATGAATTGCGAGAGCTGGAGGAAATGTTACCACCTGAAGTCACACATCTTGATAAATTTACATCAGACGTTACAGCTCCTCGCCAAATAACTGATGTAAACACATTGCTCCACGTAAACCGAGCTTCATTACGGCGTAAACAGCGAGCATTCTGGCACATTATTTTCCTTACAGTTCCCCGCGAATTTACTGTCCTATGATTCTTATATTTTCCCTTACGGTTCCGCCTGTGTAGAATAATTTCGACTTGCCAGAGCACAAGCAACATTCCAACACAGAACTAAGCAGCAAAATCTACCATTACTAATCCCAGTTCCATTCAAGATAAGGATGAACGAAATGATGACTCGAAAGGGCACATTACGTTTACTGTTTATCCGCTACTACAAGCTGACTAACGTGATTCAGGAAGCAGTACTGCATCCGTAAGCCTAAGGAGCAGCCGGAAAAACACTCCGAAGCGGGACTTCATTGCCTTAGCACCATCTTTCCTCATGCAATAGGACTTCGTCTTCTACACTACACAGAAAAACTCGACTGACTGCCTGAAGATGCTTCACTCACTGCTAAGAATCTTCGAGATAAATGCAGCCACTGAAGTTCTCACGTACCGCAGCGATTTTTGTAATAGTGCACGCGCGAACAATCAGAAGCACGTGTGAAGTGCAGTCTGTTTTGTGTAAAAAAAGGACTTGAGTCTATTGTAAAGATTGTACACCCTTTTGATTTGTATACATGAAAAATTGTAGGATTGTTTATATGGTTTTAGTCTTTCAAGTTTGTTTATTTTTGGTACTGAGTATTTGTGAATATTGTTTAAAAATTTGCACACTAATTTTGTTTTGTGTGTTGCTGACATTTGGGTGTATTTTTGTTTGTTTGTATTGCTTACGTTTGTTTACTTTGAGTCTATTGCCACATTCTTTACAATGTTTAGTTTAGTACGCCTTGAAAAATTTCTGTTCGAACCCCTTGAATAAATCGAAGCTTTCGCCCCTAATCTTTTTTCGAAGAGCGACAGATGTAATGAATGTCAAATTCTGGAAAATTTTAGTTAGACTTTGGATCATTGACACACTAGGTCACGTAGCTACCTCACATTGGGAGGTGAGGTGGCTTTCTGCTCAGTGGTTCGGTACACCATATACAATGTCTGAGCAGGTATTTTTGCATACCTCGATTTTTCTATATAACCCAGCGCTACAAGGTAATTGGTCTCACTCTCATTATTTAAGTTTGCCATAAACGTGGAGAAAGGCTCGGGGCTCATTACGAAGAAGAAGCGAAGCAAAATACCATTATGTGTTTAAGGTTTATTTGGCTTCAGTCTGTACAAGGTAAGCCGTGCTGAATGTGATTAGAATTTTACACTTCATTTGGTAATCTCCGCGTCGAGTTGAGTACTTTTAGCTAAAGATTTTCCGTTAATTTCGTAACTTCTAAATTCTAAAACTTTGGCGCTGCATCGGGTCATAGCGAGAGTCAAAGCAAGGCAATTATTTTAATTGGACTGGAATAATTTTGGTGTTTATGTAAATTTTGTAAAATTGTGGAGTTAATTGTAAATTGTGTGTTTATATGAATAGCTTAAACCTTGTGCTGATACTCCTTTAGTAAATTAGACTATACCATTTTACTGTATAGTTAGATTTCTCAGTAAGCAGTAAGACCATTACACCCACATTGCAACGTCCTTCAGTCCCAGACTATTTATGCGACTTAAGAAGGTTTTTACGCAGAACAAGTCTGCCTACAGGCATTTTCCATTGGAGGTATTAATGATATGTGGCAAGAAGCAGCTGTCAGTGATCTTCTAAGGAAAACCAAAACTGAATTGTGGCAGCACTATCGACAATGTGAATGTTAAGATGACGCTAGCACGAGCCTGCGAAGTCACACTAACACTAAAGCCTCTTTGGGTAGGTTCTAGTTTAAGTCGGAACACTCACCCCGGGAGATATTGCAATATTAAGGGACGCTAATCTCATCGCTGCCCAGAAGGTCACACAATACCTGTATTAGTTTCATTTGTGGTAGTAAATTGCAAGTACAAGAGCGAGGTGACTTTATTTTTATGCCAGAATTCATGTAAGTTCATTCTGTTCAGGGCAGTTTTCTTCGTTGTGTATTTTACGACCTATCAGTAACCCAGGTTATATAGCTTCGATAGTAGATAGATCAATTATTAATCCATAAGAATTGACATGGAAGCTGCTGTGGTCTCTTTAAAATACTATACCGCCATATTTATAGAGGGACTGAGAAAAATGACGCAAACTTTCTCTTATTAGCCGGTGCCCTGACCGAGTTTCAAACAGGCACCTTACGAAACCATGGCATTACCACCAAGAGCTGTAAGCGGGCACAAACACATTGGCGTGAGTACAGCACACTGCCACACAAGTATCTCATTCTTAAGTGAGAAAGGCACATAAGAATAAGGAAATAAGCCGGACCTGTTCTATGTATATCATTTAGAGATTTTTTAAGTTACGCTCCGCATATGTAATATTTATTCTAATTTGTGCGTTACGTTTTGCAAGGGAACCAAGCAATGCGTGTATTCATCCTTTTACTATATTCACGTATTAGGTAACTTAAATGCTACAGTACCCTTCAAGCGATTTCACTGCCTTCCTCTGCCTCTCCGGACTGTAGGTTTGTAAGTCTACGTTGTCCTTGTTGATTCTCGTCACCTGCTGTATTATACACTCCTATATTTTTTCCTATATGCAGTAAACTCTATGCCGAATGGTAGTGAAATACCAACAGATAATCCGAAAGTGCGATGGACAGTGCGAGTGTGCTCCAGTTCATCTCTAGTAATCTGCAAATTTTTTAGGTCTTGTGATCAAACTTATGTACAGATGTGAAGATTATTTTGTAGATGCTTTAAAACTCTCTGAGCCTCAGGCCATCCCATGACTGAGGCGGTTACTTGCCAGCGACTTCATGTGGATTTGGTTTGGACAAATTGGCACTGGGACAGGAATTTCGCCTGGTACAACGGTGTTACCATGTCAGCATCATTCCACCAGTGTTCCGTACCCGTACGTAATTCATCTAGTACTGAAGGTCTACAATCTTAGCAATTGTCAGCGCCACCGAAACATTTTTCCCTCTCTCGGAGAAGATGCAAAGAATTACGACGCTGTTGTCAAAACTGCAGAAACAGAACTGCATGTACGTCACACGTTACCAATTGAGCACTTATGTTCTGTCCTGCCGTTAGACTGTAAATTGCCTGCCGCAGCGATACGACACTACTGACAGCACGAAACGAACCTCCCCGCTTCCATATTTCTTTCTTACTCTTTCATTGACAGGTACATTTTGAGGTCACGCGGAAGAGACGTGTCAGGACAGTTATATTGTTTCTGAGTCGGCCGAACCTCACCGAATTCGAAGACATCTATAGAATGGTGGTGGCTACCAAGTTGAAGACCTGCTTATATGCCGATTGCTCGTACGGTAAAGGACATCAACCGAGGCGAAAGGGGCTAACAGTTACTGCTTAAAGGCTTCGAGTTACAGTTGAGAGGGAAAACACAGCTAAGAACTCTACTGGCCAAACTCGTTAACGTCTCACAAATTTCTGTACTTCCCGTGCTGCAATATGGATATAATCTGAGAGAGTGTGTTTACAAACAGCTTCCTACAGGGAATCCTATATTCCTGATGGGTCTGTAATATGAAGTGACGCAAGATGCATTGATAACTTCGTATTTTGCCCATGCCTTCAGTGTTACTGACGTAAAAGAAAGGGGGAAACCAGCGACGGTAGATAACTGCTTCCGAAATTTTTAAGAGCATTCACCCTGAGAATGACACGGCCTAGTGCATTCTTCGCTCTTTACAGCACCGCTGCAAACAGCTTACCAGCGAGGCAAATGGTCTGTCACTAACGCCATGAGGAGCGGTGTGCTTAACATTCTCCGGGAGATCTGGGAACTAATTTTTTATGTGAACGGAGAACAGGCATAATTAATTACTACCAGGCTTAAAAATTATACGTAAGTAAATGCATATTCTGTACACCTATTTATTATGGAATCAAATGTTTTATTGTATTGGCTGCACGACTTAAAGCGGAAACTTCTCACAGAGTCAACTTGTTTTCGAACATTAACGCTTTGTAATATATAACTTACCACGCGTTTTATCAAACGTCAGAAATCACCTCATACAACTCTCAGATTTTCTTGACACCTGGCAAATGCATTATAAATATTATTTGAAATCTTTGTCTAAAAATTTTCGGTATTGCGAAACAGATAATTTATGTAAATTCGTACTGTGGGTTTATTACGTTTATACATGTTTTCTTTGAAACATCTACAGAGAAAACAGTCACTTCGCGTCAGATCGAGTAAACGAGTAGGTGACAAAAGGACGACCTAAGCTACTACGTCAGGCGGCCAGTCAGTCAGTGGCTTTACGGGTAGTTGCACCGTCTTACTAAGAAACGACATGTCTTCTTTCCCTAACATTTCCAAAATTAGTCCCAGAATGTATTCCATGCGCCTTTCTTGTTTTATTTTTGTCTGAAATTGAAGGCGAATCCAACTACTCTTGTCGCACAGACAGCACATCATATTTTAACTTCTATATTATGTAATGGCACCTCGTATATTAGTCTCAGATTATATGCGCACCAGTATCTGTTACTGCATGGCAGTTTAAGTAATCTCATCCTTAAGATAAGTTACCAGTTGCACGTCTTCACCACTACACACTGCATCACAAACCAGTTACGAAACCCTACGTTCACAACAAATATTATCGTGGAAATGCCTCTAAATGCATTTCGCTGTCGTCTAATGTTTCTGCTGAACATGCAGAGTCCACCGTCCCTTTTTCCCTTAAAAGGAACTTTTTCGAAATTTGTTCACCAGTGAAAGTGTTGATCTTTCCAGAGAAACTGGGACATCGGGAAACAACTTGTAAATTTTCTACCTTCTTTGTACGATTTCTTCCATATATATATATATATATATATATATATATATATATACACACAAAATATGTATATTTTTTTTGAATGTGTATCATATATATATATATATATATGTGTGTGTATATATATATATATATGACAATAAACACTCTCTTCTTTACAGTGTGCTACACATTCACGAAAATGTACTTATTTTGCATGTATCTTATGAACCTGGACTCTTCTGAACTTTGTTCATGTCGTTAAACCAAGATTAGTTATATTTATGTAATTAATTATTAGTATATAATTATATATTATATCATTAAAATTTTTATTTCATCAATTAATTTTGTTGATTTCTCAAAATTCGCATTTAGTGAACGCTATATATAAGGAGGCAGGACGATCAAACCACCGGAACTGAGACAAGCATAGACCATTAAATAGCTCCTTATGTGGAATGCCTATTGAATGGGATTCCTTTTATAATGAAGTTTAGAAAGTGTACACTACTTCGCAACCAGTGTGGTACCTCCGAAAGCCTGCGATTTCTTGTAAATTATGTGTTCGTAGAGAGGGGATACTTTTTAACGACCGACACATCACATGTAAGCTATTTAATGCGCAACATTTATGCGTTAGTACTTCGTAATATAGACATGTAGGTGAAGTGATTAAAGCAGGGGGTAGGACAATTTGCAGTGCGATTCATAAACGTATTATTTCTATTTGGAATAAGGAGGAATTGCCTGAAGAATGAAAGGGGTCGATCATAGTACCTATCTATAAGAAGGGGGATAAAACAGATTGTAATAAC
>Ga0123357_10013682_pt1 | contig 10550 bp, 9 predicted proteins | sample TergutEmb28metaG_FD_89873 | JGI IMG/M metagenome (GOLD analysis project Ga0123357, IMG submission 89873) | Embiratermes neotenicus P4 segment gut microbial communities from Petit-Saut dam, French Guiana - Emb289 P4 | ecosystem: Host-associated > Arthropoda: Insects > Digestive system > Gut ...
TCGTCGGCTGTCCGCGACTGCTTCTTCAATTTATTCTACCAACAATAAGAACAAACGACAAGCCGCATACGAGAATGGTAAGTCGTGAATTAAGAAGTAACATTAGACAGTTAGTGTCAACATCACCGTTTCCATATAACACTTACTGTTGACACAGCAGGTTCAGTTGTTTCCATTATTATGATATGCGATATATTTGCGAACTGAAATTTGGTTTACACCCGGTGGCAGTAGTACAGTACACATTTGCCCACAAACAATACATAGAATAAAACAAATGACATAGAAAACACAAATAGCAACAGAACAACACAAATAGCAACTAATTGGGAGTATTGCGGGCCTTGCCCCGTCTTTCCGAGTTTTACCCTGGCATTTGCCTTACAACTGAGGAAAAAGCACGGAAAAGCCTCAATCAGGGTAGCCGAGGAGTGCTAGTGTGCATATTACCAAAACACACACATTACAAAACCCACACATACATACGCCCACGAATTAAAATTTAAAATATCCACAGTACAAGTGAAAACAAACACAGTACAAAACATGCCCAAATGAAATAGTCACAGTATAATAAAGTACCCTCTGTATAAGTTCAATGACACTTTTATCCACACGAAGTTCACCGTAACTCACTTCACTTCAATTCACTTCACTTTATCCACAAGAACTTCACCGTAACTCACTTCCATTCACTAACTCACTTCTTCACTTTACTACTCACTTCGCTCGTCAATGACGATTGTACCAGCTCCTTGTATATCATCATTATCGTCACAACTAACTGTAGATTCTGACTGTCATCATTGTCATCATCATCATCATCATCACCATTGGCGTTGATTATGGTTCTTTCCATGACGCTGTCCATCTCGTGTTCTCTACTCATGTACTCTTCTTCCACAGCTCTAACATGTCTGCAAACAGCAGCCCTCGCTTCCATTGTCACAGCGGCAAAATTGCTCTCTGCCAGTTGCTGAATATCTTGCAGCTTGAAAGTAACATTTTTTGCAGCTATTCTGGTTTTCACGATACCCCAATTGTATTCTATGGGGTTTAAATCAGGACGGTAGGGAGGTAGTCTGATCACAGTGTGTCCATGGTCGACGAGCAAACTATCAATTGCAGAAGTCTCGTATTGCGGTTTATGCATTTTTATGAGATCCGTACAGCTCTGTTTTGTTATGTCGGAGCTGTACCGTTAACATACTTATCCAACCAGAACAGCATTTCGACTTTCCTGGCACTGCTGGTTGGGTGCCGGTTGAGCTGTACATTGTGGTAAGATTCATTGTCGACCACAATAACTGGTTTGGATCCAAATTTAGAACGAGCTTCTCCTGCAACAATTTCTTATAATTCGCGTGGTTCATGTCGTCGTCTTTTTGAACCAGATCAGAATATAAAGAGAGCAGTCGGTATGAAACGTCGCTATCCACCTGAATAAGAACCGATTTATTTAAAATCGAGAAACCTTTATTTGAACAGTGAGAAGTGTGTGTTTAACACAATGAATTTAATGTGCTAGTACGCGCATGGACGATAATGAGACGTCGTCTTTTGGAAAGAGGAGCCTTCAATCCTGTTCCCGACCCGTCATATCACGCATAGGTTGTTGTATGTGAATTGTATATATATGTTTCATCTGCGTACGCAATTGGTCTCTTTTCTTCCCTGTATACTCTGTTAGCACGCAGCTATTTGACTCTGAGTGACCGGATATCGTGTCTTTCCACGATCAACTTTCGGTTACCAGAAGTCTTCTTCCACCTACAATACAAAATTTTCCAAAATTGAAGCCAGAATAGTTAGAGCCAACCTGTAACTAAAGTTCAGAATATATAGAGAGAATCTTGGGAGAGTGCCAATATTCATAACGCACACCTATTCAGAGAATTAAACTTACCTAAATCCATTTTTCTCAGCACCAAACTCAGTGAGGATACACCTCCTCCGCAACCAGAGGAGTTGTACGTTTTGCTGTGGATTGCCTTCAGAGTTAGCCGCTATTTCTCAGTGAGTTAAATTATGAACTATTCTTCTCAAAACAGCGTCATCGAAATTATCTAAGATAATTTTATTTCAAACCTTTGGTTTTAGTTTGGCGGACTTGAAAATACCCTTGTGACACCAGTTTCCACATTTTCAGCTTCTTTCAATAAACTACATGAAGGTCTTCTGCTAACACATGTTGCTTCAGGAACTCTGTTCTGCACTTTTGAAAGAGGGTTTTCAGTTTTCATGAACTTGTACACATTATAAACTATTTCACTCTCACCACTCCATTTACCCGCTTCTTCCCAACTTGTAGCGACATTTTCAAGCAACGTACTTGCTAAAGATAATACAATCGCTGCCTGTTGATCCGCACTCGTCTACTGCCAATAGTCGACTGAAATAACCCCCTCCCCCACCAATTTCAATGGACTCGTCCGTTTCGTTGAAAGACGAAACCTGTTTTCTGCGCGTGTGCCACCACATTTCAAACGCAGTCTACATCCTGTAACGGCTGTACAGTAGTGCATTTCAGAGTAAGAGTCGCCTGCTGTAGTTATTCTTACATTCTCTACATGAAGTGACGGCACATTACACTTGCCGTTGGCGTTTCGTTCAGTGGAAATCGGAGGATTTCACAGAACGTACAGTCACAATGTACAGGGCGCAATTGGTTGAGGTACTAGGCTACAAGCCGGAAGGTCGCAGGTTCGATTCCAGATGGTGTCATTGGAGTTTTTCATTGACATACGTGGAGGTGCTGGTAAGTCCTTAGCCCGCACTACTTCCTGATGTAGGACGGAACCGATATTGGTCGCTGGAAAGAGGGGTCTGTTCATGTGCCGAATTGCAAGTCTTTTCTTTTTACAGAGGTTGAAAGGAAGCATGGCAGGCGGCGCGCGCGATTTCAACAGCATCGGGGCGCGAGCTATCATCAATTTTTTTTTTCTGCAAGGCAAGGCGCCGAAGGAAATCTACGCCATTCTGACAGATACATTGGGGGAACATGCACTGCCTTACGCTACCGTCAAAACCTCGGTGGCCCAGTTTAAACATGGCGATTTTCCCACACCTGATGCGCCTTGTCTTGGACGACCCAAAACAGTGACCACCCCGAAGATTATTGATCAAAGTCACGAACTAATCTTAGAAGAACGCCAGATTTCGGCTAACTGAATAGCTGAGCAACTGCGCATCTCACGTGAGCGGGTTGGGTCCATCATCCATGAAGATTTGGAAATTAGGAAGCTCTCCGTGAAATGAGTCCCGAAATGCCTGAAGGCGAATCAAAAACCTCAAAGGTGCCATTCGTCTGAGAAAAATTTGGAACTTTTTTCGACGCAATCCAAACGATTTTCTGTCGCGATTGGTGACCATGGAAGAAACCTGGTTATATCACTATAGCCCGGGGACAAAGCAACAATCGGTGGAGTGTCGGCATTGCAGCGCTCTGCTCCCAAAACATTCCGAGTGCAAAAATCCGCTGGAAATGTTATCGCCTCCATTTTTTGGGATCAAGACGGCATCCTCTTCATTCATTATCTTCCAAAGGGCTAAACAATCAACGCGAAATATTAGTCATATAATGCTGGTGCGATTGAAGGATATTTTGAAGAAAAAATGCCGTGTAAAGCTCACCAAGGGGGTCTTGTTCTTGCACGACAATGCCCCGGCTCAGCGGGTACTTGCAACCCAGAAGAAACTGGGCTACCTGGACTTCCAGTGTCTTGATCACACACTCTATTCCCCGGATCAGGCCCCGTCGCACTGCCATCTGTTCCCTGACTGAAAAAATATTTGAAATGTCGCCATTTTTCGTCCGATGCGGAGGTCATTGCTGGCGCGCAGACTTGGTTGGAAGAACAAATTCCGTAATTTTTTTGAGTGGCTTGCAAAAGTTAAAGCAACGGGCTCAGAATTGTACTGAGCTTCGTGGGGAGTACATTGGATAAAACCCGAGTTATTATTATTATTATTATTATCATCATCATCATCATCATCATCTCCTTTTTGCACGGTATTTATACTTATATTCCTGAGTCACACTATGTCCCTAGGGAATACAGTGTTGCAGCTATTCTGTTGTTACTATTCATGGTGTCTTATATCGTTAGTTTCAGTGTTGAATCTACTGTACTTTTACATTAGTACTTTCCGCAGTATGTTTGCAGTGCCCAATATGGCTGTATTGTGTAGTTCCTTCACTTCATGTTTTCCCGGTATGTTGCTCACGTATTTTCTAAATGACTCTGAAACAGTCCCAGTCGCCCCTATTATTACTGCTATCACATTTGTTTTCACATTCCACATGCGCTGTATTTCTATTGTAAGGTTTTTATATTTTAGAATTTTCTCGGCTTCTTGTTTAATCCCGTTTCTGTCTCCTGAAATTGCAACGTCTATTAACATACATGTTCCCTTTTCATTATCACAGATTATAATGTCTGGTTTGTTGTTGGGGACAGTTCTGTCAGCTTGTACTTGTTGATTCCACAATATGGTTACCTTGCTTCCTTGACTTCTTTCTACTGATTTTGGCACATTTTCATACCAGCGTTTTTTGTCCAATTGTGCCCCTGTTTCCTTGCATATGTTGAAGTGTAGCTGTGCACACACTCTATCATTTCTTTTTATGTACTGTTCTTTTGCCAATATTGAGCTTGCTGATATTGTATGGACTATTATCTTATCAAATTGTTGGCAAAGTCTGCACTTGCAATCTGTCTTTGGGATCAATATTTTTGTCGCACAATATTCTGTTTGTAGTGCCTGGTCTTGTGCTGCCACTATTTCACTTTCAGTTTCTGCTTTCAGGTCTCCCTTCGATAGGCAGAGGAAAGTGTCTTCTTCACTAATAAGCTGTCTATCTATATATCTAATGTAATGCCCATGCATTACTTCGTTTTTCAATTTTTTTAGGGACTCACCAAATCTTGCCTTTGTGTGCTGTATTCCATCCTGTTTTGCGTCACTCTTCTCTTTTGGTTGACTTAATTCTTCTGTCATCTTTGCTGCTGTCTTAATTACTGAGTTCATTTTTTTATTATTATTATTTTATTTGTCTCTAAAACTCTCTAGGCCGGTCGTTCTACCTCTTCCCCGGCGGTACTGTGTGTTTTGAATTAGTCCTATTCTCTGTAACCTATAGGCCGGGAATTAATACAACTAGCAGTTGTAGACGAGACGACCGCTTTTTCCCCACACGATGTGCATCGGTTTTAATTTGAAGGATCTTTTTATTTTTATTTATTTTTTATGACGTCAGATGATAGAACTTAATTTTGTTGTTGCAAATAACGACTTCCCTACCCTGTAGTCGGGGGAACATGCAGCAGATAAGGTCGGCTGCACTTTTCACACAGCTGTGAAGCTTGAATAGGTGCCGTCCTGAATAATGGTATTCGACGTTGCTAGGTAACCATCGTGGTGTAATGTGTGTGACGCAGCGCTATAAACTTCCAGGCAAATGGTGGACCGTTGTAAAAGAGCGTGCAGGACATATCATTGAAGGTTGCTTGGCAAACGCTTCAGTGATTGTGATTGCACCAGCGCCAGTGTTTGACCGTCTTCGTTGAGTAACTGAAACAGTAATTAGTGAAATGTCTGAGAAATTTCGTGCTTGTATGTAACCGACGTTTCGTCAACGCCTGCACTCTTGTCGGAGAATTCGTGGTGAAATCTGAGGCATTGTGTCAATACAGGATTTTATCTGCCAACTGTCTTTTGCCACTTAGTGTCGGCTTGTTTATATTGTATCAACGTTAACCGTATAGAGGGGTACGCGGTGGCCCAGTCGCTACAAGCCGGAAGGTCGCATGTTCGATTCCCGACGGTTTCATTGGAAATTGTTTATTGACATCATCTTTCCCGCCGCACTATGGCCCTGGGGTTGACTCAGCCTCCAACAGAAATGAGTACCAGTAATATTTCCTGGGGGTAAAGGCGGCCGGTGCCTAGGACTGACAGCCTTACCGCCTTCATGTGTCGATTGTCTCGAAATCTGGGACCCTCAACCTCCTTGCACACTCAGGGCCTGTCCAGAACTTTAATGAGATTTATTTATTTTTTAGCCGGACAGAAACGTGTGCCACTGATGTTTGTTTTGCGCCAGGATGTAGCAACGGCCCCTGTTCATCACCGTTGATTGAAACGACTCTGGATGCGCTTCCGTGAGATTAGTGACTATATTTGCGATTCACGGTGACCAGATGGGTTCAGATCGTTTTGGATTTTTTTGTCTCTCAGAATTTGTGGCTTTTACTGGCCAAATTCGCTTCCAAACTTGATTGGCGAGTGCAATAATTATTTCGTCTTCAAGCGTTCAGCCATATCTGCAAGACTTCTCATACCACCATTATGACATGTAGAAGGGTAAACCACAACGTACTTCGCATTTGTCTCGCGCATATACCTGGTGAGGCTCCCGCAATTTGCCTAAAGCAAATAATAATGTATATTTGCCTTCAAATGGCAGTGGTTATTATGCATGTACATAAATAAGAAATAAAGATAACATGAATATGAATTAAGGATCTAAGAAATTTAATTCTGGAGGGCTACATGAGAAACATGCAGTAGCAACTTTGTGTCATGGGAACCATCTCAGCATTCGCTTTTAGACACAGATTGTCCCACTGAAAGACAAACCCAGAACCAGTCTCAATAGCGATTTCTGTGTTTTGACAGGCGCGCTGTGATGTGTCTCGTCTGGTAGCGATGCTAGGGAAGCGTCGCTATTGGGCGGTTTTCCCAACGTTCCCACTACTGGCCACCTTCATCACGGCGGCGGTGTGTCTGTTTCTGTGGCGCCTGTCAAGCTGCCTCAGCCCCCAGGCCACCAAGATTGAGGTCCTTCGCTACCTGCTGCTGTCACCTGGCAACGACACATCTTTACCGCCGCCCTATCCTATGCACGAACTGGCGCCAAGCGATCGCACGACGCTCATCAAGGTCAAGGACTTCATTTTCCAGCTGAACAACTTCCCATGTAACGGGTCCAGCTCCCCGTTGTTGCTGGTGCTGGTAATTTCGGCGCCTGGAAACGTGGAGAATCGTCGCACTATCCGTGAGACCTGGGGACGCGGGTTTCACCGGTTACTCTTCATGCTCGGCGCCGTGGAGTCTCGTGCCGCGCAGGCCGCCCTGGAGGAAGAAAACCGCACTTACCGTGACCTCGTGCAAGGTAGCTTCTTAGATTCGTATCGAAACTTGACCTATAAACACGTCATGGCGCTCAAATGGACCGCGTACTACTGCCCAGGCGCCCGCTACGTGCTCAAGACGGACGACGACGTGTTCGTCAACTCTCCCGCGGTTCTCGACTTCCTGTCACAGGACTTATCGCCGTGGGGCGCTCGACGACTCATCCTGTGTCCGACTTTAACTTTCGGACATGTGGTACGTTCTCTGAAAAGTAAATGGCGAGTGTCCCCGCAGGAGTACCCCGGAAGAATGTACCCCCCGTACTGTGCTGGCTGGGTCGTGCTGTATTCCCCCGACGTCGTGTTCCTGCTGTACCGCGAGGCACAGCGCACAGAGTATTTCTGGATAGAGGACGTGCACGTGACCGGCACGTTAGCAGCACGTGCCAATCTGACACTGACTCCAATCGGCCACCTGGTGTTGTCGCGTTTGACGTTAAAGCTCCTGTTGAATTCCGCGGTCAAAAGCTCTGAAATGGTATTCTTTCTGTTCGGACAGACCGACCTGTCACGCACCGAGACACACCGTCTTTGGCAGATGGTACAGGATCGCGGGTCTGCCACCAAACAGGCAGCCTTACAAGAACAGACCCCTCAAGTGCCTACACGTTAAGTCACACAGTGATACTTGTCTCCTCTACATACGGTACGGGTGGTGAAAGTCTAGTGCACCTTGCAAAAAATCGGGTTACGCTTCATTATCAAGTACTTAAATGAAATGGTTGTAATTTGTGACCTTTTTACGGGTTTCTGGCAAACGAAATTTATTTATAAATAAATTTATTCTGGTTGTCTACATTATGATATATATAACAAGAAATAAAACAGTGATATGAAGCATACAAAGTGGAATTATTATCTTAAGATGCATCATCCCCGTTGTGTTATATTTACAATTAATGAGACGGTTCTATTGAGTCAAAACACAACTATTTTATATTGTTGTATAATGGCCGGTGTAGACTGACCATTTAAATTTTAGGGGTAGCTACTTAAAATCTCATGGATGGCTGTAAGTGTTCGCTGCCACCATAATTATTACTTTCCCTAATAAATCATGTGCGAATACTATCCATATCTACAACAATAGAAATTAACAATAACTTCTAATATCTATGTAATTTGTTCCTTTTTGGGTAATTCCCCGGCGTCTGAGTTCTAATTGCCGAGGTTTCGGAACTCACTATCGGCTCCATCTTCATAGGCAGGTGAATGACGTATTTCATTCACCTGCCTATGAAGATGGAACCGATAGTGAGTTCCGAAACGTCGGCAATTAGAACTCAGACACCGGGTAATTACCCAAAAAGGAACAAATTTCATTTAGAACACGGCGAAAGCTTAAAATCTCTAATTCTACTCTATTCACATTTCAAAATTAAACTCGCATTCTCAATTTCATAACATCAAAATCACGTACTGACTACTAAACAACACTCTTTCAACTTATCCACCAACTTTCCCGATGCAGTTTTATATACTCTACACAGTACATTTTCTCTTTCTCTCCCGACTTCACAAGCTCAAAAACAGTTGTATCACCATTGCCATTATAGAATATCTCACAACAATTTCGAACCCAAGCCAAATAGTCCCCCCAAGTCCCATTATAAGAAACAAAAATCTACTCCCCTCAGTCACACACAGTTACAAATTTCACTGCAACACGTACCTCTTACAATGTGAAGCAACCACATCTTTCACGAAGCAAAATTACTTTCACTTATAAAATTCTTCCAGTGAACACAGAGGTATACACATCTCAAACATGTTAGTCTAGGCAAAACCAAAGCAGCAGAGAGCTCCCGCTGTATAATGCAAGGTCTTTAATCACCTCGCAAATGCCGAACCCAGCCCCATAGTTAACAACAACCTTCGCCAGCTTCCACATGCTGTAAGCCTGGAGAGAAGTTTGCACTGCGTAACTCAATCCAAATTGCTGACAAACTTTCACACGCTCCGGTATGAGAACAAAGGGAGACTAGTACTCGTACACTGCCTATCAAAGTTATCCAAACCCATATACAACAAATTAAACAAAAAACTGTCAACAATAACAAAACATAAAGCACACAATCCTTCTTCCTCGATCATTCATTACATACACCAACAAAGGCACTTTATCTTGAAATATCAGGTGCCTAACTCTAAGTCCTGGCATTATTTATACTACATACAAAGGAATTATATTGTATTTCAAATCTAAACTAACCGTTTTGCAGAATCCGATGCCTTTGGATCCCGAATATCAATAGTGCACTTTTGTGTGAATATAACCATACGCAATGTTGAAAATGGCACTTTGAATAATTTATTTAAGAATGTTTCAATTTACACAATCTATAGAATTCACAATTCTTTATTTGTAGCCGTCATTTTTCTGTTGGACTTTGTATATATAAACCGAATAATAAAAACTTCAGGTTTGCAAATACAGGCCTGGAAGGCCCTAAGGAATTCAGGAGGTTAAGGCTTCCAGAATTTACAGATGGTCGGCACAAGAAGTTTATGGTTTTTTTAGCCTTAAGCACTGACCGCATTACTCCCCAAGGGATAGAAGTTATACTCCGTTATGTTAGGAGTGATTCGACCCCATTGCCAAAGGACGCAATAGGGAATTGAACCAGCGACCTTCCTGTTTGTAGCACACTGTTTGCTGAATATTAAATCAGGATATAGGAGTTGAACTGACATGTATCTTTAGGAGTTCCTATCATATTTTGCTGTCTGTAGGCACCTTAATCTACATCCTTCTTTCAAACTGTTCTATAAAGTTATGTCTGTATGAAAAAGCTCTACATTCTCGCTATGATATTTAGGATATGTGAGTAATTAAAGTTGTCCCTGTCCAAATCACAAAAGATACTGCAGCAGAGGTGTATCTCCACTCATTGTTACCCCTGACATGAGAGGGAGGTGAGCAGTCAGCTGTATGTGCCAAGGGTACAAGTTTCATTACACCCTGAACAGCGGGTATGTGGGGCCAAAACCAGTCTGCACTGCTGAGGGAAGAGAAAATTTTCTTTCCTCCGCTAAGAATTAAACCGTCAGTCTTTAGTATAGATATAGATATAGATATAGACATAGATATAGATGTAGATGTAGACGTAGATATAGATGTAGATGTAGATATAGATATATAGACATAGATATATATATAGCTATAGATATATAGATATATATATAGACATAGATATAGATATAGACATAGATATAGACATAGATATAGACATAGACATATAGATATAGATATAGACATAGATATAGATATAGATATAGATATAGATATAGATATAGATATAGATATAGATATAGATATAGATATAGTATAAGTCTGTCCAAGTCTCAACTCCA
>Ga0123357_10013683_pt1 | contig 10550 bp, 8 predicted proteins | sample TergutEmb28metaG_FD_89873 | JGI IMG/M metagenome (GOLD analysis project Ga0123357, IMG submission 89873) | Embiratermes neotenicus P4 segment gut microbial communities from Petit-Saut dam, French Guiana - Emb289 P4 | ecosystem: Host-associated > Arthropoda: Insects > Digestive system > Gut ...
TCCTATTTACGAAAGAATATTTCCCTATATCCGTCCTTTGTCTCCTACTCCTAATTTTCCTTTCATGATCTACCCTGCTCAGATAGTGTGGCCGTTGTAATCTATCACCAATAAGTTTCCACGCGGGTTCCCCAGAGTACGCTTTGAAGGGGCACATATGCGTGATAACTTTCTACGCGACGCCAGATTTTCCCAGTTCGGACTGTTCGTATGATGTGCAAATTTGGCCGCTTTCTTTTGCACCCTGTCCACCGCACTTATTTGACCCTCCCTGTATGGATCCCAGCACGAGGCCCCATATTCAAGAATACGTGCCAAACAAAATAGTGTAAGCGGTCCTGTAGGTAGCAGAGTGTCTATCGAATCCACTCTTCTACCGACAAGACTGCTTATACTGATGCATGCAAAACACACTATACCATACCTGTATATAAAACTGTCTTCCTGAAGATGGACCCTTTGGTTACAACATGTAGAAGACATAGAAAATTAAAATATTCATTTACAAAAGGCGCAATTTTTGGTTTATATTACGTAAGTGCAGTATTTCTTTCACCGTTAATCCACAAGGTTTCAAACACCCGGTAGCTAGGTATTCTGTTCGCAGTAGCGAGTCCCTCATGCCATATCAATGCCATGGCTGCAAGCAGGTGTAAGTACCCCACTACCCTCCGCCAGTTACAATTACAAATCGATGTTATTGGTTGCCATGGGAAAGAGAACATACCAGACTTTGGGGAACATGTGGGAAATATAAACACGGGTGACCATACTGACGTCATTTAACCGTAAAGAACACCGCAAAATGCATGTTGATAGAGGAGTTCTGTTATTTATTTTAGATTGAAAGTAGCAAAATATTCCCATTTAATTGAACTGCACATACTTCGTACTATAAGAGTTAAAGTGGCGTATATAACAAGGTCGTTTACAGTCAAAGGAGAGGGGAAGGTTATCTCTTGGCCAAGTATGCATGCACAACTGTGATCTTGTGCTTTGTAACCAGGATGAGGGTAGGGGTTTGGGGACTGAGGGACTGTAACTGCGAGATGAGTCAATTTCTTGTTTTGATTGCAACTAAATGCACATAATATGTTACATACGTATATTTATTTATCACCTTTTACCTCGCACATGTTTCGGGTTTTTTTACACATCTTCAGAGAGACCACTCCATTATTCGCTCAAGAACTATATGCTTTTTTCAACGTTGCCGTATTGCTGCATTAGTTTTGAGTAGTTTATTTTTGGTGTTCCTGTAGTTGTTATTTAACTTTGCCTGATGAGCATCCATAATTTTGAAACTTGGGCAAATAACTTAATGGTCTTCCTGAAGATGATGTAACAAACACATAAACATGTAAGAGATAATACGTGAAAAATATACGTATTTAACATATTACGCGCATTTAGTTGGAATAAACAGAAGAAACTAACTTCAAGAATGTACGGAGTTGAAAGCGTCACAATAATCTAAAAGATGAAGTTCAGTGGCTCGTGATCAACAGAGGGGAATAAACTACCCCTTAGCTGAGTCTTGCAAAAAAAGAATCCTCCCCTCCGCACACACTCACACAGACTCACTACCCCCTTCGTCTCAAATGCCTGCCTCACGCGGACCATTAAATCCGACCTTACACAGGTCACGTGATGCTGGTGGCGCGCTGCACTCTCGTACTGACAAAAACATGGAACACTCTGGGTGCGCTGGTAACTATGGCTACAAACAAGCCTGTAACAAAATCATAATTTCCTCAAAGACCCGCGTATGTATGGGACCAGCTCCAATTTAAGTTTGAATGCAGGAGTGAACAAATCCCGGGCACCAGGTCGCCCGCGCGACTGAATTTTTTTACGGTGGCCTCTCGATATGGAATTAGCTTCATGTCGCCCCTTTGGCGCCTAGAATTTTGGAGTATCTTGGCAAATTTATGGTCCTCAGTTTTAAAGACCGCGTTATGAACCGTTGTGTGCGGCGTATAAATAAACCTGTGAGCCAAATGAATGAGCACCCCTGCCGTAGTTGGCTAGGCGTAGATAAAGGCAATGGTTCCCCTGTGCACGCCACAAAGTGAAAATTCTGGAGTGGAGGTATAGTTCCACTCATTCTGAACTTGAACAACAGATGGAGGTGAGTGAACAGATTGACAAATCCATTAAACAAAAGACTGTGTATGCTACTCCGTCGGCCTGGACGCTTTGGAGAAGAGGAACATGCCTGCCGGTAACCCAGTCATGATTTCTCCATTCTGCAGTCCGTAGCTTATTAGTTATATTCACAGAGACAAGCTGACACTGTGGCCAAGTGTAGACGGGAGCATGATGTTACATTGGAGCTTGAAGAAATAAAATGGGAGGGCGTAAACTGGATTCATCTGTCTGAATTCAATGACTGCAGGTTATACAATGTTAACACAACACCACACACACCGGCGCCTTTCTTCGGGCTTGTTCCGACACCAGCAGCGTCTATACACCAGCATCACACACTCAATAGTTTGGTGGAACAAGACGCTTCAGTGACCCGAGATGAAATATTTAGTGAGATTCACTTTGACGTAGTTTTTAAACTGATCTGCAACATCATGTGTTCACTTGTTTGACTATAGTTTGTGTTAAAGTAGATTGTAAGTAATTATATAGTAACATTACGATTTAGAAATTACTCTTAGGGCGGGGGCAGACATTGTGTTATGCCAATGTTGTTACTTTTAGTAAAATGAACGACTGAAGAGGTCTACACTTTTAATGAATTCCGACGTGATGTGCCGTCGTCCGAAAGATATAGAACTGGATTCGTCTGGATCAGGATAGGGATGATGGGCAGATTCTTGCGAGTGGGTAATGAAGCTGCGTATTTTATAAAATGCGGGGAATTTCTTGACTAAGGACCTGTTAGATTCTCAAGGACTCTTCTCCCTGGAGAGATTTATATTCGGAGGGCTACAGTTGCATTATAGCTTTCATTGTAAGCAGTACGCGTTACATTTGCTGACAACCGGATGTTACAGTAACCCACCTGGAGACGTGTGCCACACACACCAACGGCTTATTATGTCATATCAGACAAATTATTTACAATGTCAAGGAATCTCGGGTTAACCATATCCATGTACACAAAATACACAAAGAATATGGGTGATAAACACGCGCATACGGACGTGCATGAAGAATTTTATATTATTAGTGTTGTCACAACTTTCTGTTAAGCTGATAGATAAGCAAAGTCACACTCACACTCTCACTCACTCACACTCACACACACACACAAGCTCAGATACATTAGTGTAATAATAATAATAACTTTTATGAATAAGAAAACAAGGAACACCTTTTTGATAGACATAACTGTACCAAATACACATAATCTCGCCCAAACAATAACCGACAAGCAAAACAAGTACCAAGAACTGGCAAATGAAATATGTGTCATGTGGAAACAAAAGGCAGCACAAGTGATCCCGATAGTAATATCATCTATGGGAGCAATTCCAAAGTCACTATCACAAAGTCTAACACGACTTGACTTGCACCCGAATACAGATACACAAATGCAAAAATATGTAATTCTTGGCACATTTTCGACTGTAAGGAACTTTTAAAACTATAAATAAGATCACCGAGCCTAATCCTGTTGATTTCAACATCACAGAAAAGGTGAATATTTCCCAGACAAAACTGAGAAGTGAGAAATTTGATAATAATAATAATAATAATAATAATGTAACTGACCATTATGGTTACGGTTCAACGCGTAAACAAACGAAATAAATGAAATTATTATTATCACGATTATTATTGTATTTGTTACCACCTTCATGCAGGGTATTTACAGGTATACACCTGAAACAAGCCATGTTTATAAGGTATATATTGCTGCAGCTGTTCAGGATTTATCGTGCAATTCATGGCACATGGAATGTTATTTTCCATGTTAAGTGTCTTTTAATTTTGTATTAGTACTCAGCGCCAAATGTGGCTGTTTTCTGTAGTTCTTTATTTCGTGCTTTCCCGGTATGTGGCTCAGGTACTTTCTGAATGATTTTGAAGGTTCTCTTTGCCCCTGACATTAGTATTATCACTTTTGTTTTTACATCTCTTATGATCATTATTGGTAGTCTCATGCTATGTTCAGCATTTCTGAGCACCCACAGTACGTGTCATTTGACCTACTGTCTTCTGGCAAGTTGTGTCAGGGAATTTTTAAATGAGTGTATACAGTCAGGAACAGTAAAATGACATGAGTTTGTTTTTGGCGCGACAGCCTCCAGTGGGCCAGAGCCTCCTCATACGTGAGGTTTCTAGATCACACACAACGACGCACCACAGTCGGTAGGACTCCTCTGGACGAGTGATCAGCTTGTCGCACAGTCTACCTGACAACTCACAACACTCACAACAGACAAACGTCCATGCCCCCCGGTGGGATTCGAACCTACAATCTCAACAGGCGAGAGGCCGCAGACCTAAACCTTAGACCGCGCGGCTACTGGGACCGGCAAAAAGACAATAATAAGGGGTATTATTATTATTATTATTATTATATTTGATTATATTTACCACATAATTAATAAATCTTAAGCACATTTTATGCTACTAAAAATGCGTCTTAGCTATGGTTAGAACAAAGCTAGACAATTTAAAATAAATTTCTTGTATTTCGCTGTTTATGACACAGATGACGTCACAAATTATTTGAATTATACTGTCTAAACCTCAGATACTGTAGTAATTCTAAACTGCAAGTGTGTTTTATATATTAATTTGTTTTAATTTTGCATATTTTATGCTAGTTTTATAATTGGCGCTACGGGCTGGACGGTTCGGGGATCGAATCCCAGTGGAGGGCGAAATTTCCCGCACCCGCCCAGAACGGACCTGCAGCCCACCCAGCTTCCTATATAATGGGTACCAAGCCTTTCCTGGAAGTAAAGCGGCCGGGGCGTGGCATTGACCACCCAACCCATTTAACGCCGAAGCTAAAGAAAGAGTAGAGTTATACCTGTACTCCCCACTGGGCCTTCGTGGCCTGTTCTAGGGCGAAATTTGTGTTTACCTTTCATAAGTGGTCCTGTGCTTTGCTGTGCACATTAAGTTCCGTTAATTGTGTATATTTTGTGCTAGTTTTATAATTGGTCCTACGCTGTTAAACTGGTACGTTAATAAATTAGGAACCGAACTAAATTATTATTATTATTATTATTATTATTATTATTTACGTGTCGCGTGAAGAACCTGCAGCATCGATTGCTCTGTGTTATAACCGCGCTGCACCAGGGTTTTATGAATTGTTTCAACAATTTTTTGCCCGTTTCCCAGTCCAGGTGCTAGTCTGAGGTTTCCACAGGAGTGAAAGAAATTACACAGCCCAGCGGAAAAGTAAGCCGACTTATACTGTACTTCGGAAACTGAACTGTTTTATTTACACTATTGCGCTATCGTTACTAGTTTCCGACACACAGAGCACGACATTGGACGAGAGGAGGGAGTGCAGGTGGTAGTAGTAGTAGTAGTAGTAGTAGTAGTAGTAGTAGTACTATGGATGATCTAGACGCATATGGAACATAGCGTTGTAACGAATATTACAGAAATATGGATCTTGTAAACAAGGTAATAATGTTTGGGGTTCCATAAAAACAGGAGGAGGAGGTTGGAAAGAGGAATTTTCATGAGGAAACTTTTTTTTTCGAAAGTCGTTTCTCTACCGCCGGAAAATGTGTATGAAGATGTGAAAATGGCAAAGGGTGAATACATTATGAGGATTGGAGGCGTATGGAACTGGGTCATGGCATAATGACCGCGCTGACATTTAGGATTTTTTTAACCACAGTGAATTAATATTAGGACATTAGCCTGGATATTACGGACAGAAGCCTGGATATTACGGACAGAAGCCTACAGCCGGACGGTTGAATTTGTATCCACATCAAAAGTCTTAGAACGTCGCCATGCTGAATAATATCTAGCGATAACTTCTGCTAGGATCACTCAGCCTGCTGCCCCGAGCTTACTTCAAACAATTTCCCAAGGGTTCCGAGAATTATTGTGAGACGTTCACCTCTCACATTTGTTGCTGAGATTGGAAACTCTTTGGATCATAACTCAGCAGATCTTTGCATGTCTCCTGAGGAAATACTGCACTTTATCATCACCAGGCTAATCTATGATATCTAACCTATCATATTGGTCACTTAACCATTTGAAGATCAAGGTGACGCCGAATTATATTTCGTACCGCGCAGTAAACTCAGTCCTCCCTATTCTAAAAAAGAAACCCAGTAACTTAGCACTGTAAAGGGAAATAATTACTGTTTGTTCTGATAACCATGCAGAACACATAAATACTCTGTAGGCACACTGGGCAGCTGTCTGTCCATAAATGCCGTTCTTTTGTATTGATAAACAATCAATGGTATCTTCATACTTGATTCGATTTTGTTAGTTTATTCTTATTCTCACTACTAGATGCAGTTAGCTTTGTTGTCAGTGTCGTCAGTCGCTGTAATGAGAGAAACGAGTCTAACTTAACAAAAATATTTTAAACTCTCCCCTTACATACACACATCGTATTCTTCAAATATTCTTTCCTTGTGCCATTAGTTTATGGAATCATTTTCACATACGGCACACCGACATACCGAAATTCCATATTTCCTACAACGAAGCCGTCTCAACTGCACTGTTAATATACTCGCACAATTGAAAGCTTCCTGTAGTTACTCTTTTCTATATCATTCTTATGATAGTGTATCACATTTAAAACAATTCAATATTTGGCCTTTGTCTAAGGCCGCTTTCTTTCAAAATAAAAATTAAAATGCAGGTCTCCGTCCTCAGGCAATAGAGTGGAGGAAACCTTTTACAGTTTGGGGCAGACGTTAGTTGACGAAGAGGTTTCGAATAGCTTGCTGAAGTACAAGTGACAATGGGTCACCAAATACAGTACTATCGCAAGATTCTCTATGTTTTTATGGCTGTGCAGATTTTAATTCACTCTGTGTACGTAAGTTACCGTTACAATAAGCACATGTAGAGGTCAGGCAAGATATATCAATATGAAGTTCGGAAGTTAATTTTGCAAGGATAGATTGATAACTGATTTAAAACTCTCCTTAAGTAGCCAGTTATATTGTTTGAAAGATATGAACCATTTATACTTTTTGAAAAATTCTATACACTTAAAATTCATTACAACAGGCATTCGCGAAGTCATCGATCTCCGCAGGACACAGTTTGAGAACCACAGTGTTAAGCCACACAAGATTAAAGAGCAAAAAACAAAATGAAATATAGGAATTATAGGTGACGAATCAAGAATTATGTATTAGAGACGATGTAACTAACAAACAAGGATTCGCTGCACATTTTAGTTGAATCAGGTTTTATCGGGATATGCTGCTCTTCGTATATCAGTACCTTCATAACGCAAAGTATAAGCAAATTAAAAATTAAGGCAAGGAACATAACTTACAAGTAAAGCTTATCAGTTGTTTATCTCAGTAATTAACCAAATTGAATCATAAAACTTTTGTTTTACAATAAGTTTATTTCATGTCTCTACATGTTTCGAGCACATGTGCTCGAAACATGTAGAAGCATGAAAGAAACTCATTGTAAAAAAAATGTTGTGCATCAAGTTGGTTAATTACTGAGATAATTTTCAGTTGTGTTAATAAATTAGGGAAGGAACCCTTTCTAACCAAGAGTGTTTTGACCATGTTCTATTATGAAGTAGTTACTTTAATTACGTTACCTTTATGTGAACACCATGCTCATAATTGCACAAAACAAAGCAGCAGCAGCTGCATGAAATTTCCATGTACACAAGAAACCATATAAAATTTACCAACGTAAAGAGAAGATGTAATTTAATTGAACTTTGTTCAACACAACCAGTTTGTGATTCTGCATAACCCTATTATTCTGATGTTCCTTTGCTTCACACCCCAATAAAATCAGAGAATTATAAGTTGAATTTTATAATGCTATTTTTTGTACTTTAATGAAAATGAAAATTTTAAGACTACTTGAAATATAAAGCCTGGTTCAATATTTATGCATTCTTTACACGATATTACGAAGTTAACGTAATATATGCCTGTGTTTCGCGTAGAAAAATGTGTATATGAACATTATGGGTAACGTATAGCTGTAAAATTGAAATGATATAGCCCTACTTGTTTGACTGAGCGAAGACTTGAATAAAGTCCGCAGTAAAAAGTGTAGGCGATGTGTGATTTGAGGATAACACACTTTCCAAAAACTTGGAATACACTGCAGAATAACGCAGCAAGCTCCTCCTGAGCGTCCGTACTTAAATAACAACCGGCAGAAGACGTCACTCCATAGTTTAGCCAATACTCGGTGTAGCATGCAGCCTAATTAACTTTACTATAATGAATTTGCTTCTTTAGTGATTTACTTTGTATACTTTTATGTTACACCGTTCATTTTCGTATATTCAATATATCGACCAACAAATGCAAGTAATAAAATACAACACATTACAAATCATAAAACACAGTGTATAGCAAGTATCACTGCTACATGTTTCGGCACCGGAGTGCCATCTTCAGGGAGTCCGATTAATAACTGAACAGTAGTGTTGGGTTTGTGATCTTTTGTGCTTGTAGACTCCCTGAAGATGGCACTCTGGTGCCGAAACACGTAGATGCGATACTTAGCATGAATTGTGTCGTATGGTTTGCAATTTTCTGTATATTATACTGTGCCTCTGTTGGTCAATATATTGAAATTACTTTGTACATATCATGGATGAGCAGTTCCCAGACATGTTTCGGGCGATGAGCGTCAGTGCCGTCAGTGCTGTCAGTGCCGTCTCTAATGATGAATTTAATAAGACAGAATTTTTCAGTACGTAATATTATGTTCAGACAAAAACTAGACAATTGCTTTCATTAGGAGGAATATCTATCTGGCTCTGGGTTTACTAAACAGTACTTATGAAACCTTTGATAGTAGTGGCTGAAAAACATAACCCGAAAAATTACTGCGAGTGTGATGCGAAAAGAAAACAAGACACAATAAAGTTCAATTCAAACAAACAATTACATTCCTTTACAGTGCGTTCCTGTAAATTTTCGTTGATTTTAAATTAATGTCAATGTGTTCCACTATATTTAATTTTTATTGGTTGTGTTGTAGTGGTCTGGGGTCCGTCGAGCAACTTCGAAATCAGAAGTTTGAGAAGCAGTGCGATCAGTGGAGGAGTGTGCTAGTGATATATGCGGAACTTCTAGGAACGGATCTGACAAATATGAATGATCCGGTGGATCTAGCTTCAGAACTAAAGTTAATTTAAGATGAAACAGAAACTTTCCACACCAGACATGAGATTTTCGAGGCGGTGAAGTTTCATAATGTCTTCTGGATTATAACTCCGTGCAGTCTGGTAGGTGGCTACCAACGACTTGGAGGTACAACCCTGAATACAAAGGTCAGATGCGTCGAGAGGAACTTTTGAAAGAATGTACCAGACTATACAGTACCCTAATCCTGAACACAAGCGTTAGGAAATCTCTGTTCTCAAATCATCTACTCGTCCCTTATACAACCCCCAACATGACTACAGTTTACGAAAAGGGAAATATCAAGACAAAACAAAAAAAAAAAAAGATTCACGAAAAACGAGTAAACAGAAAGTCTTTTGTGCTGAAAACGAGAGCATACAAAGGGTTCAAAATCTCATTTGCGATGTTTGTATTCTGTTCTCTTCAATTTCTTATCAAAGTACAACAGTGCTGGTAATGCCATTGCTCTGTACAGTTCCATTTTCTAGGAGATATGAATTTATATTCATGGAACTGGTAAGAACTGACAAACACAAAATGTAAGTTAGTACAAAAAACTTGGTTCTGTTCGAGCTGGAAACAGTAAGGACAGGGTCAAGTAGTCTGTGTTGTCCGTCAATATACTTGTTTGGTTAGCAGATAAAGAGTCTGGTCTCACAATTAATGTACCCCACTCCTTTTTCTTTGTTCCGCCCACCATTTGCCCTTGCATGTACTGTCGGAATCCGGCGTTTATGACCATGGTCTTTGTGTCTAGTTGCATTCCACATACATGCCCAAGAAACTGGCACTTATTTTAGGCGGATTTCGTAACGGATTGTAAAAGACTTAATTTTATTTTAGCCTTCCGGATGGCTGAAATAATCCTGCAAAAGAAGGATTATAAACCTTTTAGCAACAATTACTAAATCTGAAACCAAAATATCTCGTGGTCATGTTGGGCAATCAAATGTAAAAATAATGGTAAAGAAGGAACCAGTTTTTAACAACTGAGGCAGCGAAGTACAAGTTAAAATAAACGGAACTCTAATTTCAAATGCTGTGGAAGCCCATTGCAGTAAAGCACAGAATACTGTGAAATGTTAAACACGGCCTCAGACTTGACGACAAATTTTTTGAAAGACCTGGGGGGGGGGGGGGGGGGGGGGGGGAAAATTGTGGAACAATATTTAATTTAGCCCCCCCTACAAAAAACCATTATGGGGGAGACACAAAAACCAGAATGTGGGGGGGGTACAA
>Ga0123357_10013684_pt1 | contig 10549 bp, 7 predicted proteins | sample TergutEmb28metaG_FD_89873 | JGI IMG/M metagenome (GOLD analysis project Ga0123357, IMG submission 89873) | Embiratermes neotenicus P4 segment gut microbial communities from Petit-Saut dam, French Guiana - Emb289 P4 | ecosystem: Host-associated > Arthropoda: Insects > Digestive system > Gut ...
AGGCGTAGATGGGTGGATAATATTAGGATGGATCTCCAGGAGGTGGGATGTGGGTATATGGACTGGATTGGGCTGGCCCAGGATAGAGACAGGTGGCGGGCGCTTGTGAGTGCGGTAATGAACTTTCGGGTTCCGTGAAATGCGGGGAGTTCCTTGACTAGCTGCAAACCACTTAGCTTCTCAAGAAGGACTCTGCACCATGGAGTAAGTAAGTAAGTAAGTACGGAATCCGGCCGATGCGTAAGAGAAAATTTAGTACGATGCTTTCTGCAGATGACCAGGTAACGTTATGGTCATTGAGGAGATCACAAATTGTGGAAGAAAAATTAATGTCACAAAATCTCTAACAGCGAAACGGTATCTGTTTGGATATGTGGCAAAGAAAGCGAAAAAAAAGTACAATGCAATAACATTACAAAACAATTGTCAAAATTGAAATATTTAGTTTATGTCGTCACAGATCAGGGAAGAGATTATGAAACAAAATTTAAATCACAGCGCAGTTAATTAAATTAAGATCATTTTTTTCGGAGAAAAATAGACAGTAATGTAAATTCACAGGAAATTTGCTCTTAAAGTGTGGTAGTGAGATGTGTGTTTAATGAGGGACATTAATAGACTGGAGGCAGCAAAGCTGAAGTCTGTGTTAGTTCCACTGAGTACTACAAGATTAAGCGAGTAACAAAACACAAATTTCAGGAGAAACGAAATGTCTCAATAATTGTCATGAAGACTTGGTTCTACTTTAAGGGTTGGTCACAAACCATATACGGAATTAATGGTTGAATAAGAAAAGAGCGCTAAAACTCGACACACATGAGAGAAAGATCTTGCCCGCTTGAAGTGGGGATGGAGAGATCGAGTTGGCGCTTCAGTTCCTCCGGGGTGAAATGATCAGAGCCTGAAACTCTCCGTTCACCTTTGGAATACACATTATATTAATTATTTCCATGAACGCCAACTCAATACTGGACTGCTGTGTCTATCTTCTTTATGTTTCAAATTTTTTATACTTTCCAAGTTCCAGTTTTCATTCCAGTCTCCTTCTTCAAATAATTTCCTTTCTTTGATTTACAAATAAACCAATTAACAACGATGGTTTTGATATGCACTGAAGTTATTGCGCTATAGGACTGATAGAACAAAAATAATTTTCTTTCTAAAGGGTTTTCGAAATTGTTATATTACGCTTCTTGCTAGCGCTCTGGACTCCGGCAGTCGTTTTGCATTCTAAACAGAACGCAACCCTTAAGGAAATGGGTCTTTTCCCTTCTCCATATGCAGTTCTGAGGGCGCACCTCCGCTGCAGTGACTGAGAAGAGCACCCTCTCTCAGTCACTGGACACCACCACCATATGATGTTTCAGATTTTTTTAAATGATTTTTATTGCGTATCTGCATAAATGTCCCGCGGCTAGAACATATTGTGAGGCCATATAGGGTCCTAGAGCAGTATAAGACGTAAAAATGCGGCTGCTCGATTGCTGGGATCACGAGCTCGAACTCTGCTGGGAGCATGATTGTTCGTCTCTTGAGTTTGTTGTGTTTTATGTCGGTATCGGCCTCTGCGAAGAACTGATCACGCGTTCGTTGAAGTACTGCCGGATATGTGTGTCTAATTGAGTGTGTTCTAGAAACCTCAACAATGTGACGGCCTAGGCCCGATTTGTGCTGTTGCCTCACAAAATTGGGGGAAGGGGGGGGGGCCTGTATAGATGTAATTGGTATAAGTTATTCAGTGGTGGAGATGGTGGAGAAGCTGTTTCTGCAGGACGCCACTGAGTGTGTGTCGTTGTGCAGTTTTACCTGAGGGCATGAGACTGCTGAGACCAGGTCTTCACCATCGCATGTAGATTTTGTTTGTTTATTTATTTACTAATTTCTATCGTTTATCTTATACTGTACTGTGCTGAAATATACTGTTTGTTCGTACATAAAATGTTATCTTCGCTTCTAAATTTTTCTATACAATAACTTAGTTCTGTTCACAATTCTTCTTCTCCCTCTTCCTCTAAACGTTGCGCAGTTTCTTACACTTGGGTTTTGCCATTTTTATTTCGTTTTGCTTAAAAATTGCCTAAGCTTTTCAGTTATACAGTCTTGGTACGCCTAGCATAATTATCGGGTAACTAATTTATTGTTAGAAAATCTTTCCCTCCATCTTTGAAGAAATAAATTGTAAATCCTAATAATGACCATGCCAGATGGAACAGTCGCAAGAATTGTGTTTGTCGAGTTTTGGAGGCGTTGCACAGAAACCATTGTGTACCATGCTGCGCATAGAAAATTAGATCTTACTGTGGCTTCTACTGTTGTTCCTTTGTGTAAAACCAGGGTAAGTTCATGTAAATATTTACTTACAGCGATTTGTTCTTATTGTACCAGTTTGTACCAAATATTGACGTCATTCTGAGTTACGTTTGTATTTTGCGTCATGTAGTCCGTCTGTCTGCTTTATGCTGTCTAACTGCATTGGTTGGATAAGCAGGAATAATATAGTCGCAGTAGCAGATAAGCTGCAGTTTCGCCATCTGAGAAGCCCTGTTTTGATTTCCGGCAGCAGCAAAAGATTTTTTTCTTCTTCTCTCAAAGCGTCCAGACGGATCATCTGGCCTACCCAGTCTCCATTTGAATGGGTAGCGGGGAATATTTCCCGGAAGTTAAAGCGGTCGGGACGTGAATCTGACCGCGTACCTTTGATCTAGTCCCAAGGTTAAGAATGTATGTATAGGCTACATCCACTCACCCATACACATATGCTTTCATGGCTTGTGCGGAGACATTTTACCTTTACCTTGTCCACAATTTTTATCTCGTTGATTTTTCTTTTCCTCTTTTTTGCTTCTTCTTCTTCCAGTTGGGAGAAACAGACGTACATTGCAATGGAGAACATTATTAAAGTGAAATGTGTAAAATAGAAAAGTAGGCTGTCACGATGTGGGCTAATCTGGCTCGGATAGTGCCGTATAGCAGGTTTTTGTGAATACTATCATGAACTCCGGGTTGCATATAAGAATGGAAGTTCTTAATTTTAACGGTAACTGTTAGCTTATATAGGATGCCCAGAATCGGTAAATGTACTCACCCACAAGGCGTTCCACCGTTCCATATGTGCTTGCTCTAGCACGTGCAATGTTGCCACGCTTACTACGGTTTCCACCCCCGCAGTCGAGCACGTGGGTATGGACGGGCTGGGTGTTTATCGATTGGATGCGCCTCGTACTCCGTAGCAGCTGTCAAATGGGGGTGGACTTTAAAGAGGACCACGCGACTAAAAGTTTGAGGGAGGTCGCGGATGTATCAACTACTGAAGGTACTTGTCATCGGGTACGTTGCGTGCTTCAAATGCGAGGTGCACAAAGGAGAAAGTGGTTTCAAACTGTTGGTTTCATGCGTCACTAAGGTGCTGTTGCATGAAACTATCGATTTGATTCTCGATCTGATAAAGACAAAGTACGTACACTGACTTTTAAGCAACTACAATTTCTTATCTGAAACTCGTTTTACTCATTTTGGTTTTCATATCAGGAACGAAAACCTTGGTTTCAGGCACCTGTAGTTCGAAGTCATATGAAACTAATTGCTTGAAACCGGTTTATTCAGTGTGCACCTTCGCCTTTGGGTTTTTAAAAGACGAAGTTTCAGCCATAGTGTTTATTTTGCGTTTGTTGTTTTGTTCAGTTCTTCACACATGATAAGAAGTTAGGGATTTGTGTTCGGAAGTAAGCGGCCCTGACCAGCGTCACGACTATCCCGCTCTCCGCTTGCACTGTTATCGAAGCCATGAAAATCCGCATTCGAAATAGCAGTCTTTCAACCGACTTCCATTCAAAGGGGGCAAGTCTCTCATACACGTGTCCTGCGTCGGTTAACACGTGGCAATGTAGCAGGAAGTAGGTTCGTGGTGTAACCGACCAGGGTCCGTAGTTCAAGCCTCGCACTGAGCTCCAAGAATATGAGACGATAAACTGGTTGTTCGGCTAGTAGCCAATTTATCTAATGATATATGAATTAAGTCGAAATTGCACTATTCAAAATTTGGAATTCGCGGAGGTGCTTAGCAGTTCAAAACTCTAATTGCTGTCCGAATTTAAGCCTTTATGTTGTTCGGGTGGGTTGAGGTCCAACACACATAATTTCCATTGACCTTTTAAACGCCGAGTTAAATCCCATTTGCCATTTGCTGGCATTATAAGGAGCTCACCATATTCTCCACATTAGCAGGTTAAGGGTTAAAGGCTTAAAATCTCATCCTTGTCGTAGTGATGGGTATACGCAGCTAGGTGTTTCTTTTCTTCGACATTATATTTTCGGACGGTTTTGCCTGCGGGCTGGTTGTTTTCTTTACACTGGGAACAACACCCTAGAATTCGTGGCACTGCAATTTCTTGGCTTCACTAAGGTAAAGAGTAATGAACCAAGCGGGGAGTGGTGCAGTTCACGTCCTAACAGCATTCGTCTTAGTCGATCTTGAAGCATCCCTACAACAAGTATAGTCTTGTAGTTACAGAGAATCCCTACAAGTATGGCCCTGTAGTTGCACAGTACCCATGCGAAAATTACGGCACTATAGTTGCACAATATCCCAGCAATATTTATGGTCCTGTAGTTGCACAGCATCCATACGATAAGTATGGCCCTGTAGTTGCGCAGCATCCCTGCGACATTTATGCTCCTGTAGTTGCACAAAGTCCCTACGATAAGTATGGCCCTGTAGTTGCACAGCATCCATGCGACAGTTATGCTCCTGTAGTTGCACAGCATCCCTACGATAAGTATGGCCCTGTAGTTGCACAGCATCCCTGTGACATTTATGCTCCTGTAGGTGCACAGAATCCGTACGATAAGTATGGCCCTGTAGTTGCACAGCATCCCTGCAACATTTATGCTCCTGTAGGTGCACAGCATCCCTATGATAAGTATGGCCATATAGTTGCACAGCATCTCCACGACAGTTATGTTCCCGTAGTTGCACAGCATCCCATCGACAATTACGGCCCTGTAATTTCACAGCATCCCTAGGAAAAGTGTAGTCCTGCAGTTGCACAGCATCCCTCCAGCAAGAATAATCCTGCAGTTCCCCACTACCAGTCGTCACATATGGTTTATTCATCCAGAGGCCGTAATTAAAAGACATTAAATGCCACTGTGATTCCTATTTTCTTGGTGTACGCCGTTTCAGATTTGGATGTTGTCATGTAAATTCTCTCTGAACGTATACTTTATTTTCTGCTCAGTTCTAATGTACTTCCTTAAATAACAGTAAGACCACTTCCTTTCAGATCCTTCCCATTTCGCATTCGATAATGTCCACATAGTCGTATGCTGTCATAAAATGACCTAAAATGAAAGAAGAAAGTGTAAAACAAAATTAAACATCACATTGAAGATATTTTACGAGAAGTTAATTTGTCATACACCAACAGCATCCGAGCGACCAAAACGAAGAAGGAAAGTTCAAAAGCATCTTCAAGATCAAGAAGAACAAAACTTAACAGTGTTTGGTGGTGATAATGACGATGATGATTATGATATGTGACATGGATTGTGGGACACTGACATAGAGAATATGTGGGGCTGTAACAGCAGAACGTATTACGAATATAGGACGGGTGCTGGTAGAGCGATGAAATAGACTCGTGCTTCCGGAGGGGTATGCACTCTGTCCCAAGTGACAGAGGCCTTGAATGAACACTGACGTTCTCAATGCCGTGTGGAACCTTCGTTCGTGCTGAAATTAGCAGAGCAGATCTCTACGTGGAAACAAGACCGACATTTTCGTTGTAGTTACGAGTGCAGGGTTTGTAAAACCATTCAGATGTTACAGTTTATATAACATACGTTTTTATTGTAGTTAGAATATATCAGTCGTCAAAACGTTTTTGAATAGAGCGAAAATGACTACGGAGATCTTAATTTTGCTTCGTGCAATTTAGATATGTCTTCCGAAGGCGAATATAGCGTATTCTCGCTGTGTTAAACTGAGGGTTATAGCTGTTACCCTCCATCTTACGTTGCAAATGATGTGCTTACAAATGAAACGATAGTTGTATGGTCGTTTTGTATCGAATTTTGCTATCATATTCCCGCTGGGCTTGTTAATCGACATCTGCTCTAGTGTCTGAAATAACAAAACATTCCTACACCATGCATTCGTCTATATTCTACAACGTGTTTCGGCCGTTACGAGGAAAAATCAGTTACATAACCCCAGTGTACTTTTCCATTTAAGGTCTTGTGATTCTACCCGATAATGGCCGACACAAACCGCCGAAATACGCTGTAGAACAAAGATGAATGCAGGGTATCTGGAGTGTTGTGTTTATTCTGATGATAAAACAGACGTAGTTATGTATCGTACAGCCGCGTCATGACCTGTCGCCTGGCTGCCGACCTCCCACCGAGCACAAGTAGGGATTGGTTTGCCTTACCCCGAGGCGCTACGACAGTCTGCTCGTGTACAATGCTGCCACGCACGATGACGATGTTTAGGATCGCCCTTATAACTACAGATTGGATGTACACCCGACGCTTCAACGGAATGAAAGCCGAGTATATGATATACTTCAGCACTCTAAACAGACAATTGGTATCTCAGGAATCCCTGTTAGAATTCTTGCTGTTGACAATATTAAGATTACGACTAAGTCTTCGAAACGTCGAATTATAAACCGAGTGTGGACTCTGTTGATTTTCCGAAACGTCGTCCATCATTTTTCTTTAAAAATCAACTGAATTTTATTAGCAGCGAATTTTACGGACATGTATTTTCATTCAATTAAAATTCATCTCTTAGCGTAATATATAGAGATGCTTGAGAATTGTTGTCAAGGGGCCTGGGAAACGTATTTTACAAATTGTGAACACACGTGTTTGTTCTTTGTACACTTATATGCGTATCTTTGGTGTCCTACAGAGAACGACACAGTCTAAGATGTGAATTATGGTGAAATTGTTTTAATGTGCAGCGTCTGAAAATGTAGCAATTTAATTGATTTTGCAAAGGATATAAATCTAGTAATAGGGAGTGTATCCTGAAATTCACATTCTATGTGCGTATTCGATTATTTTACAGCGACGTTTCGTAATTCATGTGTTACTACTTGGTCGGTTCTTTCAGTATAAGTTACCGAAGATAGAAGGAGAGGTTTGTAGTGTACCAGAAAAATTGTAGATTAGAATCGTGTTATTTCGCCTCTGACCGCATAGGAATTTTGCGAATCAATAACCAGTGAACTTTTAACTGGTCGAATTTTAGTTCGTTCTTGAAAAATCTTTTGAGATATTACGGGGTCTGTGTGGGTAGGTCATTGTACCTTAGGTATCTGGTAGTCCAAGTATGTCGAAACTTGCCATTCAGGTCCATTATTAAATGTACCTCGGACCTGCCAGAGTCTTAGGCGCGACCTAAGCAAATAGAGGATCTGTGACATATAAATTCTGCTTAGAATTCTTGGGCACTGATCTGATCTGTTTAGCGATGAGCATTCGATTTGTATTCATGAAGTATCGAATTTGAATTTCCACCTACTAAAATACGTTATGGGTTAGGATTTTCCTTTTTCCCCTCACTGTGTAGCTGGAAATTGCGAGGTACTACCTTGAAGTAAGCCGCGACAGCTGTCCTCCAAACCTATACTTACCGTTTGAGATTATTTTGCATTTCACTCGATGATGTGGATTAAATAAACAATGCGATGATTTAGTCACGTAAATTACCCACTACTACTACTACTACTACTACTAAAATCAAAGCAGTCTCGTTACAAGCCTGGAGTAGCCCAGAGGGTTCCAGGAAGTTAAGGTTCCCAGATTTCATGACAACGGCACGGTATAGTGGCAAGGCTGTTAGCCTTAGACACCGGCCGCCTTTACCCTCAGGAATGCTCCTGGTACTCATTTCTGTTAGAGGCTGAGTCGGAAGGAGTTTATGTCAATGAAAAATTCCAATGACACCAGCTGGGATCGAACCAGCGACCTCCTGATTTGTAGCACAGCACCTTAACCACTGTGCCACCGCAGTCCCCCAATACTACTACTACTACTACTACTACTACTACTACTATTACTACTACTACTACTACTACTACTACTACCACTACTACTACCTAGTACGATATAATGGCTTGTCACGGGAATTTTGTCTGGAATGTCAGTTCTACTCATCGCACGATTGAAAAAAAAAATATAATGGAACAAAATACTGAGTGCAGACAGATTTCTGAAGAGAGACTTCCGCTTTCGAAAAAACTAAGCGTCTGAAGCTTACGAATAAAATGTTTATTTGTTACGTCTCCATTGCATGTTTTCGAGGGTTGCAGCTGCTAAAATCAAGGTTCCTGCAGTACGAATCCGCTACGTAAATTATATTCCATAATCCATCAGCCCTTTTTTACAAAATTATTTCATTTTTCTCAACTCTCGTACAATTTTCTTGGTTTAGTCTTCCCATTTATATTTTATACAGTAATGTCCTAGAATTCCACAAAATGTTTATTTATTCAGTTAGTTAATTCAGTGTGAGTCATCTAATTTTTATTTAACACTTTACTCTCCCGAAGTTTTTCTGTCCGTCACTGCTTTTCACTACATTTCAAAGCCACATACATGCCGTTCTCTTTCCTTCTACCTTGGGGGCACAGTAAAACATTTTAACATGGGAAAAGCTTTTTGCTTTTCTTTACCATTCTTAAGCGTATGATGACTGGATGTTGTTAACTCTTTGGGCGAGAACATTTTTATATTCATTTCACACCATTTCTATTATGACGCTCAAAAATTAGACTGTTTTCGCCAGTGAATAAGATTAAATTGGACGAAGAAACCAGTAAATTGCTACATTTGGAGCGTAGCTTTGTGTGGTGCTGAAACGTGGACACTTCGGAAAGTAGGTTAGAAATACCTGGAAAGTTTTGAAATGTTGTGCTGAAGAAGGATGGAGAAGATCAGTTTGAGCGTTCATGTGAGAAATGAAGTGTTACAAGAGTCAAGGACGAAAGGAATATTCTGCGTACAGTAAAATGGAGGAAGGGTTAGCAGCGCTATAAGGCTACATACATAGCGCAACAACAAAGAGAACACATTGTTGCGGTTCCAAGGAAACGCTTTCAGTACTTCTTTTGCTGACAGTGACAACTTTTTTCTGAAACACTTCTCATTCTAAGAAGTATTCAGGGAGATGCGATCATTAATGTACATAGGTCTTCATATAAAGTACCTGTTGCTCTTGTCAGAGTTTCATGAAATTTGAATTTTCTGGACAGATTTTCGCAAAATACTCAAATATCAAGTTTCACGAATATCCGTCCAGTGGGGTCCGAGTCGTTCATGCGGACGGGCGGACAGACATGACGAACGTAATAGACCCTCTTCGCAATTTTGCGAAGACGCGTAAAATGCCTGTAGAGAGATTAATTATTTTTGACAAGCCTTTTCGAAGTGTGTTGCTGTAAGAACACAAGCGTGTAGGTCCCTGAAGTGGCTTAACGACTATAAAAGTGGTCCGCTAGATCGGGCGTCGGCGTGACGTAGTTTACGGAAGTCTGGCGGTGCGCGGTCGCAGTGATTTCCTAGGCCCAGTTACAGCGAGGTACACATTGAAAATTCTTGCCAAGTCGAGAGTGCGGCGCAACGCCAAGTTATCCTGCCAGGCGTACCAAACCATCAAATGCCACGTGGAACATTTACAAGGTTCTGGCAACATCAAGCGGATCTCGCATGTATTGGAACAGTAATGGAACTGCATCTGATTTCTTCGATCGTTTGGGATGCTGTGCGCTGTCAGTGGGCTGACTGTATGAGCTGGACAACTTCACCTCTGTACAGACATGAACTAGGGACAAGACTATCCCATAAATCGTGGAAACAAGAAATAGCCAAAATACCAGACTGGCCTAGAAGAAAGTCAGTTGCAGAATTTCGACGGTGCGTTGGGCATGATTGCTTGGGTACACATCTTCACCGCATTGGAATCCGCCCTAACCCCTGCTGCATGCTACGCAGCCTCCGCAAACCCATGGTCAGATACCACCTGGGACAATGTACCGCACTACTTAATAGGACAGAATGTGAGCGATATTGGGAGGCCAGGACAAAAATGATGGAAAATTGACTTTGTCTCTTTCATATTACTGTTTTTGTGACTGCTTCTTAGCGTTAGGACTTTCATATTTACTTTGAATATTTTTAGTGTCTATACTGTAATTTTAACGTTTTACTTTTATTAGTCGCTTAGGTCAATGATAAACAGTCAATGTACCTGCCATTAGGAAAATAAAATAAAACTTCACCACTGTCTAAGCGATCGATACGGTATTTCGAAACGTCCATAAGAAACTAACTTTTGAGTGTACAGGGTGGCCGAGAAGTCACCGTACACCCAGAAAATACGCACCCCAGACTCAATATAAGTTTACAATGCACAGCACAGCACGCAGTACAGTGTAAAATGGTAGGTTGGCAACAGTGTGCAAGATAGTGCACACGTGATTTGCCGCAGCCACAGAATTTAGTAGTGTTTTCCTAATGGCTGACACAAGCAGTTACTCTA
>Ga0123357_10013685_pt1 | contig 10549 bp, 8 predicted proteins | sample TergutEmb28metaG_FD_89873 | JGI IMG/M metagenome (GOLD analysis project Ga0123357, IMG submission 89873) | Embiratermes neotenicus P4 segment gut microbial communities from Petit-Saut dam, French Guiana - Emb289 P4 | ecosystem: Host-associated > Arthropoda: Insects > Digestive system > Gut ...
CAACCAGTTAGTCGCAGACTCCTGAAGATGGTCGTATTAACGGCCGAAACATGTTGAGCATTGAATGAGTATTGAATAAACAATAAAATAAGTGGCATCAAGTTGGTTTTCTCTTTACTCAACTATAAAGATGATGCACGGTCCCATAAACATAAGAAACAAAGGGTGTGCATGCTCTCGCGAGGGGGGGGGGGGCTGTTGTTGTTACCTACTATATTGATCTATCGCTCTTCTCAAAGGTGTCCATTACCGACAGTAACGCTTTCGTTAATCCACCCCTCCGCCGCTTACAATCCGTGTCAATCTTTTGCCTTCTCCTTAAGTCTCTCGGCAAAAGAAAAAGCACGGAGTGAAGCGACATCACTAGGCTACCACAGATATTATACTAACAAAGGTGGCTTTTCTGTTTCAATGGAGCCAAAGCCCTGATGGACCACGGGTCTTCTAATTATCGAGGCTTCACCTTCACACTCAGACACACCACAATCGGTAGTTCTCCTCCGGACGAGTGATCGGCTCGCCGCAGAGGCCTCTACCTGAAAACACACTCAACAATCACAACAGACAGACCGTCATGTCCCCGGCGGCGTTCGAACCCGCAATCCCAGTAAGCGAGCGACCGCACACCCACGCCTTAGACGACGTTGCCACTGGGATCGGCACTTAGTAAAATGGAGCGTGACAGTACCAAGTACCGTTACAGGACGCAACCAAATTCCACGGTCAAGCGTATATTGCTTTTCGTGATGAAAGAAATTATTAATACGCTTATCTAATATCCACTATGAAGAACCAATGTTATGACTATACGTGGTCTAGTCGTATAAGTTTCATCATCTTGATTAATCAGATAAAATAACTTGTTTTCTTAAAAGGGTAAGCTGTATTAGAAGTGTTAACATTGTGATAGCCTGGGGTATGGCACCCTCTATCTTAGCACATAGACACCAACTCTTCGGAATAACCTAGTGCCTCTCTCTTCAAGACAGAATCCATGTTGGGAGTGATGGAGATTAATGATTAAAAGGGAGAAAGCAGACTTCTCCGAAATGTTGGCAGGCTACCTGTCCGCCAGATTAGCAGTGTCACATCACAGAAACCCATATCTTTGAACAAGTTACAATTTCTTTCAATGAAACATAAAGAAAGCATGTCCATTGCTATTCACTGACGAGTGCACTCCATTTCATAAAACAGCTAAACAACTGACTATTATTCTTTATTTACGCTCTTTCAAATGAAGCCAATTAGGTGCACACTACTTCTTAGTATATTTATTTCAACATCTCTACATGTTTCGGGCAACTATGTGCCCATCATCAGGAGAACTTACTGTATCTATGCAACACTGGTATTTTTCGTTCTGTGTGGGTGGTTGTCTGGTCTGCAGACCAGACAACCACCCACACAGAGTGAAAAAATACCAGTGTCCCATAGATACAGTAAGTTCTCCTGATGATGGGCACATAGATGCCCGAAACATGAAGAGAAATTGAAATGAATGTACTAAGAATTAGTGTGCACATAGTTGGCTTCATTTGAAAAAGATTGTACAGGGATGCACGGTCAACAAAACATAAAATTTGTTATTTACACCTTGGAAATTACTGCAGTTCTCGTTACAGATTACCTATAAAACTGATAATCGACGCTAAGGCCGTAGTTTGGGAGTCAGGCTTATTAATTATGAAAATGGTTTGAGTAAAATTAATCTGCTTACGCATTAACCTTTTGGCGCCGGAATTATTTTTTTTAAATTTTAGCACACACTGTATATAAAATGTGAATAAAACAGGAAACAAATGTGTTAGAATTATGAAACAAACTGCATTTTGAAGAGAAAAAAGCGGACAGTATACAATGTTAAAATATTCAATACTTGTATTTGTTGAATAAATATATAAAATGCAACATTTAGATGTTAGCGGTACGTTATGACCATTACAGTGGTCTTTATGCGTCAAAGGGTTAATTAAATAGCTTTAGAGAAAATGTAGAATAATGATGTGTACAGCGGAACTACGAACTTATTTTACGCTTAAATTTCTTTCAGATTTAAAGTAAACTGTTAGGTTTCCATACGCCTGTCTCTGACACCAATATTTGATATATATATATATATATATATATACATATATATATATAAGGCCACGTTAATTAGTAAGAATAATTTGAATACATTTCTCCATGAATTACTTCCTGTAAGGTTATCAAACACTTTATTAGCACAATTTGCTTACCCACTTGTTTCTCTTTAGAAATTATAACCCTAATTACGACTGGGGCCAACATAAACCGATTTTACATTAAGTAATGTAATGTATGAAATAAATTTCAGACATAAGACAGGCCTAGTCCTAATCTAAAATACAGATCATTAATAAAACTTAGAGCGAATTAATTTCTTATTATAGATCATAGCGCAAAATTAGTAATTTGAACAAGAAACAAATGAATTTTTATTAGGTTATTGTTATTAATAGACCACTGGGGGGACCTAGGCGTAGAAGGTTGGATAATATTAGGATGGGTCTCCAGGAGGTGGGATGTGGGTATATTTACTGGATTGGGCTGGCCCAGTATAGAGACAGGTGGCGGACGCTTGTGAGTGTGGTAATGAACCTTCGGGTTTCGTGAAATGCGGGGAATTTCTTGACTAGCTGCAAACCAGTTAGCTTCTCAAGAAGGACTCTGCACCATGGAGTAAGTAAGTTACTTTTATTAATTTTAGTGTATTATTATGCTATTTATCGGTTGATTTATACAGGTTAAGTCAGTGCTGTTTTAATAGCTACATATCAGCAAAAGCTATCACTTAACTCTAAAACCATTCTCACCAATCCATATTTGCTCACAGTAACCTTTTTATTTGGTCCATTACGATATTTTTTCTAGTGTAGGGCCTAATTTCAGTTGATATTAAGTAACTATAAAGTCTCTACCACAATTACATCTATTTATTAACAAGTACTATTAATTCTGGAATACCTCCACAATTGTATTGCGGGTCGCATTGCCCTTGAAAGCCCTAACTGCTGTAGAAATTTGAGGCTAGGGGTGCATGTTAGTTCGTCAGTGAATAAGCATAGCTACTGCACACTGGGTTAGAGCCGGTTCGGTGGTCTAATTGGAAGCAGGTGGAAACCCCTGCAGTTCAAGACAATGAATATGATGATCCCACCAACCACGTCTCTCTCTCTCTGTCACACACAGGCACACACATTGCCCTAAAGGCGCCTACTCATAGTTGAACCAGAAACGAAAACAGAACTACCTACAGCGTATTATTAGATTGTTGATATATTATGATTTTCATTATCATCATCGTCATTATCATCGTCATCATTATCATCATCAACTGCCTTTGTCTAGCGCTGTTAGGCACTGTATTAAAAAATACAGTGCCTAACTGTCGCTAAGTAAAGTGAATTAAGTGAATTTTGTTGTATTCCAACTTTTATTCTTAGACAAGCTTATTTACAGAGACTTAGTACCAATAGCCTTCACTTTACTTCTTACTGTTACTCATTGACAAGAGTGCGTGCATAATTACAGACTAATAATGGTAGATTTTTTTTATGTATCAGGTTATAGTTCATTCAAATTTTCTACAAGAGTACAATCTGGCTTACTCCAGATTGTACTGCATGCACTTACAATGACTTGAAAATATGTGCGTCATTCAATAAATACGAATTGTGATGCGGTATTAGTAATTACGACAAAAGACATTAAATTGCTGGGAAATGGTGTAGGGTTATATGTAGGAAGTTACTAAACATGGAAGTGACAAAGACAGGATACGATCTAGACCTCCAATTATATAGCTCAGTATCTTACATCAAATACGTGTTTTTCCTCCCATCTGATACCACTTCATTATCTTTATGCCCAGAGAGTGTAGAGCTATGCAGGCTACTAGACCCAACATCTTCCTACTTCTAAAGTGTTCATAAATCCTTTACTTTAAATTTCTGATAACACAACAACACTTTAGCAGCTGAAGGTTGTCCCTTCAGCTATGAAACCTTTGGATACTAAGACTAGCAGTCGGAGGCTAGGACTACATGGCTAATACAAAGACACGAAAATAAAGCAAGTATTTTTTGTTATTTGTCTTATACGCCGGTACGTGTTTACTCTTAGTAAACGGTAGGCAACATTTACAACAAAGTATTGTGTGTAGTTGGAATCCCCATGCAAATATTCCTGTTTTGCAAATGTACACATTGCACAGTAATTTCTCCGTTCGGCGTGGCGGTTTTCGTGTTTGTGTCAACAAACAAGTGCAGTTAGTGTTCATGCATTGCTATGTTGTGTATCCGGGAGATCCGGAGAACTCACCTGGTCAGGAAGAGGCCTGCTGTGGTACTCATCCATTGCCACCCGAGAACGTGGACGATCCAGGCTCCTCCCACAAACCATGACATCACTGCTTAGCTCCTCCCCACAGCATTTCGCCGCGACCCGAGATTGGTCACTGGGAATCATGGCAGGCACGCACGTCAATCAATAGCACACGGAGGCCGAACCTTCGTGGAGGGAGCCTTGGTTCTAGGTGGAGGGAGAGAGGGACAAATAGTGAGAAGCGGTGAAGAATAGGAGGCAGCAGCAGCAACGGCAGGTTTTGTGCAGCTAGCAGACGAGAGAGGTGCTCTGAACTGCGTAGAGGCATTCAGCGGACATTGTGAGGCCAGTGAATAGCGAACACAAGCAACCCTTGTTGGTGCAGTCTTACCTGTGAGAAAGAGAGGGAGGGAACGTGTTAAGGGCAAGTAGTGGTGCACAGAAGTCACATGTGTTCCTTAGTGTTGCCGTGGTAGAGCTGCAGCGACCGCGCGGGCAGACATCGGCGTCTTGCCGTACTTGTTGCGTGTGTGGTGGTGGTGGTGGTGGTGGTGGTGGTGACAGCACGTTGTTTTGTGGCGGTGTTGTTGTATAGGCGGCCAAGCTGTACGCGCACAGGGAAGAAGATATGCTCACGATGGAGACGGACTTGAAGGGGGGCAGTCTGCATGCTAACATGCCGCCCCATCACCCGAGTGGACTGCACGGTCATCCCGTGTCCACTTACAGCGCCCTGGGCTCCATCGTGCACAGTTCGGCGCTATCGGGCAACGTGACGCCCGTGGGAAGCGTCATGAGCAGCGTCATGAACTTGGGACAGCCGCCCCCTCAGCAGCTGCACCATCCGCCTCCTTCAGCGCAGCAACAGCAGCATCCCCACCCCCAACATCCACTGGCGCACCCCCAACACACGCATCCGCAGCAACAGCAGCCCCAACAACATGGGCAGCATCCACACACTCACCAGCAACAACAACACAACCAAGGGGGTGGTGCGGGGGCGGGAGGCGGCGGTCAACAGCCAGGCGGCATGGTGACGCACCATCATCAGGGCCAACATCCCCATGGCCCGGCGAACAACAACAACAGCAACAGTAAGAACCAAAATGTGGACCGCGTCAAGCGACCAATGAACGCTTTCATGGTTTGGTCGCGTGGGCAGCGACGCAAGATGGCGCAGGAAAACCCTAAGATGCATAATTCCGAGATCTCAAAACGGCTCGGGGCCGAGTGGAAGCTGCTGAGTGAAACTGAGAAAAGGCCCTTCATCGACGAGGCGAAGAGGTTGCGGGCCGTGCATATGAAGGAGCACCCCGATTACAAGTACAGGCCGCGTCGCAAAACGAAGACGTTGCTGAAAAAGGACAAGTACCCTCTCGGCACCGGCTCCCTGTTGCCGGGGGCGGACGCCTCGCGGTCTGCCGCCACAGCCGCGGCTGTGCAGCAGGTGGTGGGGCGTGACATGTACCAGATGCCTAACGGCTACATGCCAAATGGCTACATCATGCAACACCACGACCCATCAGCATACCAGCAGCACCACTCGGCCTACGGCAGCCACATGGCGGCGGCAGCAGGCGGGTACCCTCGATACGACATGGGGCAGATGCATCCAAACTCCTACATGAACGGCTCCTCGTACGGCATGTACTCGACGGGCGGCGCGGGGTCACCCTACCAGTCAGCGACGATGCAGCCGGGTTCGCACAGTCCCAGTGGCAGCAGCATCAAGTCGGAGCCCGTTTCCCCGTCGTCCGGAGGGCTCCACACACCGACTCCGGGGGCAGGGGCGCCTGGAGGCGTCCTCCCCGTCAAGCGTGAGTACGGGGGTGGGAATTCGGGTGGTGCGTCGTCACAAGGGGACTTGCGTCAAATGATCTCCATGTACCTGCCCACGGATCCGACCGCCGAAAACCAACACCAGCAAGCCCGGCTCCAACATATGCAGGCGCAATACCAGCATCACACAGGGTCACCAGACCCCATGGGTGGGGGTCCGGGTACAATGCCCCTCACGCACATGTAGGTTTCCGCAGAAGCAGCAGGTTACAGGTACTTTGATGATGAACAGGTGCTGAGACATTTCTCGTTTTCGTCGCCGTGAACTGTTTGACCAAAAAATCGCATTTTGTTCTTTCATTTGTTGTAGAAACAAAGAACGGGGAATGTAAATGTTAGTTCGATCCGTGAAGAAGATGAATCCTGGAATGAATTACGTGTTTGTACTGTACAGGCCTAACAAGCGGGGGTGGTTAATTCCGAATGTGCCAAATATTTTAAGTTTACCGCCACCGAGTGTAAGGAGCTGATGTTCAGGAATGGCCTATGTTAACACATTACTGAAGAAATGAGCACTGCATTTTTTTTTTCACGAACTTATTTTCCCCCTCTTTATTATTACTGTTTTAATGCCTTGGACTTTTATGCATGTGAGTTATGCTGCCCTGCTGCTATGTGGTGTGTGATGGACTATCCTGCTATCGTTACCTGTGTGGTAGCCCTATGTTCATGCTCAAAGGCATCCTGCACTGGGTTATTAGAAAGACTCTACTACAAGTTATACATAATATAAGTATTATATTTTACTTTTAATTTTACTTTTATTCTATTGGTAGCTTTGTGCTACCATCGTTAGGACCTGAAGGACATATTTTGGAACAAAGCGCGTATACGTGTGTAACCGCAGACAAATCTTTACCACATTCGAGAGACAGTATTCCATTATGATTTATTGGTTATTATGTAAGTACACCGTAAAATATTTGATCCCTTTTTTTGTTCACTGACGCTGTCATAACATTTCTGCGTAGCTATTTTAATTAAAGTATTTAGTGACGGAGACCGGAATTGTTTGTAAAAGTAAAGGAATTCATTTTTATACAGCTACACTGACGATCATATTTGGTGCGACACAAATTGAATTGACTGTCAAATAATTTATTATTGGTGTGCCATATCAAGCAGCTAATTTCTCTGCTTGGACAGCGGAATGATTTCCATGAGCTGATTGCGTAAATAACTTGTTCTAAACCATTCGTGCACTTGTTGCTCGTTTCATATTTACTTGCAATAAGCCAGGCAATTACGGTTCACACTGCTGACCAGTTCCTTCACAGGCTGCTTAATTTCAATCGAATCTCATCAACGGGGACAGTGAATGATATCAAATTCAATTTCCATAAATCATTACATTATTGAAAAGCTAGATAAGTTTCATTCAAATTCAAAATTGGCTATTTTCCTCACAGTTCATGTGAGATTATAAATCGGTGTGAATTAAACACACACATCTGTATACTGTTCCCCCTCCCCTCCCCCACCTTTTTTTTTTCAAAGTTCAGAAAACTTGCATTCTGTGTTAACGAGGGTATCCTGCTTTTCAATCTACGTTTGTTAGCTCATGAGCTTATGTTGATCGCGTTTCGAGATGACGTCTGCGTAAGTGAATTGCATTGCTCACATATCGGAGATCCTTTGCATTCTTCAAGACAACGTGAATTCGTCAATATTCACAATGCATATCAACACTAGTTTAGCAACGCAATTTGATGATCAGTACTTAAAAACTGATATTGTTAGTTTCCAGTTCCTATTAAGCGCCGTAGTTAAATATTAGCCCCTAACACAAGGCAGGAGAAACATTTTAATAGCGCTATTTATGGTACTGATAATTTCTGATACATACGAAAAACTAATGTCATTTAATATTCATACCTATAAATTTATTGCAAACTTTTATATTGGACTTGCCCCATAAATTACATGGAAAGAATTTAAAAATTATGGAGGATAAAAATGTAAACAAATACCCACGTGGGAGGATTTTCTATGGGGAAGTCAGACAAAATAGATCATCTCTACTTGTTAGGTTGCGTATTCCTTTGGCGTTAACGCGAGGCATTCTAAAAAGTTATACATTGCTGCTTTTTATACTGGAGTGAACCAAAGCGATAAGTATTCACGTTTTCCGGAGTTCTTCCTGTGCATAAAACACGTTGGCATAATTATCATCGAACCGTGACTCAGGATACATTTGCGTGCTTGTCGGTTACATGAAAGAAGGCCGTGGTTTGCATTTTTATTTTTTTAAATTTATGGTCGTGTTAAATATTGTTCTAACATTCTGCTTGAGTGTGCCGTTTATGTCTTTATTATTTCCCAAAATATGCAATTCCGGTACCTTGTGTTGACTACATTTGAAATTCCATACATAAAGCTGAAAACAGAAATCAATAAGGAAGCCGCTGTTTGGTTACTAATCTATTACATTGCAGGCAAAACACTAAGGAATTGGAGGTCGCATTTTTCCCTGACTAAATACCAACGCAGGATTCTCCAGTCAAATTTTAGCTCATTGCTGCTCAAAGCTCCTGCGGCTGGGCGCCCGATTACCTTAACGTTATAGGATGGGGCCTAATATTCATGCTACCTCAATATGGTAGTTTCTTCAAGTCTTATATCTGGTGCCGGAAGTTTTAGGTGGCTTCTAGATTTCTGGAATCTTCATGAACCCTTCGTTTTACCTGATGGGAGAAGCAGCTTAGTTCGGCGGTTGGAAGGTACTCTGACCAAACCTAAGAAGGCCTTGTAATACACGCGGCCACTTACAAAGACGACCCAATCTCAGCACGTTAGATTAGACCAGACTGTCCGTAAATAAGCAGTCAAATTGACACACTGGCTGATGTTGAATGCTTTTCGATTATGCCGACTGAGGCGTTCGGTGTCTTACCTCCGGCTTAGGGCAAATATCAGAGTATAGGTGAAAAAGGGCGCGAAACTATTTCACCCCCCTTCACGGAAGTCTAAAGACGGCGATCCCACTCAATCGTCGATTCCTCCTCTCAAAGCAATTACATTTCTTGGTTTAACCCATATATCCATTCAATCTTTCTTCTTTCTACCCGGATAGCAAATTGTAACATGAAAACTCATCCGAGTGGACGAACTTTCGCGTGAATGCAGCGAGACCTTCACTAAAGACAGGAAACCCCTTTAGCATAATGACTTATAACAGTTTCTAATATATTGTTGACACAGATTTAATTACGTACAAATCTCCACCATTAGTTTTCTGTTTCAATTACTCGTACACGAAGTATTATTGCCTGTTAAACAGCTCAAGAAAGTCTTCAGTGTAGCTACATAATAGTAATAGGCGGTTGAAGAAGATGGTGTAAAGCTCTTATACTATTTCTTTGATCACCTTTCATTGCCCACACCTTGAAAATTGCATACACCCCCATCTGATCAATGGTGTTGCAGCACTTCAATAATGGTGCAGTGCACTGTTTTATGTGAGCCGTAATTTTCTGTGATATTTAAAGCAACAGTCGCTTTTACCAGTAGTATTATTTTCATTATTCAAGTCATTAATATATTCTCTTCATAAGGCATTAATAATATTGTAATAATCATAGAAAACCGTAAATTATTCATTTACAGGCCTAATGGCGAAAACGCACTTTTCATTTAGTTTCTATAAAATTGTTCTTTTCTCGCTTCACTCTAAATTCTAGTCGGTTTAAACTTTATTACCAACATGAAAGTGAGAATGTTGATACCATTACTTATCTCCGACGTTTTCGACTGACGTGAATTATTGTTCCTCTCACTTATATGATCGTCAACGTAGTATATGAAACTAAATTAATAAGAGACATTTATTGTTGATGTTATCAGTTTAGTTTCCGTAAATTGCTATATTGTTAAGGAGAGAATTTTTCGTAAAGTATTGTGTTTCAAATTCTCCAAAGGAATTTGAGAATTCATTCGGAAACATTCCATACATGTCTGTTTATGACAAATCTAAATTTAAGGTATCTCATCCAGCTTTGTACAAAACAAACTTCCTAACAGTTATAATTTTTTATTGTTTTAAATGTACAGTGAGTGTCGTTTAGTCAGTGGCTGAACAATGTGAAAAAAAAAAACGTTTAAAACTTCTATAGTCTTCATCGAACATTTGTAATGAGAGGAAATTCAAACTAAGTCTTATGCAGCCCCCTAGCCAACATGATACATATTGTTTCCTGCTGCAGAATATTGTGATCCACTTCTCATCCCACGCGCGGACCCTTGTTTGTGTTCTTTACATATCCATCATTTTTACTCCTCTCATTGTCATCCCTCGCCGCCACCCCCCCCCCCCCCCCCCCCCCCCCCCTTTTTTCTCTCTTCTCCTTTTTTCCCTTTTTCTTCC
>Ga0123357_10013686_pt1 | contig 10548 bp, 10 predicted proteins | sample TergutEmb28metaG_FD_89873 | JGI IMG/M metagenome (GOLD analysis project Ga0123357, IMG submission 89873) | Embiratermes neotenicus P4 segment gut microbial communities from Petit-Saut dam, French Guiana - Emb289 P4 | ecosystem: Host-associated > Arthropoda: Insects > Digestive system > Gut ...
GAAATCAAATATTATAACATAAGTGTACGTCAGCACAATCTAATTAGATTGTGCTGACGTACACTTATGTTATAATATTTGACCAATCCTTCAGCACCTCAGTTTAACAGACTTTATTTGATATGTAATTCTCAGACAGCATGTCACCGAAGGTAACTTTTCTTAATTTACCCATGAAAAACTATGGGGTGTGACTTCAACAACAATAATATATGTTTCCTATGGATGAGGAAGCAGTTCTCATGACAAAAAGCAATTCTACAGAACACAGGACATGTGCCCCCTTTACAAAGTGTGATGTTATCTTACCAGAGCTCAGCACTGAGTACATAGCTGTAAATGTTCCAGCGTGGCCACCAAGTAATGACATGACTTGCACAAACATGGCGGATCCCTGAGTTGTCAGGTGTGGGGGAGCCCTAGAACCACAGTAACTTCCCATAAGAGGTGCCTCAGCATCATCTCCATCCCGCACTTCAACACGGTAGTATGGACATGTTGCCATATCATTCCAGTCGTTGGTCACATCCATTACAGTAAATGTGAGTGTCACATGATCCTCTGTAACAGCATTACAATCAAGAAGACAAAACCTTATTATTGTGTTCCTCTCAGCCAGGGTTCTACACTGCAGCATGAAGATTTACTATCCGGTCATGTCTCAGTTCAGCTCAGTCTCAGTTTGTAGATGTGTATGACATGGCATAGGGAAATGTGGTAAACACACAGAATTCCTAACAAATTTTCATGATTTTGTAAGTCAGATCACAACTTCAGGCAATAACCATAGTTTTGTTTCAAGAATGTTCATTTTATTTGCAGCTCCCTGAGATCTTTTATAAGTAGCATACTTCATACCCTGGAACTTTATTTCATTTATTATTGTTGTTGTTGTTGTTGTTGTTGCTTGTATCATCGTCATTGTTGTTTTATAATATCTGGTCAAGGTTCAGACCAGGGCTTGCAAAGATGCAAATCTTGTGGACAAGTATTTATGGCCCTCTGTCACCTGAATGTATTCAGTAATGCAATATAACAAACATTACATAACAGATCAATGGACATATTTAAATTAATATAATAGGTATAGAGAACATAATATGGCAAATTTACTAGCACAGAGAAAGTTTACAGACTATAACTCATCACTTTTAAGACAGCACAGACTAAACCAATATTTTTTTGTGTTTTACTGAGTTATTTAGTAAGGCCTACTACCATGTCTTCCACTGCACTTTTAGTGTAACGTATGATTTGTAAATAACAGAGTTCTAGAGCATTCAATCCCCCCTTGCCTTCAATATATGTATATACAAGTGCGGCCATCAGGCGAGTTCTTAACGATTTATGTGGTCCTCCTGTGGGTTGAAATTCATGTGACCCTTGAGGAAATTATTTGCAGCCCTTTGTTACCTGGATAGTTTCAAGAACACAATTTAACAAACATAATATAACAGGTCTATAGAACAGAACATGGCAAAGTTATTAGCACAAAAGTCACGTTGTTTGCATTTAATATCAAGTAATTAGAAAAAAACATAGTTCCCAAAAATGGTGTTTTACTTAATTCAATCCCCCATTTGGATATCTGAACAGAAGTTCAGATATCCAAGAGAGCCTTATATGAGTCCTTACAAATTATGTTGCTCTCCTGTGCATTGAAGTTGGCCAGCCCTGATCTAGACAGACTCCTGAGGTAGCTCACTGGCCTTTCACTGTGTCCAGAAGTCAGGCAGTTGGTGCACAGTGAGTTCATAAAGGTGGAGTTCATGCACGTGCATGATAATCTATCAACCAAATAAAGTTCTGACATGGGAATAACACAAGCGCCACTAAATGTGTGAAATGGAAATTTTATATTGCAACTGGTTTGAGGAATGGACTGCTACATTTACTGTCACATTTTTGCACACCAGTAATGCAGTGCTCACATACAATCTAGTTTCAATGGAAGCAGAACACATGAACTGTTGCTAGGAGACAGATCACCAATATAAATATAAATTTTGTTCTTTATTGTTTTGTGGGTTACAGTTCATGAATATCATAGCACCACAAAATTTTGAGGTTGTGTGGTATAACACTAAAATTCACTGATATAAATAAATCACACAGTTGTATAATAACTAATTATCAAATTACAGTATCCTCTCTACAGAAATACAAGTTCGTGATAAAAGCAATGACCATAAGTTGTTCCTACACAATGCAGCAAAGTACAACAGAAGTCTGAGACATTGCTTACTGTTTATGGTAAAAATCAGGAACTGTACCTGGGTTTGGAGCAATAATGGTCCATGAGCAGTTGTGGCTTTCGTATGATATAATAGAGCTGTGAGTTGTTATTATTCCAGTATCCTCTGCCATGATGCGTGCCCCACATGCCTGAACAAAATGATTATAATAAATGAAACAGACAAATTAGCTCTCATATGGCTGCAGAATATATGCTAATTCTCAGTTTTACTACAGACAGAGAATAATATTTATAGTGTTCATTCTATGTATTATTGATTACTAATTCATGACATTGTATATATTAATATATTTTTTAAACTTTTTTTATATTTATTTTAATATTTATTACATAAATTTCCAGAATATCCAGATCCAGCACATTTACAAATTACTCTACAAAGAAATATCTACATTTAACCATTTGATTCTTTGATACCACATCAGCTGCATATAAAATTGTATAATTTGCTTTTACGTGGTACTACTTTCATTTGATTCCCTGATGATGGTCCCTGCAGACCGAAAATTGTAGGAATATTCAGTGTGATATAAATATGTCAGGAACAAGTTGGTGCATTTTGTTATTTAGAGTTGTAAATGGAATAATTTCACTGTTACACATACCCCATCATATCAGTAAAACACCTTTGCATTGTGTATGTTACCATTCACATCAGTGCCTTTATCTTTACATATCCTCTCCATACATCTAAAAATCACATTACAATAATATCACTAAAGTTTTATCAGATATCTCGTACAGAGAGGAAGTGAATATCTTACTCTGACAGAACAACGAACATTGAGGGTGTTGAGAACATAGTGCTGACAAAATTTGGACTTAGGTCAGAAAGAAAGAAATTAGAACAGAAATGAAGTAAATTTCACAACCAGTAGCTTCAAAATTTGTACTTTTCATATAGTACTGGAAAGGATAAGCAGAATATGAGGGAATCAGAAATGCAAGGAAAAAAACATTTCAAAGTCCATGGCATAGCTGACAGTATGACATAAAAAATAATCTTATTTGAATGCTGTAAAGATATAAAATTGAAGGAGCTGGATTAGAGTAATGTCCTATTGAATATCTGGTAACATAGTAACGAACTTCAGGTTCTGTCACAGGGAATATCATGATCAGCTGGGGGGGAAAAAAAAGACAGCAGGCAGTTGGTTAGTTTTGGGGACTGGTGGTCTTTGAATAAGGTACATAATACATTCCATTGATTCTCAGGGGTTTGTTTGTTCTCTGTCATAAATTCTCATTTGAAATTTTATGCAGCCACCTGATGTTTAAAACGCATCATACTTATTGGTTTGCAAATACCTGTAGTGAATTACAAATCCATTCAGCTGTTTTCCACATTTCACATCCCTACAACAGGCCTGACTTAGCAGTTGTATTAAACAACCAACCTTTAGTTCTAACTAAGATATTTTTATTCCTCCAAAGTGGATACAACACCACGAAGGCCCAGGATTAGTGACATCCTCTAAGACTCCATCATCTACAGTAACTGTGCTGCCAAGATTCATAAAAGATTTAACCTGTTCCACCTCCCTATCATTTATTGTCACTACCAGATCTGTATTACAATTGACTCTTATTTCCTCAGTTGTAAGCTCATTTATTTTAGGCCCCATTTTTGCTGCTTCCTTTTCTAATTTCTCCAACCTAGCTCTTGTATCACTCTATCCTTGTGCAAGTAAACAAATTTCACTGGCAAAATCGGGATCTTCTAACCTTTCCATCATTATCCACTGTATTCCTCTCTTTCTGTGTTTTACAACTTTTGTTAACAACATTGTCCAAAAAAAAAAGAAAGAGGGTTGGAGATAATATACAACCCTGTCTGACTCCTGCTGTTTCTTCCAAGGCATCAATTAGCTTTCCTTCATGGACCACATGACATTTGAATCCTTCATACTTCCAGAACTTTCTGACACCACTAGCTAACAAATCAAAGGCCTTTTCAAAGTCCACAAATGCAAGACATAGTGTTTCTTTCCATTCATTATTTTGTTCTCAAATAATTCTTAGTGTATTAATAAGATCAATGCAGCTTTGTCCTATTCTAATACCTGCCTGTTCTGTCCTTAGATAGGGCTCAAATACCGAATCTATTCCATTTAAAATAACTCTGTCATTACTTTACATGGTATAGAGAGTAATGTTATGCCTCTCCAATGACGATATTTTGAGGTGCCAACTTTCTTTGGCAGTTTTACCAATTAAACATTCCTTCCAATCATCTGGTATCTCCACCATATCCCAGATATCTGCAAATAATGGGTGCAACAATTTCACTGATGTCTCAATGTACCTTTTTAGTGTTACCACAGGGATACTATCTGCTCCTCGTGCTTTTCTAGTTGTTTTCTGCCTCACAGCCTTTCTTATTTCTGCTTTTGTTGGTGCCTCTATACTAATACCTCAGTTTTCCACATTCATTACACTTAGTGCTTCATCTGCTTCTTCCTTACCTATCTCAGGATTCGACATTTCAGAAAAGTGCTTATGCCATCTTCATGCTTGTTCCTCCCATCCTGTCAGTAATTCCCCCAGCTTATCTCTTACTTGGCGATTCTTACTCCATCTTGTATTTGATAATACAGTAGTAATTTTATATAACTCCTTGTTTTCAATATTCTGTGCAGCATCTTCTGCATTCGTCGCAAGATCGTTTACCTACCTAATCTAATCTAATCTAATATTTTTAACTTCTTTATCAGCTTTGTAAAATGTATAAACAACCAACAAATACACTTTAATTTTATGAAGTATTTTTATTTACAAAATGTTCACCAAAGTGTTTCAACCAGCAATCTGGCCATTTTGAGGGTGATGATACAAGAAAACAACGGTAGTTAAATGTGTCACCATCACTCTATAATATTAAAAATATATGCAATTTCTGTGTGGCGCTCCGTTCAGAATTCCAAGCACTGCACAACACAGATAACATATCACCTTTACTCTAGGTTAGAACTCAACATATAACTGCTGTATAAATAATAAATATTAAAGAACTTTAACTTCCACTATTTTATAGTTAGCCATTTTAATCCTATATTATTTTACATTTACACCTAGACCTCTCCTGATGGGAAGACTCTCAGCCAGAATAATCACATATTGACAAATAGGAGATGGCATTCAACTATACTCGAAGTACGATCTTTCAGGGGACCTACATGTGATACAGATCACTATCTGGTGGTTCCAAAAGTTAGGAAAAGATTGGCAGTAAGTAAATAAGCAGCACAGAAGTCTGATGTGGAAAGATTCAATCTCAGGAATGTCAATGAGTTGGAGGTTAGGAAACAATATCACATTAAGATCTCAAACAGGTTTGCATCTTTGAAGAACTTAAGTTATAGCAAGGACATAAATAGGGTGTGGGTGAATATTAAAGAGAATATAAAAATCTCAGCTAAAGACAATCTAGATCTGTATGAAATGAAGCAGCATAAACAATGATTTGAAGAACAACATGCAGGTGTTTTAGATCCCAGAAAGGAGGCTACAATGCAGTAGTTCCACGATCCAAACCAAAGCAATGTAGACAATCTAAACAATGTAAAATGTGAAGCTAGTAGACATTTCAGGAACAAAAGGAAGGAATATCTGAAAGCCAAAATTGATTAACTTGAAACTAACAGTAAGTTAAAAAATATCAGAGACTTGTACATGGGCATCTGTAACTTTAAGAAGGGTTACCAGCCTAGAACTAACACAGTACAGGAACAGAAGGATGATTTGGTTACAGACTCTCACAGTATGTTGGCTAGGTGGAGGAACCATTTCTCTAAGCTGTTCAATGTACATGGGATTAGTGATGTTAGGCAGACAGAAACACATAGGGGAACCACTAGTGCCTGAGCCAAGTACCTTTGAGGTTGAGAGGACTATTGAAAAGTTAAAAAGATGCAAAACACTAGGAACTGATCAAATACCAGCATAAATGATTAAAGCAGGGGGTAGAACAATTCGCTCTGAGATCCATAAACTTATTAATTCTATTTGGATTGAGGAGGAATTGCCTGAGGAGTGGAAGCAGTAGGTCATTTTACCTAATTATAGAAAGGGTGATAAAACAGACTGCAGTAATTATACAGGTATATCAGTTTTGCAACTACATACAAAATTTTATCCAACATCCTACTCGCAAGGTTACCTCCATATGCACAGGCAATTATTGGGGATCATCAATGTGGATTTTGATGTAACAGATTAAATACTGATCACATATTCTGCATTCGTCAAATACTTAATAAAAAATGGGAATACAATGAAGCAGTGCATCAGGTATTTATAGACTACAAGAAGGCTTATGATTCAGGTCTTGTACAATATTCTTATTGAGTTTGGTATCCCCATGAAACTGGTAAGGCTAATAAAAATGTGTCTGAATGAAACCTATAGCAGAGTCCGGGTAAGCAAGAATTTGTCCCACATGTTTCCTGTTAAGACGGGTTTGAAAAGAGGAGATGCTTTACCTCCATTTGCTTTTCAACTCTACTTTAGAGTATGCTGTTAGGAGGGTTCAGGTAAACTAGGAGGCTTGAAATTAATTGGTACATATCAGCTTTTGGTTTATGCTGATGATATTAATATATTATATGGAAGCGTAAAAAAGGTAAAAAGGTAAAGTGATCCCATTATAAGCACAGTGTGGCTCAGAGGGTGAGTAGAGGTATAGCTCTATTCTTTCAAAACCGCGGCACTAGAAGGGGGTGAGTGGTCAGCAGCACGCTTCGGCCGCACTTTACTTGCAAATATATGTAAAGTTTTTAATACAAGAGGACAACAGACCCACATAAACAGTTGAATACTTACTACAGGAAAATAATTCCTTTTAGACCCAATAAGGTTAAACTGCAGCTTCATCTACTGCAACTTCAACTTACCAAGGTGTAATTGGCAAGGAAGCCTTTTGCCGGCTGCACGTCGCCAGTGCGCATGTGGATAAGTAGCTGGTTGCCTGTGGATGTAAAGTTCAAACCTAGAAGGATATCGTTGCAGTCATAGAACAGCTCTGTGCTGTTGGTGCTGTTCCCATCATATACCTGCCAAAACAAAAATATATAATACAGAGTTAACACACAGTTGCTGATGTATTCACCTATCAAACATCTGTGAACAAATAAGAGAAAATTATTTACATGACAAAATCTTTGTCATGAATCACCAACCCTCACCTACCAATACCAGTGGTTTTCCATTTGTATTCAATTATGACACCCAGGGTGTTTAGTATTATGATTTTTGTGTGCACATAAAGAAATAATTTCATAGTTTCCAAACTACCAGTGTGGTGCATATTTTTGCAACCATTTATGTTTTGTATCACAAACTCATTTTATGTACACCTCGTTTACCAAAGTAACAACCTCCCATAATGACAAGAACCAAAATGTGTACCCAAATCTCATGCCTTTAGATTTTGATGGAATATGATATGAAGCCACAGAATTTATTCCTGCAGCTCATGATAAATTTCTAAGAGAATTTCTTAAACACTGGAACCATGACTGTGCAATACTAAGTAGAACAACGGTTGTTCAGCTTGTAGGGACAAATTCCATCTATACAAAAATGTACTCAGAATTTTTGACAGAAACAGGAAAGAAGGAAACAAACTGGAACCTACAAGAAAGATGGATGTAACAGCATAAATCACACTTATTGGGCTTTAGGTCCTGCCACTGTTTATGCCATTCTAGGCAATTAAATCAGTGACATGTTGCCCATTTTGTAACATATTTGGCTCATTTTTCATTACCATCTACTGAACTATTAATATTATAATAATGAATCATTATGTCACACTTTCAAAGAAACGGCCCTGTATCATACTGAAGGAAGCAACAGAAGAAAATGATTTGAAAAAGATATGAAATCATATATATGGAGTGGATCTGTTTGGCTTTGGTGTAAAGTAGTGTGTCAGACTAAGTGAAGGGCAGTTTAGCAGACAACAAACAACATTAATAATGGCCAGGCCAGTTTAACAGTGACAGATCTGACTGCAATGCTATAGCAAATTATCAAGTGGTACATGCAAACTGACTGAATACAAATTCTAATTCCTTAAAATAGCTATTTTTAGTAGGATATTCTTTATATTCATTTGCAGCATATATGTTTACTATAATTCTCTTACACCAACAACCTTGAAGAATTTAAAGTGTAATTATATACACCAAAAAAAGAGAGGCAGTGTATGTATAATGTAACACTAAAGTGCATTCACGTGCTGTTTATACCTGCTACATTACCCCAACAGTCTGATAACATTTCACTTGAAAAGACCTTTTATGGTGATGTAATGTTACTGGAAACAATAAGAAATAATTAGGTCTTCATGTAATGTGTCTGCTATTTTTGCTCAATTATAACCAAATTTGGTTTTCCTCAGCAGATTTTCATAGAAGTCCCAACATCAAATTTCAAGGAAATCCATCTGGTGGGAGCCATGCTGATAAACATGTGGAAGAATGAACAGACAGATGAATTGACAGATGGGCAGAAGCACTTTTCGTGACTAGGAAAATGCGCCTAAAACGTCTGACAGGGTGTACTTCATGAGGTACAAAAACATCCCAAGGGCATCCTTGGTAGTTGACTGGGCTTACTTCGATTCTTCTTTAAAATCTGGCTAACTATTTACAATAAACAAAAAATAAGTGGATTTATTGTGTTCAGTTGGAGGGAATTTATTACAAGTGCATACAGGTAAAAACGAAAATAAACAACTTTTATTGTAGGTCTCTGTCCAATAGAATCGGTATCAATACTATGTAGATCACAGCAGGATGTCCAACAAAACTGTTACAAAGAGCAGTTCAACAGTTCTTCAATTATAAGATGACACAAAAACAATTTCCTTTGGTTTAATTACTATCTCAAAAACCATCACAAGGTACAAGGTACAAGGTACTGGTCGAAAGATGCACAGTTCATTTTCCACAACAAATAACGCTTGAAACATTTTTGCTCTCATAAGTATGTAAAATTATGCATAAGTTACAGTCAAGAAGCATGCAGAAACATGTGTAGGTCCCCATGTTCACTGCCAATTATTTTTGTTCAGTTTTAACCAACAGCAGCATTGTGCAAGTATTCTGTTCTTCTGGAACATGATGCTGCATCACAGAGTAAGTGGTCTCTGATGTTTCAAAGATACATAATGTCTTACCTTCAAGGGTCTAATATTTCTCAGAACTCAGTGACGAAGAATCATACACCAAAAGAAAAGAATTTTCAACAATGGCCTTGTTTGAGAACATTTAGTGAGTATGGTACATTCCCAGACAGGTTGAATACAGCTAAAGTGAAACCTCTTTATAAAGGAGGGGCTATACATAATGTACAGAAGTACAAACCAATATCATTTCTGTTGTCTTTAAAATAAAAATACAAAAATTAATGTATAATAGGTTAGTACAACCTGTAATTAAAAAACACTATATTAACAGAGGCCCAAAATAGTTTCAGCAAAAAGACATCAACTGAAACAGCAACTCCAGCTTTCCTTGAAAGTACATAGGAGTCTATTGATACAGGCATATATGGCATTGGAATGTTTATTGGATTAACAAAACCACATGATTCCATAAATCATAACATGTTTACTGGATACACTGATTTCAATGGTATAAGATGTACAGTACAACAAACTTGTGATTTAAGTTGTACTAAGCATAACAAAAACCATTTGATGAACTAAACCATAGTGAGAGTATAAATTATGTTCAGAATAAATATATTTCTTCTTGCAAGGATATGAAATATTGAGTAACGCAAGGTTCAATTTTTGGACCAATTCCATTTTTACATATATTGTATGTAAATACTCTTCCACTAAATATTCAAGGGGCAAAGTTGGCTTCATTTCCAGATGATACTAACTTGTGGGTTACTGAAGGAGATAAAGGCACCCTTCAACATAAATTAAAAAAGACAAACAATATACTTATAACATAACACTGAGGCCCATTGTTGCAGTGGAAAAGCAATCGGTATTACACATTCTTACGTGTGTGTGTGTGTGTGTGTGTGTGTGCGCGCGCGTGTGCGTGCGCGCATGTGCGCGCGTGCGTGCGTGCGCATGTGTGTGTGTGTGCACATGCATGCGTGTGTGTGCGCGCGCACGTGTGTGTGTGTGTGTGTGTGTGTGTGTGTGTGTGTGTGTGTGTGTGTAGCCTTATTTATCCAGCATGCAATGCACATGTGTCATACTGTCATTTGTGGCCTGCCTCACTCTAAAATATTTTTCCACATTATCTCATAAACAGCAGGATTTA
>Ga0123357_10013687_pt1 | contig 10548 bp, 7 predicted proteins | sample TergutEmb28metaG_FD_89873 | JGI IMG/M metagenome (GOLD analysis project Ga0123357, IMG submission 89873) | Embiratermes neotenicus P4 segment gut microbial communities from Petit-Saut dam, French Guiana - Emb289 P4 | ecosystem: Host-associated > Arthropoda: Insects > Digestive system > Gut ...
CGGCGGCAGCCGCCGCTAGCCTTCCATCAACCGCGAGCCGCCGGAATCCCCGGCGGCTCGCTTTGCCTTTCCCCATGCGCGACCTTACTCCCTGGCAATCCCGCTTCCACCCCTTGCTGGTTCCTCCGGCGGCGCTCTGCTCCCTTTTCATGCGCGCCAGAGCAGCCCTGTACGCGCAAAAGCTCCTGCCCTCCTGGTCGCCTCCAGCGCCCGCCGTTAGCGTCGGAGGCATCACCCCCCAGACCAGGGGCAAAATGATGCTCTCAGCCTGGCTTTTGGGCTGGGCCAAAGCACGCGGGCTTACTGCGGCCCTTCTGGCCAGAGCGGCCAACGCCCACGCGGACCGTCTGCCCATCGCGGTGACGCCGGGAACGCCCGTAACCCTTTGCGGGCCGCACTTGGCGCTTCTGGCCAAATACCGGCCCGGAGCGGCCATTTGGGCCGATACCCGCCCGGCCCGGGCCGGAAAATTCGCCTGGAAAACCCTCCAGCCGGATTTTTTCATCCTGCACGACTTTTTCTCCGCCCTTTCCGTCCGCCGCCAGGCCGATCTGGTCCTTTTGGAGCCGCACGACCTGGACAAAGGCTGGAACCATCCCTTTCCGGCCGGTTTCTGGCGGGAAGGGCTCCAGGCGTTAAGCCGCGCCACCGCCTTTGTGCTGCACATCCGGCCAGAGGACATCCCCGTCCGGGCGCCTCTCATCGCAAGGCGCCTGGGACGTTTCAACAAACCCGTGTTCACCATTCATCCGCGCATCTGGCGGCTTCGCCATGCGGACGGCCATACGGCCCAAAGTCTTAACGGAGAGCCCTACCTGCTCGTGACCCCGGAATCCAACCAGGACATGGCCGTAAGCGTCGCGCAAGCCTTTATGGGAAAGCCCCCCAGGCTTAAAATCGTCTTCCCGGATTCCCACCGCTTCACTCAGCAGGATCAAACCCAAATCGCCATGGACGCCACCCGCCTGCGAGCCCCCCACGTTCTGGCCACGGACGACGCCTTCCTGCGTCTCTCCTCCATACCCGGCCACAACTTGTGGACCTACGACCCCGACGTGACGCTTGGGCCTTGCCTGCTGACCGGCCAGGCCTTCACTCCCTGGTGGGACGGCCGGTGGGCCGGGCTTGCCGGGGTTTAAGCGCCTCATCCCGCTAAGGGCTCGTCATACCTTTTGACCGGTTCCGGCTCTTGGGGTAAACGGCGCGGAACACAGAGCAGGGTGGCTCACCGTGAAATTTTTTCAGCAAAAATACGTCCGGTTCATAAAAGAAAGTCTGTTCAAGGACAGACTCATCCTTCTTTTTCTCGCCGCCGGGCTTATCGGCTGCTCGGGCTCTCTCCTTGTCCTTTTGTTCAGAGACGGCTTTCTCGACCTCAGGCGCATTTTTGTCCATTCGGCCACCGGAATGGTTGATCTCGCCCGAGATTTGCCCTGGTGGGGGCGTCTTGCTCTGCCGACCGCCGGAGGCGCTCTTGCCGGAGCGATTTTGGAGTATGCGCTGAAATGGGTGCCGCGCCGCGGTTCGGACGACTATCTTGAAGCCATTATGCTGGGCGACGGCAGATTAGGCATCCGCAAGACGCTCCTGCAGAGCGCGGCGTCTCTGTGTTCCATAAGCAGCGGCGCGTCGATTGGCCGCGAAGGCCCAATGGTCCAGCTTGCCGCCATGGCGGGGTCGACGCTGGGACGGCTTTTCCGGCTCTCCCCGGAAGATTTGCGGCTCCTGGTGGCGTGCGGAGCCGCGGCGGGTCTCGCCTCGGCCTATAACGCCCCCATTGCCGGACTTCTGTTCGTCGTGGAGATCGCCTTTGGAAGACTCTCAAAGCAGACGCTGACCCCGATGATTGTGGCCGCCGTGACCGCCGTGGCCGTGGCCCAACACTTCTTCGGAGTAAGCCCCGTCTATCAGATACCGGAATTTTCTCTGAACGCGGACTGGCGGATCATAACCTATGTCGGCCTTGGCGTTCTCTGCGGTTTCGTGGCCCCCGTGTTCCGATACTCGCTTGACGCTTCGCGCAAATGCTTCAAACGCATCGGCCCCAGCCGGACTGTGACCATGGCGCTGGGCGGCTTAAGCGTGGGCCTCATTGCCATCTGGGTTCCGGGCGTCTGGGGGAACGGCTACAGCGAGGTGAGCTCCATCTTGCACACCAACTGGACGTGGGGAGCTCTGCTCATCATCCTGGCCGCCAAAATAGTCGCGACCTCATGCAGCTATGGTTCCGGCGCGGTCGGCGGGGTTTTCACGCCGACGCTTTTCGTGGGCGCGGCCTTGGGCGCGCTTTACGGCCATGTGTTTTCCCACAGCGCGTCCGCCCAGAACGCCGTCTTTCTCAGCTATGTGCTTGTCGGTATGGGCTCTTTCCTGGCCTCAATGACGTATGCGCCGCTTATGTCCATCCTCATGGTCTACGAACTGACGCACAGTTACCAGATAGTCCTGCCCTTGATGCTCGCTTGTGTGATAAGCCACTTCATCGCCCATAAATTCAGGGAAGATTCCGTCTATACGAAACACGCCGCGCACGCTAAAAATACTTCATACTCGTCTTCTTAAATTCTTTCTTACTCTTCAGCACATCATATTCCTCCACCCCGGCGAGCCTGACCAGCTCCGCCACAGCCAGCCCGCATTCCTCCGGCGTCTTGGCGTGGACCATCGCATAGATGTTATAGGGCCAGTCCATGCAGTTCACCCGGTAGTAGCAATGGGATATCTCGGGGCGGGAGGCCATAAAGGTTCCCACGCGCTCCACATCCGCATCGTCCACAAAGCAGGCCACCATGGCGTTGGCGCCGTATCCGGCCTTCTGATGGCGCAGCGTGGCCCCGAAACGCCTGATCTCGCCGCGCTCCTTCATGCCCCGCAAGAGTTCCAGCACTTCCTCCACACTGACCCCAGCCTGACGCGCCACCTCCGCAAACGGCTCGGGGCCGTCGGGCAGGTTCCCCTGAACCAGCGCCAGAATGCGTTTTTGAGATTCGGTAAATTCTTTCGCCATTGTCGTTACTCCTCGCAGATACCGTCTTTATCTCTACCGAGTTCATGTGGTAGTTGCAATCACGGGGCGAATGTCACATCATTTCCCGCGATGACGATCCGCATCACTTTTTCCAGGAGATTTCCATGAACGTAGCGGTCATCGGCGGCGGCAGCTGGGGAACCTCTCTGGCCGATCTTCTGGCCAGCAAAGGCGTGGACACCACCCTCTGGGTCCGCGAACGCGATCTTCTGGCCGAAATCAAGTCCAAGGGTGAAAACACCTGGTACATGCCGGGGATTACGCTCTCCCCCCATCTGAAAACGTCCATGGATCTGGCCCAGGCCTGCGCGGACAAAGACCTCTACCTGATGGCCGTGCCCAGCCAGTTTATGCGGGCCACACTCAGCGGGCTGCGCAACCTTATGGCCAAAAATCCGGCCGTGGTCTGCGCCAGCAAGGGCATTGAATTAGACACCGGCAAGACCATGTCCGAAGTGTGCGACGAAGCCATGGGCGGCAAAAAGCACCGCTTCGCGGCGCTTTCCGGCCCAAGCTTCGCCTATGAGGTCATCCGCCGCATGCCCACGGCCGTAAGCCTCGGCTGCAAAGACAAAGACCTGGCCAAACGCGTCCAGGAACTCTTCGCCACCGACTACTTCCGGGTCTATACCAACAAGGATGTCAAAGGCGTGGAGCTGGGCGGCGCCGTGAAAAACATCATCGCCATCGCCGCCGGCGTCATCGACGAGTTGGGCTTCGGCATGAACGCCCGGGCCGCGCTCATAACCCGGGGCCTTGCCGAAATGAGCCGCCTGGGTGCCAAACTCGGGGCCGAGCCCAAGACGTTCGTCGGCCTCTCGGGCCTGGGCGACCTGGTGCTCACCTGCACCGGCGACCTCTCCCGCAACCGCCAGGTGGGCAGACGCCTGGCCCAGGGGCGCAAACTCATCGACATCCTGGGTGAAATGAAATCCGTGGCCGAAGGCGTCAAAACCACCCAGGCCGTCCACGGACTCGCCCAAAAACTGAAAGTGGAAGTGCCCATCACCGAACAAGTCCACGCCATCCTCTACGAAAACAAAGACCCCGCCCAGGCCGTGCGTGAACTCATGAGCCGCGCCCTTAAAGACGAATAGCAGCGGGGGCGCTGCCCCCGCACCCCCGGCAGGGGGATGACATGCGCCTGCCAGGGGGATAATCCCCCTGGACCCCGTAATTGCTTCGCGGCTCTCCCCGGCGCATGCGCCGGGGAGAGCCGCGAAGCTAATTCGAGATTCCAAAGGGCGCTAGCCTTTTGGCGGGAGAGTCCAGAGAGAACGAAATTTGCCCGGAATGGCACCGTATCCCACCGAAATGAATGGAGCCAAGCCGGATAAAACGGGATAAACCGTTTCTGAAACCGTTTCCATATCTGTCGCTAGGCCGTAACCGACCAGCAGGGCAACCGTGAACGTCTGGGAGTAGTCGCCATCTTCCCGTTCCCTGGCACCGGGTTAAGTTAGCGCATGCAGGGTTGTGCTGGACACCCCTGGAATTTTTGAAAGCAAGTTGTTACCCCAGATGAAGGAGGATCGTATGGCAAAAATCACCTATCAACGCTCAGGAGAGCTACTCCAGCAGCTTTTTCGCATTCTGAAGAAACATCCCGATGGGTTGAAAGCACAAGCCGCTTTGGGTGAATTAGCAAAAACTGTTACTCTGACTGAACATGAACGCGGACATTATGACGATGGGTCGCTACGGTTCAATACGATAGTGCGTTACGCCACGGTCGACGCGGTACGCACCGGCTGGCTAGTCAAAGACTCAGGTATCTGGACTGTCACGCAGGAAGGAATAGCAGCCCTCGAAAATTGGCCTGATCCTTTGGATTTTTATCGGCAGGCTGCGCGGCTATATCGGCAGTGGCGGAAAAAGAGTAAGGTGGAATCTGACAAGCAAGATGATTTGACGGCGACATCTGTTGAAAAAGAAGACATAGGAGAGGATGAGGAGCGAGACTCCTCCGTAGCCTTTGAGCAGGCAAAAGACCAAGCCCGCACGGATATTGAGAGACATCTTGAGGCCATGCCCCCTTATGATTTCCAACAGCTTGTGGGAGATCTTCTGAGCGCTATGGGGCATTTTGTCGAATCGATTGCTCCACGAGGTCCTGACGGTGGTGTAGATATCATCGCCCACGTTGACCCGCTCGGTATTCAGGGACCACGTATCAAGGTGCAGGTGAAGCGCCAACAGGAACCTGTCGGCATGCCTGACATGCGAAATTTTATTTCTACTATCGGGCCACACGATTCCGGGATTTTTGTCTGCACCGGCGGATTCCAAAAAAAAGTCATAGAGCATGTGCGGGACAGAGACACTCGTTTAACATTGATAGGCATCGACAGACTGATCCAGCTTTGGATCGAATTCACACCGAAATTGCCGAATAGCGCACGGGAGTTACTGCCTCTGGTGCCGATTTACTTCCTCAATCTATAGAGGCCCCCACATAGGCTCGTATGGCCTTACGGGGTTCGAAGGGGCGGAGCCCCTCGCCAGCCCCGTGGCCTCCATTTTCGAAGAAAATGTGAGGACATGGGTAGGCTGGCTTACACGACCGAATGCCGCTGGGCTACGGATTGAGCAGGGGGCGATGGCGCGTTGGTTGTCAAGCGACCCCGGAACGGATGAAGGCCGGTTTGCAAGCAACGTGACATCGCTCCCTGCGCCATTCAAACCCTCTTGGCCCTCACCGGCCAGCGAAGCGGGAGGTGACGAGCGAGACAAACCCCAGGTTTGTCGGAGTAAGTCCGACAACCTATGTCGGGCAACGACAGTCGCACGGACAGGCGCCACGACAGGCGCGCCTCGGCGACGCTTCTGACGCCTACACTGACGCCCCACACACGCACTTCGCATCATGGACTTGCCCACGACATAATGGCTCACCATTGACGTTGACGCGCTCCTGCGCCATTCTCATGCTTGGTGGGATACGGTCCATTCCGCCGCACAGGCGGATTTTGTTCTTTGGGCGCATGGCCGGACGCTTGCGAGGTTCCGAACATGCCATCAAAGATTACGAAGGACGGACGTATCCGTTGGAAGGGACGGGTCCAAAAACAGGGCCAGATCAAGCAAAAGCTCTTTGACACCAAGGCGGACGCCTTGGAATGGGAGGCGGGAGAACGAAAAGCCGATTGGGAGGCAGGGGCAGACACGGCCTGTTCTCTGAAAGAATGGGCAGACCGTTATCTGGGCTATGCCGAAAAGTTCGACAAAACGACGCGAAATGCGAAACAAAAGACGTTCCGGGAGTTTTTTGCCGTGAAGGCCGGTAAGGGCAAGGGCGCACAACCGATCGTAAACCCGTTGGCCCTGGTGACGAGTCTGACGCCGGGCAAGGTGCTGGCCGCCCTCACAGCGCAGTTTGAAAAGCGAGGTGGCAACGCGGCCAACAAGGACCGTAAAAACCTGGTCGCGGCCTGGCACTGGGGCATGAAGTACTTGGGAATGCCCGCGTTAAATCCATGCCGGGTGGAGAAATTCCCGGAGAAGCGCCATCCGCGCTACGTACCTTCGAAAGAGGACTTCTGGAAGGTACACACGCAGGCCAAGGGGCAAGACCGGATTATGTTGCTGGCCTATCTTCACTTGGGAGCGCGGCGTAGCGAGGTGTTCCGGCTTATGTGGGAAGACGTGGACTTCGAGAACGCGCGGGTTCGGCTGTACACTCGGAAGCGCCAAGGCGGTTCCTTGGAGTACGACTGGCTGCCCATGACCTCTGGTCTGTCGGAAGCCCTGCGTTGGTGGAGGGAGAATCGCCGCTTCAAGGATGCCGCGCATGTCTTTGTCTGCGAGCAGGATAGGGTTCATGAGGAACAAGTGGGGAAGCTTTTCCGGCTCCGCAAGCACTTCATGAACCGGCTCTGCGAGCGAGCAGGGGTGAAAGCCTTCGGGTTCCACGCCATACGCCACCTCACCGCGTCCACCCTATACACGATGGGCCAGCCGGTGAGCGTGATCCAGGCCATCTTGCGGCACAAGTCCCCCAACACCACGGCCGGTTATCTGAAGTCGTTGGGTTTGGAGGAAACGCGGGGCGCTCTGGAAGGGCTGGCAGCCCGGTTTGCGGGAAGTTTGCAAACCGTTTCTGCAACCGTTTCCGAATGAAGAAAGGGCCACACCTTTCGATGCAACCCTTTAACATTATTGGCGTCAGCAACCAGGTGTAACCTAGGGGCAGCGCCCAGAGAGGGCGGAGCCCTCTCTGGTGGGGTCCAGGGGCGAAGCCCCTGGCCTGGTGGTGACAAACGCGCTTTGAGTAGGGTAAGGCGCTTCCCCATGAACCAGTCGCCCCTGCCCGCGCGTGTCGCCGCTTTGGACGGTCTGAGAGGCGTGGCCGCTTTTGTCGTCATCATTTCGCATGTTATTGCCGGATTTTTTCCGGCGCTCTATTTTGGGGCCGAGGGGAAGCCGGGACTGGAAATTCAGAACGCCATCGCCGGATCGCCGGTGTTTGTGCTCTATAGCGGCACGTTTGCCGTGTATGTTTTTTTTGTCTTGAGCGGCTTTGTCATTGCCGCATCCGCCACACGCACCAAATGCCGCCTGCCGGTGCTGGCTGTCTCCCGGTATTTGCGGCTGGCCGTGCCCGTCGCCGCCAGCGTATTTTTCGCTTTCGCATTAAATAGGTTGTTGCCTGGGGCCGCCCAGCGCGCGGGATCGCTTATCGGCCATTGGTGGCTCAATTTCCTGTACCAGCCGCCGGGCCCCTCCTTTCGTTCCGCATTGCGGGAAGTGTCTTATGGCGTGTTCTGGAATGGTCTTTCCTATTTCAACAATGTGCTGTGGACCATGCGCATTGAGTTGGCCGGTTCCGTGGGCGTTTATGCGCTCTATCTGATCGTCGGCCGCCGTTTCAGGATTCCGGTCTTGGCGATTGCGGCCTTGTGGCTGGCTTTCGGCACGAGCGATTGGCCTTCCAATATGCTCGGATTTACGCTTGGCGCGCTCCTTTTTGAGGCTAGAGAGCATGGCGTGCTGCCGCTGAACGGTCTGGCCGGAGCTGCGCTGATGGTGATGGGGATATTTCTTGGCGGGCAGCCTTTCGCCCCGCTGCAAGGCACGCTCTATGCCCCCATCGCTCTGACGGCCCGCGTGAGCCCCATCTTAAGCACCCCGCGCACGCTGGGCGCCGCGGCGCTTCTGACCGGCGTCCTTTCCTGGAAGCGGTCGCAATCCTTTCTTGATGCGCGCCTGCCGCAATTTCTCGGCCGCATCTCGTTTGCCCTCTATCTTGTCCATTTTCCGCTGTTGTGTTTTGGCCTGTCGGAGCTTTATGTCCATTTCGGGCAGCACGGCCCGGTGCTTATGGCGTTGTCCATCGCCTGCTATATTGTTGCGAGTATCGGCGTGGCCTATTGTTTCACGCTTTGGATCGACGAGCCCACAGTCCGGATATTGGGGGGCGCGCGAAAGGCTTGGGGAGCATGGCCCGCGCTTGGGCTGGGACAGCGGCTTCGCGGGATTCACCGGCAACTATGAAAAAACGTGACTACATCATGGTTCTGTGCTTGGCCGCGCTTATTTTCGGCGTGGCCCATGGGGCCGGTATGCTTGATCCGTGGCAGGCCAACGACGATACGCGCCAGCAGGTCTTTTGGATGCAGCGTTTCAGCGACGCCTCGCTCTATCCGAACGACCCGCTTTCCACCTATGCCTCCTATTACGTTCCCCAGGCGCTTCAGATTGTTTACCGCCTCGCGGCGCCTTTTGTGTGGGCCATCACCTTTTCCAAGGCGCTCACGGGCATCCTGTTTGTCCTGTTATCCCTGGGATTTTACGGCTTAGGCTGCGCCGTGGGCGGCAGACGGCTGGGATGGTGCCTGGCTGCGACAGCGTGGCTCATGCCCGCTTTTCTCTACAACATGTCCGGCGGCATCTCCCGCAGCTTCGCCGCGCCGCTGACCGTGCTGTTTCTCTGGCGCTGGGTCAAGGGCGACAGACTAGGCCTAGCGCTTCTCTTGCTTCTTCAGGCGCTTTTTATTCCCTATACGTTCATCACCTGCGCGGCGGCTTCGCTTCTTGCCTGGGGTAGGGGACGCCTGAAAAGGCCACGGATGGGACCGGCCGGATTTGCGTACTGGCTCGTTTTGGTTGCCGGATTTTGTCTGATCTGGCTCATGAGCCATCGCTACAACGCCGCCGGATACGGTCCTCTGGCGTCAGTCGCGGATATGCGGGGGCATCCGGAATTTTCGGCGCAAGGCAGGCTTGAGCTCTATCCACAGCCGGGAATTTTTATGGATGCGCTCTATTATCCCTTCGAGCGCATCGGCCTCTTTTTGGAATTTGGACTTATCCCCGGAATAATAAGCCTTGTCCTTCTCGGAGGATATCTCTTTTGGGAAGGACGCCGCGCCCCCTGGCGGGAGCTTTCCGCCCGCGCCCGGCCTGTTCTGTGGCTTGTGGCGGCGGGAGGCATCCTCTACGCGGCGGCGCGGCTGGTGCTCTTGAAACTCTTCGTGCCCGACCGCTACCTGACGATCCCTCTCGGCATCCTGTATGCCCTTTGCATAGCCGCTGTGGCGGCCGTTTCCGTAAAGCGGATGACCAAACCGGCGGCTGTGGCGCTTCTGGCCGCCTGTGTGGTTCTCTCCTGCTTGAGGCTCCACGGGCAGGGGCTTTTCGACTACTCCGCCAACGCCTCCTGCTACAAGGCCGTGCGGACGCTTCCCGCCCAGGCGACACTGGCCGGGCCCCCAAAACTCATGGACGACATCATGACCTTCGGCCGCCGCAAAGCGTTCGTGACGTACAAACTGGCCCATGTCTGGTCGTTGGGCTGGTGGCGGTGGTACGAGCCGAGGCTCACCGCCCTCTTTACCGCCTACTACTCGGATGATCCCGAGGCCGTGCGAGCCTTCTGCCGCGCGTTTGGCGTCGACTACCTTGTGGTGGATGAAAACGACTTCCGCCCGGAAGTGATCGCAAGTCATCCCCTTTTCGCACCCTTCGCTTCGCTCATCCAATCCCTGGCTCGAGGCCGGACGCATTTCGCCCTGCTTGACGACACGGCCTTCCCCTACACCCGGATAGGCAAGACCATCCGGCTGATCCACATAGCCCGCTAGAACATTTATCCCGCGCACTGTCGGAGTCGGTGGGCGGCGAGGCTGTGCGTAGCCAACCTCGCAAAGGATCGTCTTCAAATCGATCCTTTGCGGGGTTGGTCAAGCATAGCCTCGCCGCGCCTGGCCATAAAAGTCGTCGTGCTTGCTTGACCATCCCCCAAAAATCGGTAGAGTGATCAATGTTGGAAAATTTCCCAGGTTGTCCACGAGGCGGCTATGGGCGGCGGCACGAACCGTTTAAGCAGACGCGATATCCTGCGGCTTGGCGCGGGGAGCTCCCTCTATGCGGCCATGGGCTTGGGGGTGAAGCTCCCGGATAGCCTTGTCCCATTTCTCGAACCCCCTGTCCAGGCGGCCCCCGAAGCCATGAGCCATTTCGCCTCCACCTGCCGGGAATGCCCGGCGGGCTGCGGGATGCTCCTCACCAGCCGGGACGGC
>Ga0123357_10013688_pt1 | contig 10547 bp, 10 predicted proteins | sample TergutEmb28metaG_FD_89873 | JGI IMG/M metagenome (GOLD analysis project Ga0123357, IMG submission 89873) | Embiratermes neotenicus P4 segment gut microbial communities from Petit-Saut dam, French Guiana - Emb289 P4 | ecosystem: Host-associated > Arthropoda: Insects > Digestive system > Gut ...
AGAAGATATATTTATTTTTTTTTTTTAGGGATTATTTTTTTTTTGTTGTGGTGTGTGTTTGTTGGGGTGGTTGGTGGTGGGGGGGGGGGGGGGGGGGGGGGGGGGAGGTGTATGGGTGTGCACACGTGCGTGGATTACATGATGTCAGGTTTCATTGTTTTAACTCCTTTTTCACTCTTTGCTGATATCTTGCAAATCTGTATGTTCCCAGGCACCTGTCAACGAAGCTTTCATCTCTTTAACAAGTTTCACAGCTTCCTTTGCATCCAACAGTGCAGTACAGCAGAAATGACAAGTTATGGGTAGAGGTAAAGACCCAAGCTTACATGGTATTCTAGCTATAAAATTATCAAAAAAAGAAGCACCAAGCAAAAATATTTAGAGTGAAAAAAAGAATACTGTATCGGTTTATCTATAAAGAACTGTAATTCATAGCACAAAACAACTGAAGATCGGTGGAATTCAACTAACACAATTTGCCGCTCTCTTGGAAAAGTAAAACAGGAAGAACACAATGACCTGAACAAAACTGCTATCACTCACATATCCACCTCCTTCGAGTAGCCCTCTGCATCTTCAAACATGCTGCTCTTCAGCACCTCAGGCGCGAGGTATCCTGGGGTTCCACACAAATCTGCAATGATAATTGAGACAACCCAATGACCTGATTGCAGTGTAGTGTGAGACAATTTCAGGACCATCAATGTTACCACCATCTCAGAAGTTCATACAGTTAATGTTCTGACATTCGTTGATTTACGAATGAATAACTTAATCAAGGTGCACAGAATAAACAGTGTCAGAATTCTGGCACTGTCTTACTTATCATCTACATAGGTCAGATGTAGGAGATGATGAGAAAGGGAAAAATTATTATCAATTATGGGTATGATGTCATTTGTATGGAGACAATGAGGAAGACAAGCACGTACTTAGGACATACAGTCTCTGAACCCAGATTCAAAACAGGGAATTATGAAATATGGTCACCCCCAGTATTCACGAATGTCCTACATGTTATCTCCCAAAAATACCGGGGTGCTATTAAGTCCTTAGCCCGACCAGGAAGGAAACAAGCTGCGCCTGTCAAAAGTGTGATGGGCAAAGGAATGGATTGATTTGAATGTGGTAATGAACTACCAAGTTTCATAAAATGCGGCAAACTTAGCTTGTTTACTTCCTGGTCGGGCTAAGGACTTATCAGCACCCCTGTACATTACTACATTCTTTATTTCAAGAGTTTCATGTGGTGGATGTTTAGGAGCTTCACACAGCTTCTTGACATACAATCCACATATGCTACATCACAGCCAGGCAGGCAGCCATGCACAACTTCTCAGTGTGGAATCCAAACACACACACACACACACACACACACACACAGATTACAGAGTATCACTGTTGCATTACAGGCATCTCATTAAGTTTTATTTCCAAGTACCCATGCCCTCCAAGACAGAGGAAAAAAAGAGACCCCAAACTGATTTATACTACCATGTACCTGGCAAGAACCACCCAGCCTCCTGTACAATGGGTACCGGGTCTTTCCCGGGGGGTAGAGGCGGCCGGGGCGTGGGGCTGACACCCCCATTCCCATCTAGTGCCAAGGTCCTAGAGAGAGTACAGCTATACTTCTACTCACCCTAGGGGCCTTTGTGGCCTATAAAAAGGGTGAAAACCTACCTGGTAAGAAACATTTCAAGAAACACTAACAAAACATTAACTGTATAGCAATACCTGTTCATTCAGAACTCTGAAATTTTTCAGATAATTACTTTACCATCATGAGGGAGACATAAAAATTTACATGCAAATTGATTTAAGGCTCATGTAGACTGTATGTAATACACATTTGTTCAAAAAATATAATTTTGCTCCACAATATGTAAGCCCCTGTTGCAAAACATGTTTATTGCAAGTTTTACAGTTTTCTTATTCAGGAGTTTCAGTGTAGTTCAGATATTATCAATTAATTTTTCTTTATAATTATTTACATACTACTACTATGACAATGGCACTTAGTGACACATTTTACTTTGGGTGTATATACTTTTAGTTATTTTGTTATTCCACTGCAATTTCTAAATTCTGTACATTTCCATACATCATTCTCTGGCTACTTTTTACATACCCTACATAAACCTTCTCACCACTGTCCCTAGTTTATGTGTTACATTGTGAAACTGAGGAGCTACATGACTTTTATCAACTGTGATACTTACGCTCACATAAATATAGCTGTATTATATGCCACTGTCAGTAATTAGTGCAACATAAGCATGAATACATCAACTGTACTCCCACAGATGCAAACTGACTGATGTAGCATATAGGAAAACCATATTTTCTGTGATTGCAGACTTCTACATAGAGGAGCTTGAACAGAGGATGCTAAAGTAAATGATCTGTAAGCCACTCTGCTGCTTTTGCTGTGTGGATGACACTGCTGTGATCTCACCCCATTGGACCAGACAGGCTTCAGAGGTGTGAACTACATGAATGGTTCGACTCTGGGTAAATCACCAACTTGATGCACAATTACGTTATACAATACATTTATTATTATAATCCTCTACATGTTTCAAGCAACTCTGCGCTCATCATCAGGAGGTCAGATTGTATTAATACAGCATCTGGTACAGTGTTCTGAAATAAGTAAGTGGTTATTACTTATTTCAAAATCCTATACCAGATGCTGTATTAATACAATTTGACCTCCAGATGATGAGCACAGAGTTACTTGAAACATGTAGAGGATAATAATAATAAAAGCATTATATAACATAACTGTGCATCAAGTTGGTCATTTATCCAGAGTTGTATCAGGATGCCCGGTCAGCAAAACATAAAATACATGAATGGCATTCTCCCGATCCACTTTGCCACCAAAATGGTGAAAGAAAGCTGTCTTGCCTCCCTAGACATTGATATTTACAGATCAGATGGTTCACTGTGTCATAAGGTTTACCATAAACCCACCCATACTAACCTCTACCTAAAATTCAGACGGCATCATCACCCTTCCAACAAAAGGCTGTACTCTCCATCTTGGTAAGTGGGTCACGGCCTTGTGTGACCAAGAGAGCTTTCATGGGGAACTGAAGTTCCTCCAGTTCACTTTTAGGGGTAATGGCCACACCCAGAAGCAAATATGGCATATGATCAAATAACAGGCAAGGGCCAATAGGCCAAGTATGAAACCTAGCTTGGTCACCTTCGTAGCATACCTCCAGATGACCTTTCAACTGCATCAGCAGGGTGCTGTTCAGGCACAGCATCAAAAGTGTCGGCCTGCTGCCCAGAAAGAGCTCCAGGTTCCTGTGTCCAATCAAGGACAATCCAAGACTGAAGACCCAGTGTACAGCATCTCCTATAGGTATGGTGAGGTCTATATTGGACAAACTGACCATCCACTTAGACCACAGTGAAAGAACACAACTGTCACATCTGGTTTGGACAACCTGACAAGAGGGTGGTGGCACATCACCGATTCAGCCATGACAGTCACACCAAACTTGAGAACACCAAAATCCTCTCCACTAGATCCAGCTACAAGGACCACTCATCAGCGAGGTTAATGAGATGAAGCGACATCCAATCATCAACAAAACAAGATGGCCTGGTTTTGGGCAGATCATGGAAACCTCTCATTCATTCCCTCACACACCCATAGTCCTTTACGGAACTACCTCCTCCATTCCTTCCTCCTCACTTATTTCTTTTTCTCCTCGCTCCATCCTGACCATGTCCCAAGGTACTAATACTCTAGTAGAAACTGAAGGGTTCCACAGCCTGACACCCTTTATCATTTCCCCACTACCCAGTGCTTGTCCCAGCACCTTCAGGGCCTTAATTACCTATGTCTCCTTCCTCTTATACCTCTTCTCTTTAGCCAGTTTTTGTCACAGCCCTCTTCAGGGCCCTTACAACTCATCCATCTTCACATTTGTTGTTACTGTCGAGCCCATGCTCTCTACCACACATATTATTGTGGCTCTTTTCAGGGCCCCGAGTCACACATGGCTCCACACCCACCTCCCATTAACTGGCTCACCTATCTTTCCTATCTCAGTCACCTGAACCACCAGACCTGTTTCCAGAGTTAGCAATCTGCACTCTTGTCCCAGAAGGTTCCTCCAAGACTAATAGGCAGTAGTATTCAGTATGTAGATTAAGATCTTAAGCCCCAGGAGGGACTCCACACCAAAATGGACTAACTGATCGACCAACCATCAGTCATAATCTGACTGATTTTAACTTTCTTTGGCATTCTTCTAAAATTCCTTAACTCCTGAAGCTAAAGACAGTGCAATATATTGAAATTTCAGATATCAACAGCCCTGCTACTTAGCACAACAACCCAGAAGACCTGAATACTTAAACAAAACATGTAAGAGTTGCAAATAAACAGGCAGTATAATACATTTTAAGTGTGCTTTGATGGTGTTCATTTGAATATAAAAAGATATTTGCAAAATAAGCTGAAGTGTAAAATAACTGAACACAGAAAAGAATGATACATTGTTCACTGAAGTGACTGTGAAGTTTTGAAAATTTTGTGATTTGTGATAATCTCAGGAACACCCTTGCAAATATGTAAACAGGCCAGTATAAAGTAGGAATACTGAATACTATACCACAGAGGTTGGTGTACTACTGCTGACAGGAAATGCTGACTTATGAAAGATTACCTATGGTGTTGTAGCATACATACAAACATTTTATGAAAATCTACCTTGTAGTTTAAAGATTGTGAGGTACAAAAAAGAAGTAACATTGTTTGGAAGATAAAAGAATATAAATGACAATTTTGGAACTTAATGAAGAATGTGATACCTATACTGATCTTGTGATGAACATGTTAATATACAATATGTAAATACGAATCCATCACTTCTTACCACGATGGCATTAACCTTTATGATCCTACATAATAATATGTTAAAATGTAAGCACAGCGGATGGTGTCTGTGAGAAAAGCGGTACTTCATACCTCTATTAGCCCTATGTTAGTGGAATATTTTTTTTCACATCAATATATCAGCCCCTGCAAGTCAAACAGTTTTATGTCAGTTTTCTTGATTTGGAGAACTGATACATTTTGCCTGCCAACATGATGGAACTGTTGTCCTACACTGACATATGCAGTGCTCTGATAGGTAAATTAATCCTCTAGCACTGGAATTAAATGTTAGGTGGAATATGCAAATTCCACAGTTTAAAGTCCAGGATTTAATTTGTTCATGCACACTGTTATAAAAACAAAAGCATATCTCTTAGAGTTTTTTTTTTAATTTAATGATATAAAATTTAGTAGTTACTTTACAAATTAAATTACACTTAAAACCCGAATGACACTTGTTTTCTTTATATCACATGCTGCTGACTCCCTAAATAGCACAGTTCTGTGCTCATTCTGCACACTCAGACTGGTGCTGCCCTGACTTGAAGACATGTGAAGCAATTGCCATCTTGCTACTTTATTCTTAACGATAAAAATACTAGCTTTTGACTAGCATACATTAGGGTACAGAGAAAATTGATTCTTTACTTATTTCTCTCACCCTGAAACATGAATCAAATTAGCTGGTTTTAAAGTACATGAAAAGCTGTGTACTCTCACCCTCTACATGAGTCACGTGCGACCTACAAGGAAAGACTACAGGTATTACAATATAAAATAGTGATAACATCAACTAAAGCATTACTAAACATCTTTATGAGAGATAATATTACGTTATTTTTGTGAAGTGCCAAACACACCATCAACAGAAGTTGTACAAACATGTTCACAATGTACAGTCTGGTTTGAGGTGATGAACAAGTCTATTATGATCATGTCTTCATTTTGAAAAGAGGCATAATCACTCTACTAATTCACCAAAAGCAGAAACATTTGTAAATAAACTTTTACTCAGACTATTCTGCATGCTGCACCAGTTCTTTTTGGACATTTAAAAATTTAGAAAAACTGCAACAGAAAATCTGTAGTCACTGAAATACAATACTGTCAGTGGATGTTTATGAACACAACAGGGGTTAAAATATTGCCTCTGGAATTGTGTCATCGCAGGTATATGCTTGCTTTGATGGTGCACTGAGCCAGTCTTGTGTGTGCATTCACCTTCTTACAACATGCTGTTATACAACAGCCTCTGTTGTGCAAAGTGCTTGATTGTGTATGGTTCCCTTCAGGAAAGAAATGGTACCGATATATGTAGATATCATACCAGAACTAAATTTGTATTTATACTTCACTTTCTCATGGACCATTGTAGAAAAACTAACCCCATGAGGGAACCTTTTATGGGTGTGTGGATGGGGGGTGGGGGAGAGAAACCCTATGTTGTAAACCCACTGGTGGATCCAGGTGATTGTAGAGGGATAGGGCTACGTGTTACACTTCATTCTTCGAAGACTGCTTCCAGAGCATCCCACAACTACTCCAAAGGACCCCCATAAAATTTCCTATAGCTACAATCCTCTTATGTTCCTTTTCTCCAGTTCTTTTCTTTTAAGTGTTGGGTCTTATACAAAAATATCTTGGTACACTACTGATCATTCACGTGAGACAAAGAGGAGTTTAAAATTCTAAAAGCATTGTTTCCTACCACATTTTTCATAAGTTTCCTGTATGGCAGTGCCACGTAGCAATCAGTAGTGTGAATGCTATGTTAGCACTGTGTGCCGACAGTGCTGACACTGGGGAATGGTAGGACGCAGCTGAATTTTTCCTCCTTCACTTTTGTGTGAACAATGAACCAAGAATAACTGCAAGGAAGTTTCATGCACATGGAGTTTGCACTGCAACAGAGTTTCATTTCCTGCTTAGGAACACATCACAAGAGATTTATGATCTCTTGCTTGAAGAGCAGGGCACTCATTTCCATTGCATGAAACTGTTGCAGGCAGGTGAATACCATATGTGATGGGCGGGAGGATGCAAAAAGATGCTCTTTGTGGTGACACACTTGCAACTGAAACAGATGAGAGGCATGTGGAGGATGTTCATATTATGCTTAAGGAAGACCGCAACATGAAGTGTACAATGACTGCAGCAGAAGTGGGAATATCCACAGCAAGTGTAATTCACATTCTCACTAGACAGTTAGGAACGGGGAAGGACTGTGCAAAGTGGATTGATTCCATGCATGCTGAAAGAAGATCAGTGTGACATACATATATGTGCTGCTGGCTATTGCACATCTTCAATGGCAGAGGAGGGAGCAAGAAGCATTAATTTCTCACATTTTGGCAGCAGATGAGTTGTCCATGCACTCATATAATCCAGAAATGAAGTGTCAACATGCAGAATGGCATTGACCAATGTTGCTACAGAAGAAAGTTGCATGAAAGGGTCAAGGTGCTCTGAAAGTGATGAATGTCATGTTTTTCTCCTTTGAAGGGCTTGCATTGGACCATGCAGTTCCACCTCCAACTTCAGTCACTGGGTGCATCTTATGTTGCACTATTGCTTGACAATACATGACCCGCACTCTGTCCAAAACAAGTACAGCAGCTACAATGTGGTGTTATTTGGCTTCAGAACAATGCAACACCTCACTCCCATCGTATTGTCCACGCTTTACTACAGGACTGAAGTGGGAAATCCTTAAGCATCCTCCATACTCTCTAGACCTTGTTCCCAGAGATTTAACTTTGCTTTCTTGGAATGAGGAGCAGACAGTGGTTTGACACTGAAGTCACCACCAACACAGCCATTTTGGAGTCTTTATGCCATCTGAATGGGGATGAGTATGAGGTTGAAACTGATCAGCTGCCACAATGATGGCACAAGTGCAGAGAACATGGAGGGGATTATGCTGAGTACAGGACATGTGGAATTGTATTCTTTTGTACAGTGCACAGTGATTAAAAAAAAAGTGGAATATATAAACCCTTATAGACAACACCTGAAATCTAGCACACATATTGTTACTGCATCACACTGAAAGCAATAACTAGCACATATCTTAAGTCAGTAGACATGCTAGCTGACGACCTAGGTAGTAGAAGTCTTGTGAAATCTTATACACGTTTCAAGAGGGTAAAAGGAGGGTGAGAACATTCTGAATAACAAAATTCTTTCTCACCCTGTTGAACATAACCACAATTACTGACATTAGTGGGGGAAGGAAAGAGAGGCCCAAGAGAATGGTGGTAAGGGGTGAGCACATATGTTCCAACACAAGGAAATCTCAACCTTGCATATTGTGATGCATATTGTGCATTTTTCAGCACCAAACGGTTAATAACTACACTGTGCAACACTTTGCCTGTTCACAAACCTCTGTCATTATACCATACAAGCAATTACCCAACTTTTCTCGAAAGACCAATTTTTATTGCATTAATAATTTGCATACATTACACTTTATACAAAAAAGAAAAATTCAACAATGTTCACACAAGTGTACACTGTCACTACCGCTTTGTCACAATCTAAATTAGTTACAAAATATAGTGAATGGAAATGTACCAAAATAATGCTAAGGGAATTTTCCAACAGTCAACAACAATGGGTTAATAAAGACCTCCACATTACTGGCCAGCCTTAAGGTATCAATAAAACTCTGACTTAAACTTTATAACACAATGTACCTCACTTTCAATTCAATTTTCTCACTAACTATTAGGACAGCATAATAACTGCTGAACCATAACAATTAAGTAATGTGTGAAAAGTCTGACTCACCAAATAGCTTCTCACCAGGCTTCATGACACGTGCGAAGCCAAAATCGGTGAGCTTAATATTTAGGTTATCATCCAACAGTATATTCTCTGGCTTCAAGTCACGGTGCACAATGCTGTGATCATGGACATGCTGCAGGGCCTCGAACAGTTGTCGCATAATATACCTGAATCACAGAATATGACAACTCAGTGTCTCATGTTAAGTGAAGAACACAGACTGAGATGTTTGAAAAAATGGTGCTGAGAAGAACATGTGGACATACAACGCAGAAAGCCACAGCAAACTTGAGATAATGGCATAAGGAGTTTACTGATTTTTACTTCTTGCCAAATATTATTAGAATAATCAAACTAAGGAGAGTAAGATGGTCAGGGCATGGGACACGGGGGAGAAGGAAAGAATATGGGGTTTTGGTTGGGAAATTTGAAAGAAGGAGAAACCTGAAGATCTAGGCATGGATGGTAAGACTATTAAGATGGATAATGAAGAAAGAGCTTGGGAAGGTGGGGTTGCATTCTTTGAGCTTAGGGCAGGGGACCACAGCAGGCTATTGTGAACATGGTAATAACCCTGAAGTTCCATAAAGTGAGGAAAATTCATGGTCCGGATGAGCACCCACTAGCTTCTCTAGAGGAATTATACCCCAACGAGCTAAGTGATTGAGCTGGGAGCAGTTTTCATTGCTGTAGGATGTAGGATAGAAGTCTAAGTGGGGAAAGGACTTGTTGCATTTTGTGGCTATGTGTCTATTGCCTAATCATTGCTTTCTGTATGCCGGAAAAAACTACATCATTGCATAATTTTGAAGATTAATCATCTTCTGTAGAATTCGGAATCAGTTGAATTATTTGAATTTTGCCTAAACAAACTATGCATGGTTGTTTATTGCCAAAGTGTGTGCAGCAATTAACACAAAACTAACCTGACACATTTTAATTCTCCTTAGGGTTATTCTTGATGGCATCTAAAAAACAACTAATCACAATGTTGGTAAGGATAAAGTCCAAGGAGACAAGATGTAATGGGGACTTCATCCTATTGCAGCATAAAGAATAACAGGCCATAAGATGACCACTTCAACACCAAGGAAAACAGAAAATTATACTCGGAAGGATAAGGAACGCTGGTGACCACACGAATAGCATATCTGTACCTCAAACAACAAACAGAGTCAGGGGTGTACCCTATTGGGTGGGGGTGGGGGGGGAAGGGGGGGGGGGTACCAGGCTGTAGCACCCAAAACCCACAAATTTAAATTAAAAAATATATATATATTTTGTACACATAATAATATCAAATGTCTTGTGTGACTTACACTTCAGATGAAATTAACCACTATAAATGGCTCATAACTGGTGCACGGATATTTTGAAAAATAAGATAAACTGAGATAGTCTCAGATAAAGTGAAAACAACCAAAAAGACAAGACCTTGTGATATAAATTAGGTGAATGAGTCACAGAATATCTCCCCCGAAGGTTTCTCCACCTTGTAGTGGTGGGGGGGCGCTTGTGTGACTCTGTGACCCAGAGATCAATGCTGGCGGTAGCGTAGCTACTGGTAGGGCCTCCCATGCCGGACAGGTCATAGGGTAGAGCCCAGACAAAGAGAGACACCCTGGTCCTCCAGGTTGGGGGTTGGGGGTGAGGCTAACAACCTCACCCCGGAAAAAACAGCACTGTTCAGGAACCTAATAGAGGCAAAAACTGGTCTGATCTTCTGGAGCAACAAGGGCGAGGGAAAGGATTAAAGAATGAAATATGGATGGCTACATGGAACGTTCTAAGTTTAAATAGGGCTGGAAGCCTGAGGAAATTGAAGGAGGAACTTACCAAATATAGAATAGGAATA
>Ga0123357_10013689_pt1 | contig 10547 bp, 7 predicted proteins | sample TergutEmb28metaG_FD_89873 | JGI IMG/M metagenome (GOLD analysis project Ga0123357, IMG submission 89873) | Embiratermes neotenicus P4 segment gut microbial communities from Petit-Saut dam, French Guiana - Emb289 P4 | ecosystem: Host-associated > Arthropoda: Insects > Digestive system > Gut ...
GGAAACCTTTAACTAATAACTGAAAACAGTACGACAGATTTCGTCTTTACAGATAGTAGTATATATGTATATATATATATATATATGTGTGTGTGTGTGTGTGTGTGCGTGTGTGTGCATACATATATGTATAGTTTATTTTCTGTACGTTTGCTCACGTGGTCAATAAATTCCGGAGGTCAGTACCATGGTCACGAAAGTGCAAAATCGAAGCCAGTCCTAAACTATGTAAGTCCAGTTTATGACTTCAGATCTTCACATCATGTTTCCTTAAGATCTGCTTTTAAATCATTAAGTTCTCTTTGTTTATCCCACTTCCTATTACCTTATTTATAGCGACTGACTACGGGCTGGACGGTCCGGGATCGATTCCCGGTGGGGACGAGATTTTTCGCCCGTCCAGGCCGGCCCTGGGGCCCGCCCAGCCTCCTGTAAAATGGGTACCCGGTCTTTCCCAGGGGTAAAGTGTGGCCGGGACGTGCTGCTGACCACACCCCCTTCTAGTGTCGCGGTCATGGACGAGTAGAGCTATACCTCTACCCACTCTCTGGGCCATACGGGGCCTGTAACGGAATAACTTTTCCTTTTTTTACCTATTACCTTATTTCCCTTAGGCTATGATAATCTTTTTAACACCTTGCTCTCGAAAGCCCTCGATCTCTGTTGTTCCCTTAAGGTAAGAGACGAGTTCTCACGTCAATATATGACAGCAAGTGAATTTATGGTTTTTTATATTTTAACTGTTATGTTTTTGAGTAGGACACGGGGAAAATGGTATGTTCTAAAAAGAATGGCAGCAAGTATTTGATTTATTCTGTTCTTAACATAACAATAAGGACTGCAATATAACTCACTATTGCAGTGAAGTGTGCATGAACAGGTGACCAAGGGACATACATAGTCCGTGACAGTGTACGGGGTTCGTATTATAGGATCATTTTCAACCCTCCCGAGGTTTGTGTTGTGATAAAAGGGGGTTGGAGGGACGCGTTAGGGATGTATTAATCATCGACTTCAGGAAGACAATGGCACGCGAACAAGCATTAATTTTTCTTTCCTATTGCTTTTTATGATGATGATGATTATTATTACTGCTGCTCCACGAATGTTGCTGTAGAGATGGTGTTGGACTTCCATCTCTCTCTCTCTCTCTCTCTCTCTCTCTCTCTCTCTCTCTCTGTCGTCATGGCACCGAACATTGGTATGCCACAAAGCGTCGGCTATTGTCACGTGGTGACTGATATTGGTGTTGTGCTGTAATTGGATAACTAGAGTTAACCATTGACAGAATGTTGTGTATGTTTATAGGGCGTATAATAATCTCCATTTATCACTCTTTATGTCCTAATGCAGTGGCCATCAATATAGGCCTATTCACTCTCTCTAAGCATTCTGTTACATGCAAGAAGCTGTTATATGGTCGTTGGATTTTGCATTGTTAGGAACAATTAGGGCGACAACAGTGAATGCATTTTTATTCTTTTTTTGCGGATGGGATCTATTTTAAACATAGCTTATTAAAATCGAGGACATCGAACTCAAGTTCCGACAGTTCTGTTCCACAGGAAGGACATTGCGGTGCTGCAAATTGTTACGTTTTGCCTTTCATGTCGTTCTTAATGGTGCTGATTGAGAACTAAACGATTAAGATACTATTTTCAAGTAGTAAAAAGAAAATGGTAGTGGAAAGTAGAATATTATATAACGAGGAACTTCGTAATTTGTACTCTTGACGGTGATTAATTAAGTCAGAAGCATCAACATTTTTTTTGGGGGGGGGGGCTTAGGGGCACAACCATCGTTGTGCGCTGGATCGCGGGCCGCACGTGTAAAAGTCATAATAAATAGTATACCTTACCATCTAAATTACTGCGCAATTTCTATAATGTGTATATAATTAACCAGTGTGGCCACGGGCCTCGTAACACCACATGGTGGCCCGCACTGGGCTAGCGGCCCGCGGGTTGGAATCCATGATACATAACAAGCAGAATGCGGGCGTAGAGCATCATGTATGTGAGGGGCGAGAAATGCAAATAATATTTTAGTCATAAAATGTAGACGCAAAAATTTCTTGGGAGACCTTGTCGTAGATGGGAGGGTAACATGGAACATAATCTTAGAGAAAGAGGATGTAAGGTTATAGAATTTGTTCATCTGGTTAAAGGTAGGTTTCATTGATTAGCTTTCGTGAACAAGATAATGAACCTGTGTTTCTCATTGAAATATTCAAGACGTATTTTGATCTCAGTGAAAAGTGTGTATTTTGTGTCATATCTCCGTTTGTTTAGAGTTTGGGGTGAACTTCGTATGAAGTGTGAGTTTGACGCGTTGTGTCACAACTTAATGTCTTAACTTCTTAGTGTTTATTCCGGAGGTAATTTCCAGTCAGATGTCATAGAAACACAGATCCAATTATCAGTGGTTGCGGGTTTCCACATGACAGCTGCCGGCCAAGAAGAGACCTTCACCAGTGGCGACACCTGTACGTACAGTACATTACAGGTACAGTTGCCGCGAGGACTGTGAGATATTATCTCCCATAGAGATATTCAGTTATATAGATTTCCAATATAGTAGACCCTCAATGTAACCGACTAATAAGGGGGCTGACCTCTAAACCCGGAATTCCGTTCTTTGCGAAAATGTGTTTTGAAACCGACAGATATACTCCCTGTTAAAAAGTTTCCCTTACAGAAAACATAATGTGCACAATAAATATAATGCATTTTGAAGAACAATATCAAGTCTCCTGTCCTGACAGGCGGTAGGCACGGTTCGTCTCTATGTAAAGAAAATTTTGTTTGGAAAGAGAGTGTTGTCAAAACATTTTATGAAAATATATAGGAGAAAATTTAAAAGATGTTCTTACAATGGGCGGGTGTTTACGGGACTTTTAGGGTCTCTACCAGATTGTCCGGTAGACCTACTTGCGGAAGGGTTGGACCACAAGACTTGGTCCGTTGAATCCGAGATGCCTTAAATTGGGAACCCTTCATTCGAGGAGACACTGTAGTTTAAATTAAATGTAGTTCAAATGTGAAAGTATCCGCCAGACTGTTTTGAGTGACATGGTGATGACCTAAAGCAGGGTGGAAACATGCAGTAATTTTTACTGTTTAAATACAGTTAGATGTTTGTGATGAATGTAGACGAGAGTTTGTCATTTGACGTACAAGTTTTTACGCGCCCAACCGCATTTTTCGTGTTGTTATTTCTTTAATGCTCAGATAATGATAAAGCCGTAACCGTCGAATATCTTGCCTCTGTTTATGTTATATGTGTGATGGAGAATGGCTTTGTAATACGGCCTTGACGTTGAGACACGTATGGTCGTGAATCGGTAAGAACCAAACTGACTTTTGACCGACAACGTTCGGCGTTCGTCTGGGCTAAACAGCAAAATAATGTGAGCTTCGCATGTAGGATGGCCGATAAAATTATTCATTTCCATCACGCTAGTATCACAGTTTTGTCCAGGTTTAAAATGTGCCTTATTTAATATCGTATTATTTCCTTGATCCGTTGTCTTGAAGGCCAAATGGAAACTGAAATTTACGGGATATTTATTTGGTTAGCATTTGGCAGCATACATACGTACATACATACATGCATACATACATACATGGATACATACATACATGCATACGTACATGCATGCATACATACATACACACATACATACATACATACATACATACATACATGCATACATACACGCATACATACATACATACATACATACATACATACATACATACATACATACATACATACATACATACATACATACATACATACATACATACATACATACATACATGCATACATACACGCATACATACGTACATACGAGGTACATACACACATATATATATATATACATATATTGACACAGCGGCTATTGAATAAGAACAAGTCATTCAACACAAAACATGGTCACGTAAATCAGTGTTCAATGTGACAAGAAAGTAAAACATAATTAATATACAGCCAGTGATCAGTTTACAACAATTTAAACTACCAGTAATGGCTCATAATTTTGAGGTGCGTCATCCCCGTTGTGTTTGTTCTGTAAAAAAAAAAAACCCCTTGTGTATTATACATACAGTCGAACACACTACTAGGTGAAATATAGTTGTGTTCGACTGCTGTATGTGTAATACACAAAGTTTTTTTGTGGTGGCTCATAATATTAAATATCTTTCTTTCACTCAGTGATCAGTATTACTGTAGCTTAAAACATGTTTAATATATAATTAGTGATTAAAATTACAACAATTAAAATGACCAGAAACAATTAAAAATCATATACTAAGTGTCTTCCTTGTAGAGTTAAAAGGTGCTTCTTACATAAACATCATCAGGCTAACCCCTCTCTCGTGTACTGTTTAATCATTAATGAATTCTTCAAGGAAATAAAAGGGCTTGTTAAATAAATACTTTTTCAATGTTGATATAAAACATTTTCTATCTATTACTAGTAATACAGCGTATTCAGGCAGCTCGTTAAAGACCTTTGTATTCAAATACAGTGTGTCCCACTCGCTACCGAACCTGGCATTTCTTTAATAATTTTACCACTAATGAGGATATTACAACGAAATTTGAAGCTGACTACAGACACATTCCTCTTCATTTCTCACACAACGAACGTACTCCTGTTCAAATTTAGTTGCAATGTCTTCATTGATGTTACAATTATTAAAGAAATGCCGAGTTCGGTAGCGAGAGGGACACACTGTATTACGTGTATATTCCCGTCTGGTATAGCTGCCGGTTTATGCAGTTGCGGTTTATTTATCTTATTAATACCATGAACTGTAATGTTAAGTGTATAAATTTTCCGGATACGTGACAAAAATTTCATTAAGGATTGTATATACGAGTATTGCGAAGGTAATGCCAGTATCTGCAATGACTGAAAAAATGGTCTGCAGGAAGTTCTGGTTTCAGATCCATAGTTCTGATTATTTTCTTTTGTAGCTGAAAATCTTTTTCTTTCTGTTGGATTGCCCCAGCGTGTAATGCCATACTCCATTATTGAGTGAAAGCAAGACAGCTTCTCGTCTCGTCAGGGTATTTCCTTCTGTTTTATAACCCCACGCTGCTCGGGTCTTAGATCCAAATATTTTCTTTGTTACTATAATTAGATTGATTTTTCCTTCTCGGCCTTAATTCTCAATTTATGTCTACAAACGTTTATTACTTAGCTCGTTTGATGTGTTTCAAATTACAGCATAGAAGCAGGTGAATGTAAGTATGGGACTCTGTTGTTCAAAATTGACGCCGACTCGTTAATTGTGTAATCCAACTTCTAGCATTTAGAAACATTTTGGAATGCCTGGCATTATTGAGAGCGTCTGGGAGTGCCATATCATCCCCCTTTTGTATTACCTGTCATTTCCATAAAATCACGTAGGTATAAATTATTGTCTTCTCCTCTTATTCCAACATTTTACCATCAAGACAGTAATGGTTGGTGACAACCTCCCATTTAGGTTTGCTTGACTTGCTGCATGTTGTATGTGTGTTCGAAGCGAGAGACTACGATCTGCTGCCATTTGGGTCCCAGTCTTCTCTTCCAAGCTGAAATAGACTTAACTAATCACATTAATCAGTGATGCGTTTGTCTAATATCTGCGCTTACCGGAGACACCTCGCTTCATAGCGAGATGTGTTCCTGCACTGCCTAATTGCACGTGTAAGGATTATAACTGTTCCAAGTACAGTATGTCTTTGTACTACATTAAATTCTACCACGATTTATGCCCCAAGAGCTTGTTTAGGATTTGTATAAATAAACATCTGACCATGATTCTAAGTCGTTTTCTGATTCATGGACCGCTAAAAGAGATGTGAATTTTCAATGTATAATACTCCTCCGCGTGTGTTTTATTAACACTAGTATTCACTAAATACGATTATTACAGTCACGTCCGAGCATGGTTGTCGATAACATGCAGTGTAACGGATAATCGTCTTAATCTCCGACAGAGGTCAGAGTTTTTAACACGGTTGAGCGAGCTCATTTCTGGAGGTACACGGACGACCAAAAGCCCCATTTCCTCTTCCTTACCACTTGCTTGGGCACATGACGGCAGAATGGTAGTGTTTTTGAACACGGTGTGTTTATTCAGTCCTAAAGGAGAGGAAGAATGAAAGAAATCGCTAGTAACGTTTTTAAGTGTGATAAAATATAGGCTATACTACGTTAAGTAAAATTTGTTCTAGCTGATAAATCCTTCAAAACTCTTACGTAGTTCAAACATTGATGAAGTATAGGAAGGCGGATATCAAAACTTCGTGGAAGAGTAAGTTTAGAGCGGATTAAATTATGAGATTTTTGCCAAGATTCAGTTTAATTTATTTTTTATTTCGGTCACTTATCTGAAAACGTTAAGATAAAATGTACAAAACTATCATTTTGCCTCTGAAATTTTACCTTACCTCAGTATCTAAGACAAAGGTTGAGGGTGCTTAAAAGAAGGGCGCTGAGAAGAACTTAACTTTCAGCGCCCCAATTTTTTGTAACATGAAGATCAGATTTACTCTTGTTAAATTATATTAAATTTTTATTTTGTTATGTTAATGTGTGATTTCTGTTTTATTCTTCGAATTACACCACTCTTGTTGTGTCTTATTGCTTCTGACTACCTATTCGGTGCGAAAGTACCGTCATTTAATATTTATCTGCTTGTTTATTTTGTTTTTGGACGCTTGCACACAACTACTGTTTACAGCCACGAATATCTTCGTGATGTCTGTACGCGTAACAACGCTCGGTTTCCACAGGACGAATTTTCCTGGTGTTTTGTTTTGGGGGACTTTTACTCTAATATTTCGGCCGAATTCAAGTTTGGTCAAAATCCGACAAAAGTAGCAGACACTTTACGTGAAGCCCTCCCTACACGTATGATATCTTAGCCGTGTACGAGTTAAGTAACTGTAGTTTCGGTATAAATGTAACATATGATGCAATTTGCATGGCGGGTAATTAGGTGCGACTATAAACAATCATAATATCTAACATTTATTGCTTCAAACTTTGCTGTGATTACACTATCCACTTACCCGTCATATGACGGGCTGCAGTAATATTCATGCGCTGCTCCACGGATTCTTCCATCGCTTTAATTTTATATGTCGGAATGCTGCCGTTGTGCTGTGTTGTGTTATATGGTCGATGCTTAACCGTTTCTACACTGTCAACCTGTACTTCGCAGTTATACAGTTCCTGTCACTGACGGATGTTTCTTCGGCAATAGCGCTTAGCGCGGTGAACAAGACCCGATTAGAATGGTTTTTATGGCAACAAGGATGCAACTCATTCAGTCACTTCCCCATGGCCCTCGTGTGAGTGAGTGAGTCACGTAGTACGGCTGCTTATGCATGCACTTTGTTGTGGTGTGACGTAGCAATTCAGTGACTCAGTCGCCGTTCTGCTGTGTCACTTTTCCTATGCATTTACTGACATTCTTCATGAGACTTGCATGCTGCGCAGTTAAGGCAAATGCAATCCTGCTGGCTTATTATTTCATTTATATTCATTACAGCTGGGAAAATGAAATTGGCATTTGGATAGGTTAAAGTCTACCTACGAATTATATGCGAAATATTGTCCGTAATTCAGCGATACAAAATATTTCGATGGGGTGGATCGTCGAGGTTTTCTATGACCGATTAATTTAATACGAAAGTATATTAATAATTGTCCAACGAGATGCAACACAAAGCAGTCAATTTACTATTCAGCAAGTTCACTCTACATGTTTCGGGTGTCATCCACGCCCATCATCAGGAGTACACAAAACTGTAACTACAGCCTCCGGCACTGGTAATATTTTTGTGCGGTTACCTCCCTCCAACGTGGCCAAGCCAGCTTGGCCACGTTGGAGGGAGGTAGCTGCACAGTACCGGAGGCTGTAGTTACAGTTATTTGTACTACTGATGATGGGTGTGGTTGACACCCGAAACATGTAGAGTGAACTTGTAGAATAACAAATAGACTGCTTTGTGTTGCATCTCGTTGGACAATTATTAATACAGATCAGCGATGCACAGAACCATAAACATAAAATTAATACGAAAGGTTGTAATGTTGTCCCTGCCCACACCGTATAGGGGGAGTACAGGTGCAGTTCCATTCATTCTTAATCTCGGCTATATATGGCGGTGAGCGATAAATTTGATATAAAGAAAATCGATGCAGACGTATGAATAAAAACAGCTTCTTCAAATAAATGTAACAACAGACCTTAATAACTTCAACAGTAATAGAGTTCTGTAACGCATTTACATTATTGAACAGTAGCCACTTAAATACGAGTAGTATAATTACCTAAAAAGATGAGAAATACGCTATTCTGGGTTATTACGCAGCGAGTAGTGTTAATTTCTTACCGACGTTTCGGGACAACCTAGAAAACCGGCTTTCTTTTTTATTCTTGACCTTCGAAAATGGGACCGGTAGGTTGTCCCGAAACACCGGTAGGAAATTACGAATACTCGCTGCCTAACAACCCAGAAGAGCGCATTTGTCATGTACTTCGCGGCGGAAGCCTGAAATCACACATCTGATAGGATTTCAGAACGCGAAGATCCGAACGCACCTCCACATTACATTGTGCGCACGTTTCCTATCGTGTTATTTAATAACTTTACCCCATGCATATTATTCAGAAAATGCCTCGCAGAGACACTAATTCCGTTTTTAAATCACTTTCAGCATTTAAATTCGTACATATTGGCTTGTGATGCGGTTATTTTGGAAGAGATTGAGCAGTGTGGGTGTACATTGGCTCTGCTTCTTGAGTGAGCAGTAGACAGAGTGTGACAGTGGCAGCAGGAAGATTGTGCAGAACTGAACAGAGCACTCGCTGTACCAGTATTATAGACAGTCAATGTGCGGCAGATGTTGCATAGTTTACTCATCGCATCGTAAGAAGAAGAACCAGATGAAGAACAGAGGGTACAATCCCCATGCGAACTAACATGGAGATCTGACTTTACTCATAGTTGCTTGTATTTAAGTAGAATGCATGTGCGCTTAAGTAGCTTTTCATTATTGTTTGTCATGTGTACTGATACTGAAAGGGTCAATTAAAAGGGGTTCTTTTGAGCCAAAACACAATTATCTTATGTTGTTATCTTTATTTAAGCTGACGACATGTTTCGGCCTTTACACTAGGCCATCTTCAATTCACAAGATCTTGTGACCTGAAGATGGCTTAGTGCAAAGGCTGAAACATGTCGTCAGCTTAATAACAACGTAAGATAGTTGTGTTTTGACTCAAAAGAACCCCTTTTAATTTTAAATAAAACACAACCGGACGATGTACCTAAAGACTGAAAGTTTCCGTTTTTGTTTATTCTTTTACTTTGCTTTCATTGCATTTCAGCCTATGTGGTTTAACCATTTGAAGACTGGAAATCATCTTTATTATAAATAAAAATGAAGATCCTGCCTCACAGCGAATAATAGAGCAAAAAGTTAATGCTGTTTAGGGTGGCAATCGCCTTTTATCAGAGAATTATCAGAAACACTATATGCCTTGTCATCATCACGTAGTCTGTCTTACGACACGTCCATATTTTTTCCGAACCGAGTTCTCCAGAGAGTGTGCTCCGATGCTTTCTGTTTAAATTTTCAGTATATTCTCCTTTTTTTAAGGTCGTCCAGCAGCTGCTTACGGCTTTTTCCTCGTCTTCCCGCCCCTTCTTTCTTTCCTTTAATGACGTTGTTTAAGAAGACAGTTTCTACGCAGGATGTAGCCAATCTAGTTAGCCCTCCTTCGTTTTATTGTATATAGGTTATTCGTTTCCGCCTTGACACTTTGTTATAGTTCCTCATTTTGCACACGATCGCTCCAACTGATCTTCTGTATCCTTCTGTAACACCTCATTGCAAAACTTTCACGGTATTTCTGATCTACTTTCCGAAGTGAATACACTTTGTGTGTGTAATCATTCGAAATAAGCGTTTTTTACCTCGTGTCGTACAGTATGTTTCGGTACGTTGAAGTAATTCCTGCTTTGCATGTATTTTATGTGAATTGCCCAGTAATACCGTTTGTGCACGTTTTTATAGCCGTATATATTTTTGGGTGCGTTAGCAAAATTGTCAAAAGCGGTTATTAACTTCGTCGTATCTGTTTGTCCCCGTCCGTCTGTCCGCATGAAACAACTCAGCTCCCACTGGACGGATTATTATTAAATTTAATATTTGAGTGTCTTTCTAGAATGTGTCGAGAAAGGTTAAGTTTCATTAAAAACTGACAAGAATAACGGGTACTTTACATGAAGATCAATATAAATTTGTTACCGTATCTTGCTGAATTCTTCTTAGAGCGAGAAATGTTTCAGGCAAAAATTGTAGAGAAAATCCAAACACATTTTATTTTCAATCACCCCCCCCCCCCCCCCAACCCGGCCCTTTTTTAAGAATGGGAAAAAAAACCAAAAAGGGGGAAGGGCCCCGGGGGGAAAAAAAAAACGGGGAGTACCTTTTGTTGGTGGGGGAATAAACGTTTGAAAAACACACACAC
>Ga0123357_10013690_pt1 | contig 10546 bp, 3 predicted proteins | sample TergutEmb28metaG_FD_89873 | JGI IMG/M metagenome (GOLD analysis project Ga0123357, IMG submission 89873) | Embiratermes neotenicus P4 segment gut microbial communities from Petit-Saut dam, French Guiana - Emb289 P4 | ecosystem: Host-associated > Arthropoda: Insects > Digestive system > Gut ...
AACCCCCAAACCCCCCCCCCCCCCCCCCCCCCCCCCCCCCCCCCAACATAGGGGCATCACGATACAACACCTGCATCACAGTTTCATTCAAACCCTACACCTACCAAACCGGAAAGATCCACACCCAGCTACCTACAAATTCATTGACCGAATAGACATCCCACCAAATTCAGCTTAACAATAGCATGTAAAATGATGATGAGATCTCAACATCACCACGCGGTTTAGACATATTATACGTATGAAACTTTTTTTACAAGAAAGTAGTCAAACCTGAAGATGGCCGCTATAGGCCGAAACGTGTAGTTTGTCCATTGCTAATAAACACCATCGTTTAGCCATATATGTATAGTTGTGTTTTTGACTGAATTTACCTCACCATATAGTTTAAACACACAACGGGGATGACACACCTCAGAAGTAAGTGGGCCAATTTTCGCGAGACTGAAATACAAAACAACTTTTTTTTAAACATCTAGTACACATATCTTCATCCTGAACCGAAGAAAGGAGCAGAAACTTAGGCAAAATTTGAATTGACGTTCTTAAAGAAAATGTACCTGTCATTGCACCTATTTTCATTAAACTCATAAAGGTGAAGAGTGTTTCGTGGAGAGCTTATATACCTAACGTTACACAGATGGGTCTTTGCAACCCAGAAATTACAGGTAGGAATTAATTTACACCCTTAAGTTACGTACTGCTATCACTGAACCGATGTTACGCAACTAACTTCCGCTCGAAAGCTTTTTGATAATCCTTATACCGAATTTTATGGAATATCTGACAAGAGATTTGGTCTGTGATACTAGATGAGTGAAAGAGACGGACGGACATAGCTTTTATTTAAGGTTTTCCTTTTTAATTCGCAAAGAATGCCTAAAAAGCCGACAGGCAAACAATTTGAAAACCGCTGAGTAGGGAAAGCATCAAAGTAAATAATTATGGCCCTATATAAATGTAATCTCACTTCCAGTCAGCACGAAGCAAACAAGGAGTTAGTGTTACTTGGTTCGTCAGCCAGATATTACGCACACGTACATATTAAAACTAAACAATATCTATCATGTCAAGGTCCTTCCAGGCGGTGTACTTAAAGGCGTTTCCCTAATCGCAACTAAACCTGACATGGTTATGCAGGCAGGCCGACGGCAGTGTGGAAGCAAAGTGATATTTCAGTTGTCAGTAAACATCAAGGGACCGGAGACAGCAAAGGGGCGGGGCACAACAGCAAACAAGATGGATTCCACTACCATCAAAACTGATGGGTCCATTTATACGAATGGGAGAATGATGGGTGACGTCTCTAACAATCGATTCGTGTTGTTAAAACAATATTAACACTGTTTGTGTAAAGTTTAACATTTTACGGAGTTTGCTGCTGAACCTCCTTCTCTAGCTTTAACAAAAAAATAAAACAAAAAAGAATACAGGTTATTGAGAATATACACGTTTTATGACAATTAAAATATTAAAATTCAACGACGATTACAAAGGACGTATGTAAATATTAAGAAATATATAAATATATTATTTCGTTCTTTCTCATTTATATACAAAGTGCAGTGAATTGAAGATAAGTGTATGTTTTTAAGCCACGAAGACATACGGAGTTGTATATATGTATGTTTATACTATATATATAAATATATAAATATCCACGCATTCTTAACCTTGGCATTAGATTAAAGTGAGCCGTCAGCTTCGCGTCCCGTCCGCTCTACCTCCATGCGAAGAGCTGTACATTTGCGTTAAATAGGAAGCTGAGTGTACCCTAGAGCCGACCAGGAGAATTTTGATGGGAGGAAAGCCATTTGCTCTTGCCGTGAATTAAACAATTGCTCGGTCGTCCAGCCCGTAGCCTGTTCGTTATACTGAGTCCTCAACCCTAACTGTTTAGTTAATGACATTCAAGGCAGTTAAACGAGGTTATAAACTGGATTTTTTCGATTCAGAAATAAAACCTATTAGAGCTTCCACACATATATGTAGGCAAGTGTGCTACTAACAATGGCTGTAGGATCGAACGTCTCGAGTGCAGTTAATCAAAGCGGGAGGTCTTGCGGATCTGAAAAGGTAACGTAATTCTAAGAAGTAACTCCGGGGGAGGGGGAGAAGTCCTTTTGCAGCATTCAGACTCAGTCAGCTAGTCGAAGAATTCCCACCTATTTCTAAAAACCAAAGTTTATTACAGTGTTGATAACAGCCCGCCAATGGACACTAACTTCAAGCACATAAATCCAATTCATATCACCACGCACTGATACTGATTGAGGAGTTTGTAGCTGATCTTTGCTCTTATTTGTGCTGAGTACGGCCGACCGCTCCTTGTTCGTAACCAGTAACCGATGTATTAAAGTTAAAAATACATTAGGTTGAAGTGCAGTCATATTCTGGGCGTGTGAGATAACACAATTTATTTTCTGTAGGGTTTAATATGTGTGTGTGTGTGTTTGGTTAGAGTTGTGCATAAATTTGACTTCAGGCTTGTTCTAGCAAAACACTTAACAGATCGCGACCAATAAATAAGTCATGCAGTGGTAAAGGCTTAATGTTTTGACAGGATATATATATTCCGCCCCGACTGCCGTTGCCAATGTTAAGGAACTCGACCCACACTCTGCATGTCAAATGCATTCTCTTAAGTAAGAGACAGTACTTGTTGGCTATATTGCCCTGTAGGTCAATAGGCAAACAAGTGAACAGATGACTTGCTAGTTGAATACTGAAGTCTTCTTGGGCGTGATGTTTTATCGTTAGGCGAGTACCTTCCAGTGTTTGGAAGGATGGAAATTCTCACATCTTCTAGGTCATTCAGGTCAAGACAAAGTCACATGCCAGATGACTTGGGCCTTCAGCAACGGCGCTGTGAAAACCTCGCGTATCGTACTTGCCAGCTGTTGACGCACGAGGAAGAAGCTTGCCGGTAAGGAGGGAAACACTGCGCACGCACCTACAACTTTTGTCTATCCATTTCAAAAACGCCACCAGTTACTGGCGGTATGAATACACTTCTAAGACCAAAATGTGCCTCAAAGAAGTATTAAGCTTCCTAGCCCTTCCGATGTCAGCCTAGCAGCGACAACCCCATGCTGACTGCAGATCCTGTATTCGGGGAGATCAGCTAGGGTGTAAACAGGCCACTGCTCTACACGCAAATTATAATATGACCGAACATAATTGTAAGGAGGACAGTGACACTGCTGCTTTTTATTCATATGATAAAAGTTTCATATGTCGGTCCGAGGAGATCTCCACTTGCAGGTTTTTGTGGCTTTCCTTAGACTCTACAATAGGTTTTGTCTTTATACCCCAAATTACGCTACAATGAACATGTTGTTTCATTCTTAACAATAGAAAATAAAAACAACAGCTTCCCCGAAAAGTCATTAAGGCTTTAACAGACCATATGGCTGCACATCCCAGAAACTTTTATCCACTCTTTACAAGACAATGAATACGTTACACGTAAAATTATTTTTAAAGAAGTATGTCGATCTATCGGCCAGGGAAAAACACAAAACTCTGGTTCATTCGCAGTTTTTAGGTTCCTGCTCAAAAAAAAATAAACGGAATGTTAGAATGCTGCCTACGCAAGAACAACCGTTATTGGGACTGAAGGGAAGAAGAGCCTGACCATTTCAATCGGGAGAAACTGGAGACAAGGTTACTGGAATTTTTTCTGTCAGTTCATCCACACGGGGTGGAGGGGAGGAAAAGAAAAAGAAGAGAGATTTTTTTTTCCATTCTTTCCTTTGCAATCACCGCATCTTCTATCCTGTTTTTCTTGCACCACACTACCCTGTTCCCCTAACGCCTTACACCCTACGCTGTAGTTTAGCTGAAACGTTTGCTAAAACTTTGATGACCTGTCTTTTCTTCCGCACGATTGAATTCTTGGATTTCAAGAGAGGAGGATGAAAAAGAATGGACCATTGGACAGGTCGTTACAAGAGAGCGCCAGAGTAAACGTAATACACACTACAGGTCAAAGTGGCCCAGAACTGTAGATACACAATTCCATTCTTTACTTCATTCTTTTTTCATTGTGGAATCTTTTACTGCGTTTACAGGTATGTATTAAGGGCATGAAAAAAGTGCGATTATTTTCACAAAAGGGTGCTTTCGGACTCCCTGACGTCTGACTTGCAAAATGTATAAGATTCATATAGCTTTTATGCCACGTGACTTTTATACGGCGCTAAGATCAACATAATTTTAATATATAAGTTTTAGTTAAAATAGAAAGCTAACAGAACGAATCTCTACTCACGACTATGTACGGAATTTTCAGCTCTATACCTCTTAGTGCTGTCGCTCATTGTTTGTGCTTATACACACATTATCAAGCACAAGGAAGACCCCGTAATCTTACTGCCTTCAAGTATACGTGAGAATAAATTTGTGCATTTTTAAATTTACGAATATCAACGATATATGTGCATATATATACATATATATATATATAACTCATATCAATGCAAAACTAAATTTCCTTCCAGTAAAGCACAACGCGGGCACGTCCCGCTATACAGGTAATATTGTAAAGCAAATGTTTATTTCTCGATTTATTTAATAACTCAAACACTAAAGTTAACGCCTTAGACGCTATATATAAACATTCACATTCACAACAAACTCACTTGTAAACAGTTTTGTTTTTGTCGCAGCTAGTTTCGACCCTAAACTCGAATCATCAAGCCATGACACAAGAACTTGAACCATATACAGAAACTAAGAGCATAATTTGGAGATTCCCCAACTTATGTCAAATATACATAAAAAATATATGTAAAATGTGTGCAAAATGTATAGAATACCGATGGAGAGCAGCATTTGTTTATTTGTAAGTTAGCACGAAACATTACCGTTTACTAAACAATATTTTGCTTTAGTCCCATGAAAAGTTTGTAATCAGTTTTTTAATCAGCTTCTTAAATAAAATTCAATTATAAGCTTCTGTAAATATTCTTAGGCTTTTTGAAACTTTTTTGCCTACACATTTTGCATACATTTAATGTGCTTTTTATGTAAAATGCGTAGATCTTCAACTTTTGCTCTTATGTATATGTTATGTCCTGATGATGACCCGACTATATGTTCGAAATCAATTGCCATATAAATAAAAATATTTGCAAGTGAGTTTGTTATGTTTATGAATATTTAAAGATACTGTACTTGCTACACAAATGGGGATGTTCATTACAAAATTTAATATCATGTTATAACATGATTGTTCTGTAATGAATAGGAAATAATGTAGGAGAAAGTGGTCGCGGCCTATATGAGACACTATTTAACAATTTGGCGGAAAAAAATTGAAAAAATGAGAAAATATCAGTTGGGATACCTGGTCTCAGTTTAGAGATTTTAACCCATTACCTCCCGAATGGGAAGCAATTTTTCTTTCGACGTGGCTGCGACGTACATTTGTATATAGTCATACAGAACGGTCTTTAAAACCAAGGGGCAATAACGGAGAGACACCGGGTATTCTCTAGTCTTAATGTTCTTTACGGAGAATCAAAATAATTGTCTACTTTATATTCAGACGTGGAAATAAAAAAGGAAGTCAGTACGGGTAGGCGGCATTTATATTTCATGGATAAACGCTTTTACTAATTCTCAGCCTCTTTTCATTTTCATATGTGAATTTGCCTGCTGTCTACCAGAGAAGGAATTATGACCTACTTTGTTCTTATACACTGATGACGTAAAATGTAAAAATAGACACGACAACGAAAGTTTGCTTTCCTAAGTGAGGCAGAAATATTAAATATTTTATGTGACTACAAAGCGTCAACTGTTGAGAAAGACCACGATATATAGCGTGCTATTTCTGATTTACAGACAGCCCTCAAGAGTGAAAACCGTGTTAAGATTCAAATTTTAAAACCATCAGTTAAGAATGTAATAGAACACAAATCACTCACATGAGCAACAAATATTTTATGGAACCACATCAATCTCATATTACAAAGAATACTTGTAGAATTGAAATCCCTTTTGGTAATTATGGAGAAGCACCTGTAATTATTAAAATGACTGTACAATCCGTAACGGAATAGGATGAGGCAGTAAATTACATAAATATATGGCAATACAATATGGCTATCGATATAGGCAAGCTGAGGTCCTGAAAAAAGTTTTAAAGGAGCATTAAAATATTCGGGCTATTTGCTGTCCAAAAACATTTTAAGATTCGAAATCAAAGTTTCGAACAGGTTAGATGTTTGACATGTCTAGATTAGAAAGATGTATAAGATGATTACATTAAGTAACTCCCCTGCAGTTAAAGCAAGTCACCTACTCGTAAAGCCATTTCGAAACAAACTTATACATAGAACCTGGCTCTAAACCAAATAAGCAGTACGTGATTAAAACTAGACTTCTGCTGCAACAGGACGGCACTGGCCGACAGACAAAACTAAACGCTAGTCAACGAAGTGCCTCGCGTCATAGGGATAATATTTTCTGTAACATTAATTGTTATGATAATTATGGGAATGGTAAAATAATTTTGCATTTGTGTCTATTTGTGAAATTTATTGAAATATTTAGTGAACATTCCTGAAGCAACTTGCACGTATGGCTTTTTTGGGTCACGTGTGTACCACAATGTATGCAGTTTGGGTTAAAACGTTTTAATAAATCTAACAACTGGAAACCACGTTTAAAATCTCTGATTCCTCACACTAAAATCGTATTGCTTTCATCACAAAACCTACAATAGAAGTGAATCTAAAACGAAATATTAGTCGAGTCTTGATGGAAAGAAACAGCATTTCCTTATTCGCCCATGTTTTGGTTCAGTAAACATCACTGAGATGTCACTTCGGGAATAGATATGATCAACTGCAAACCACGCTCGTTGAAGGGCACACTCCAAATTTCTAAAGTGTCGGATTATGAGATGATGATGATGTGAGTGTGTACGTGTGCGTGTGTTTGTTTATATCTCCTCTAAGACGTGAGCCAATCAACGGATCTCTACAAAACAATCTGTGATTTATGACATGGGGATTTATTGCAACCTCATAAAGGCAAACGTTTTAGTTTATATCCCAGAAATTTAGAACACCGAAAATGTTACTTAAATTCTTCCCAATAATAATAATAATAAATATTTGAATAAGTGAAGTTTGTATTTCGAGTAGAATTCCATCCTATATACCTCTGCATACAAGGCCGTTATGCTAACCCACATGCTGAACTGAATTCCGTTACTAAACTTCCTACTTACATTACCTGCTTAAATTATAAGTAGGACAGGAAATCTGTGTAATATGAAAATATAGTTGAATACGTCAGGCGGTAACACATTTCTGAAAACTATTTTTATAGAAGGAGAACTGTTCTAAACACGGAAATGTGCAACGTCTCAAACGTAGAATATACATACATACATACATACATAGGTACATATACCATTCTTTAATAGAAACAATTTTAAAAGAACATTCTTTCATTCAAATAATTTCTTTCCTTGAAAAATCTGAAAAAAAACGGAATAGGTTATTCTTTAAATCTAAATTACAAAATCCCAAATATACGAAGATTATAGACGTAAATGTTCAAAAACTGTAAAATACACTAGGCTGGGAAAGGGATTACGGGTTGATATATGTGCGGGTTTTGCAACCAGTAACATCGGACTCCTAGCAACCGCAACGTTTCTGACGACCAATCCACTAAGTCTTTACATCGGATAACCATAGTTTATTGACCTTTCAAAAAACAGCGAGCCAGTCGTTTGTTCCCCACAGCCGACCGCACGACAGGCTTCAGTGGAGGTGGTAAGACGTGGCGCTAATCCTGGGTGGGCTCTCAAGAAAGCCTAGGCAACCATTCCAGACGATTTACCTTCTTTCCCCTAACAACTTCCACAAACAAGACAAGGAAGGCGCAGAAGCCATCCAATCTAGAGCGAACGGTGAAATGAAATTGCATCTGCAACTATTATTTGTGAGTGTCGGGTAAACAGTTTCGTTTCTGAAGAGTGCTATTGCTGACATTACTTGGCTACTTAACATATTTGTAACCCCCAGCAGCTCCATTTTTGAGCACCGTATGCTACTAAAATATTTGGTCTACATGCCTTTCTAAACCCATAAAATTTAGGTCCAAAGAATTTAATTTAACATACATTAGTGTGTTTTCTACCTGAACAATAAAAGTATACAATTTCATTGACATGTAACAAAATCGTGAAAACTACTATGTGAGATCTGAGGTTTCCGCATTAGTTAGGAGCTACATTCTCTCTTTTTCTAGATTATAACTCCAAACAGAATTGTAAGATACTTTAACCTCCATATTCAGTGTAAAAGCATAGGCATCAAGCCCCTCCGAAATGCTGACATCTAATCACATGGCACGACATCCCACAACACCCTAATGTAAAGTAAAATGGAAGTAATGTTATCTCGTGACAGGCCTGGGAAGGTCCTTAGAGCTTCTACACATATCTCTGACACTCGTTTTGTTATTACAGACTGAGTCGACCCCAGGATCATAGGACAGCCGGTAGGATTAAAGCAATAAAACAAATCCCAATAACCCCACTGGAAAACTAACCCGCAACCTTCCGGTTTTTAACGAAACTGTCAACACGCACTCCTTCCATAATACAGCGTGATTTAAAAAGATGGACTCAATTTCATAAGTCTACATTTCAAAACTAGAACTAGTGACAAATATGATGTAAATTACATTTCATTATACTCATAATGACGTTTACTAATTTTCAATGCGAATTTTGAAACGAAAAAAATGCACGCTGCACAGCAGTCACCAACTCAGTTTTAATGAACTCACGAACGCAAAAAATCTTGTGCTGCATAGTAGTCATTTTGCTCTCAACTGACGCTACTGCATGACTGTGCATTAGACGAGCACTCTGGCGATGATATTTAAAAACATGGGATCTCTTCTTTTAAATGTTATGTAGATCATTTACATACCATGTACAATTCAGGAAATATAGATGTACAAAATTGAGTCCATCTTTAGAATCACACTGCATAAAAACTCAATAACATTTAACGTTTCTTATTTTGCATAGCGGCTGCATGTTTTAATACAGCAAATACAAAGGTAAAATCGTCCCAGTGATTAACTAATAAACCATATTCAAAATGTACTGGAAATCGGAGGTACAGCTCCGTGAAGTTTCAATGACTGCGCTAGATAATTGATCTGATTGAAGTTCGGTCGCACCACACTACAGGATATAGCTCTCGGTACCCAGTGAACAGGCGAGTGTCCAAAGGCTTGTCCGAAAGATTTCAATAAGTGAAGATTCTCTTAACCCTTTCCAGGGTTCTAAATAAATTTTCGGGGGTGTCTAGTCCGCAGAATGGTCACTATACTGTCTGTCAACTGCTTACATAGTGTACTAATTAACATGTTAATTTGCAGGCATAAAAAGCCAGAAAAATCCCCTTAAAAGCCTGAAGGTCAATCACTATATCAAAGAATCGTCTCACAGCATTGGTACTGGCAACAGTATGGATGGGGTTTTGATTTAAAGACGTGAAAAGTTTCTCTTTTTACCAGATCGATAGGTTCCACCAGTTTATTCCTAATACAGACTGTAAAATCGCAATTTTTTCTCGAAGAGTATCTCCTCTGAACTTAATATAGACGTAGTTCTAGTCATATGAGAATATATTTGATATTTTCTAAACGCCGAAACATTTAATCTAACTTAGTGTGGTTGGTGACAATGGTAAACCCCATGGAACCAACATGCACAGTACGTAAATTATATCAGAACACAATTTCTTTCGTGATTTTTCAGATATTAATTTCTAATCGTTGAATAGTGTCTGTGGACACTTTTAACATGTAGAGAAAATTGCATTATGTCCATTAATGCCTTAATTTACACTGGTTACAACATTTGACGCCTGCTGTAAACATTATCAAACTGCACACACAGTGCATTTATTTGGTTCTTATACTTCGCATAAAAATAGGATTTCCCTGCACATTGTTTGCTCTTTCGTTTTAATAACGGTTGTTGTGTGTTAATGTGAGGTAAAAACAATATTTTTATGAATATCAGGCTTCAAAGAATCAAGAAAGTAGGAATGATGTGTTAAAAAGGCACAATGGAAGGTAGATAAAAGCCCATATTGGCTTATAATCGGCAGTAGCAACAATTGCAACGATTCATAGAAGATATAACCGGAAAAACTCGCATATTAGGTCGGTCCAGGATCTGTGTTTTGAATACAACTCCATTTTCGAAGTTATTTTGTAATAATCTCTTGTGTCATCTGTCAAAGATTCCTGAAGAAGTCAAATTATTTATACAACTTGAGCCGTGTCCGCAAGGCTCGGCTCAAGACCGTCGCTATGCGGGAACATCGATTCTAGAGTGTTCTTTCCCCTGTTACTTTTCCTCTCAAGGTTGTCGTCCGACAATAGGCTGCCATGGGGGGGGGGGGGGGGGGGGGAATGTTGGGGGGCCCCCCCACCAAGGGTCTTTTTTTTTGGTTTTTGTGGGCGGGGCTTCCCCTCCTTTTTTTGTTTTCTTTCG
>Ga0123357_10013692_pt1 | contig 10545 bp, 4 predicted proteins | sample TergutEmb28metaG_FD_89873 | JGI IMG/M metagenome (GOLD analysis project Ga0123357, IMG submission 89873) | Embiratermes neotenicus P4 segment gut microbial communities from Petit-Saut dam, French Guiana - Emb289 P4 | ecosystem: Host-associated > Arthropoda: Insects > Digestive system > Gut ...
GTAGCCCTCCCGACTTAAATTTAGTAGTAACCAATTTCATGTTTGTTTACATGTAAAATAACCACTGCCACCGGGTAACAACCCAATTGCAGTAAATAAATATTATTATTATTATTATATATTCAGTCAGATATTTTTCATTCTGTGCAGTGCATTTTGATTTCATTCTTCAAGCTATGGGGATGTGCTGCGTAAGCTGTTGCTATCAAGTACAGTACCTGTCATAATCAGGGGGAGCACCTCAGGTAGACGAAGCCTACTCTGCCTTTATTTTTCTCAATTTAGTCACTTCTGAGTTAGAGGTTCGGAAAAGCAGTTTAACCATCGACTTAACATCCGGCTACGGTCAGTCCAGAGGGCGATTACAGTACGTAAGGGAAATGGACTGCAGGCCTATAAAATTATGGGAAATTGGATTCGCCTTTTTGCTCGAGGAGAGTGAAAAATATTTGTCTAGGGAATAAATTAAAAACATCCGTATACCAGCATTTGGTGGAATATTGGTACCACAATGCTAGCGGCAAATTTCTGTAGTTTCCGTAGCCGATATTTATTCTTTTTGTTACAAATAATAGCTGTAGGCTGCAAAGACAAATATGTCCTGGTTTTAGGTAATGAAAATTTCGATCAACCATTTGTTACACTACCGGACACCAACTATAATTGTCAAATTCCGGTGAAGTTCGTTGACAGCGGATTGAGCGTCATGGATGTGAGTTTCGTTATTATTTCTAAGGCAAACAATATAAGATCAATTTATTGTGTTTTTGCTGTTTATGACACCGTGGCTATGACAAAATCTTTGGGTCTATTGTATAAGCATCTAATCCAGTCATAAATCTAATTGCGTTTTGTTTATGATTTTCTCTAAATTTTATTTATTTTGTCATAGTTTTTTGATTAAAGAATTGGATTGTTATTATTTTTCACTACCTTTTCGCATGGTAATTACAATTGTAAACCTGAAACAAACCATACTGCTGCAGTTGTGTGGTTACAATTTATTTGACTTTAAATGCTATTTCCCATTGATAAATAAAGAGTTTGCATCTTATGTTTATTGGACCGTGCATAATTCTGATAGTTGAAGAATAAAAGACAAACTTGATGTCACTTGCTACTTTATTTCACTTCTTATGCTCAACATGTTTCGGATATTAATATATCCATCATCAGGAGCTTGCGACTATTCTGTTGAATTACCACATTGGTCGTATTGTTCTTGGTTAGATGTGTGTTGGAGTTTCGGGGTGTTGTGCTTCAGCCTGCAACACGGATACCACTCCAACCCAACCACACCGAAACTCCAACATATATCGAACCAAGAACAGTACGACCAACATGGTAATTCAACAGCACAGTCGCAAGCTCCTGGTGATGGATATATTAATGTCCGAAACATTTTGAGCACATAAGAAGTGAAATAAAATAGCAAGTGACATCAGGTTGGTCTATTATTCTTCAAAGATTTTGCACTTCGACATTAGTACTTTCCGAAGTATGTCTGCAGTGCCCAATATGACTATCTTCTGTAGTTCATTGATGACGTGTTTCCCGGTAGCTTGCTGGGGTATTTTTTGGGTAATGGATATGTCGTTCCCGTTGCCTGTTTTGTTAAAGGTATCACGATTTACATTCAACATACGCTGTATTCATATTTTAAATTCTTAATAATTGTGTTTAAAATGTCAAGGGCTTCTGTCTTGCTTAAATGTCTTTGTTCTGAAACTGCAGTGGCAGTTAACAGACTTGTTCCTTTTTCATTATGAAAGATGTCATTAGCGCCTTTGTTCTTTGCATATATTTCCTTTTTTTTAATAAGTTAAGGTATGCGTTGCTGAACATACACCCTGTCGTGTCGCTTTATATACAGGGTCATCGGAAAAGATGGACGGGATTTGAAACAGCTATAACTTAAAAAGTACTAGACGGATTTACACGTTTCGCATCTTAAAATGTTCAGAAAAGTTTACCGTTTTGGACTCATCTTAGTACATTTCAATATGTGCACCGTTTGTAGCTCTGGAGACGTCCAAACGAAGTTCTATCTCCTGCCACGTTTTCTGAATCATGTCTCGTGTTACAGTTTCAATGGCTGATGTGATCCTTTCTTGCAGGTGCTGGATATTCATTATCTTCTCAGCATACACAATGTTCTTAATGTACCCCCACAGGAAAAAATCAAGTGGAGAGAGGTCTGGGCTTCGAGATGGCCAGGGTATTGGTCCACCCCTTCCAATCCAGGCATCAGGGAATCTCTCATTTAAAACGTCAGTCACAAAGCAACTGAAATGGGAAGGAGCTCCGTCTTACTTAAAAATAACCCTACTTACAGTTTCTTGTTCGAAGGTTTCAGTTTTCAATCTGTGGAAACACGTACTGTTATAGTGGTTTCAAATCCCCTCCATCTTTTTCGATGACCCTGTACTATTCTTTTGACAGCATTGGGCACACTGATGTAATGCGGTCTACTTCCTCGTCACATTGTTGAATTCTGCATTTGCTGTCTTGCTTCTGATCTTAGAAATTTTGTTGAATGATGTTTGGTTTGTAACGCCTCAGGTTGTGGATCCGAAATTTCACTTTCGGTTTCTGCATTCAGATCTGTCCTTGACGTTTAGAAGAACGTATCCTCTCCCTAAGAAGCTGACAATTCTTTTATTAATCTCTACATTCATTTTCTTGCGTTTCCAGTTTTTCCGTAAGAATTCTAATCTTACTTGTTTGCCTTTTTATTTTGTGTTAATCCTTGCATATGTTTGGTTCAGTTATTTTACATTCTACGCTTATATTTTAGTTGCTGAATTAATATTCCTTTGATACCTGTCGTGGCTTTTACAATATTTACAAATTGGTCTTACTTTTTACCCTGTGTTCAAATATTGTACACTAATTTTTATCCCTGCTTTTTATATTACTTCATTTTGCAACAAGCCTCTTTCTCCTTTCCTTATCTTTAAACACAACCTAACTACACCAGATTTCGTGTGATGCACTTCATACGTTAGTTCTCCTATCATTCACAAAGAAATTGCTACACTGGAGATAGCAGTGCATTCATGATGAAAGAAATTACGATAACGCTGAAACACCTGGTATTTTAGTTCGACACTTCACAATGCAATCGCCGATTATGTTAACGGATGGATTCGTAAAGACTAACTAGCAAATAGTCCAAAAGAGAACGTGTGGCAAAAAAAGCCTAAAATAAACTAGGGGTGAACAGCCCAAAACAGAGCAACTTCCAACATCCCTCTAATGTAGCTTGCGGCAAAACGCAAAGAAGTACATTTGATAGCGTAATAAATCGCACACAGGTGTGCAGAAACTGATGAAAGTTCTAGATCCTCCCTTTCTTAGCATCATAGTAAGTCCTTTATTCGGTGATACGTTCGTTTTCACGTCATACCTCACGCCATGAGGCTCATTATTGAAACTGTGGCACGATAAAAAGTTTTCATTGGTTGTAGTAGTGATAGGTTTCTACTGGTATCCCGGGGAACGAATCCTCTAGGATCTGTTGTCAGTTTACTGAAAACGTTAGCAGTGATCGTGACTTCACCATTCGTTTTAGACTTAAGACAGAGACAGGAAGAAGTAGGATGAGCAGATGGCTTAAGAAGTACCTACTGAAAGAACACCTGTGCCATTTTGTCGCTCCCACCTGCTGACACTCGGAGCTAAATAAAATATAAAGGTCACCCCATGATATGCTTGTGCTGACACACATGGGAGGCGGACGTATAGCTCCAACGCCTTGACAACGTCGGCGTTAAAAGTGTCAGCACCACGCTATGCCCACTTTACCCTCGAGAAAATTCCGGTGTTTATTGTGCAAGGGGTTGGGTGAGCCTCGGAACCGGTCTGGACGAGAATAGAAAATACCGGCCACCTAGGATTGCCCCCAGGAACGATCCGTTATCATATCATTTTATTGTGAATCCCAGTTAACTCTAAGAATTTGATTATCCAGCTGTAAGGCACACTGTCGGTCCGAAACACGTTGTTTGCGTAACAGACTAAATGTTTGTATTCGAAAATTATTTTATAGCTACTAAAATTTGGCAGTCTTACAAAAGAAGATATGCCATGAGAAACATCATACAGCCGAGACGCCTGTGTTACAGTTGAAAACTTCATCTTATTTGAGTGTTGGAATTCGTTTTGATTTTGAACGTGATAAACTGGCACCATGAAAATGTTACAGTTTCAAGTTTGTGCGTCTATTTCATTTAAGACGAGGAGCCAGTGACTGGGATGTTAATGTCAGCAGTCAGTGACTGGGACGTTAATGTCAACAGCCATTGACTAGGATACTAATATCAGCAGCCAGTGACTGGGATGTTAATATCAACAGCCAGTGATTGGGATGTTAATCCCAGCAACCAGTGACTGAAATGTTAATGTCAGCAGTCAGTGACTGGGACGTTAAAGTCAACAGCCATTGACTAGGATTTTAATGTCAGCAGCCAGTGACTGGGATGTTAATGTCAGTAGCCAGTGACTGGGATGTTAATGTCAGCAGTCAGTGACTGGGACGTTAAATTCAACAGCCATTGACTAGGATGTTAATGTCAGCAGTCGGTGACTGGGATGTTAATGTCAGCAACCAGTGACTGGGATGTTAATGTCAGTAGTCAGTGACTGGGACGTTAATGTCAGCAGCCAGTGACTGGAATGTTAATGTCAGCAGTCAGTGACTGGGATGTTAATGTCAGCAGCCAGTGACTGGGATGTTAATATCAGCAGTCAGTGAATGGGATGTTAATGTCAGCAGTCAGTGATTGGGATGTTAATGTCAGCAGCCAGTGAAAGGGATGATAATATCAGCAGTCAGAGAATGGGATGTTAATGTCAGCAGCCAGGGACTGGGATTTTAATTTCAGCCGCCGGTGACTGGGACGTTAATTTCAGCAGCCATTGATGGGGTTGTTAATGTCAGCAGTCAGTGACTGGCATCATACCTGGCTAGGTACCACAGTGTAGTAATTTAATGAACTACAGAATGTAACGGCCGTTTTTAGCAATGGAATTCTACTTATATCTTGTGTTAAACTTCTGTACAAATTATGTCGATAAATGAGTATAATTTACACATCCGAACATTAAATTAAGTGAGAATATTCTTTCGCTTTCAAATTTCCTGGTGAAATAAAATGAGTTGATTTTTGTTGCTACACGTGAATTGTTTTGACTGTAACATCTCTGGCCTGAGTTCATGCACGAATTCTCATGTAACTTTAATCTGTGCTGCAGTGGCTACATTTGAATGCATCCTCATGGCTCATGGCGTGACTCCATGAATAAACCCTTCCTCCGCGCCAAAACGGAGTAGCTGCTTTGTAGCTACACCCGGCCAGGGTGGGAGGCATTGCAAGTAGCTATGAATATTGAATTCGCACGCAGTGGTTGATGCGGTACTTTGTGTTACTAATTTGATGAACTTGATCGTTGTAAGCTTCATTTTAAAAGGTTTATAGTCTGCTACTGCTGTTTTATAAATACGCTATGGAACAGTGAGGTCCATACCAGTTTTTTTTAAATTTTTTAATATATAACAATACCCAAAATTATCTACGACAACGAATCTCAAATACATACGTTTAACTTCTTTTATGTACTGGTTAAAATTTTAGAACCGAAGTATTTTTAGTTGTATAATAAGAACTTATGACAATTGTATTTATATACAGTTATGTCAAGAATGTAAGCGTTTGGGATCCCTCTGTGCATTTTAAACCATGTTAGTAACGATCTGTATCTTAGAAGGGCTTGAAGATGACCCTATAACAGTCGAAATATGTTGCCCTAAATAACAAAATTATATTAAAATTTGTTGTGTTTGATACATTATATATTCATATATTATGCAACAGTTATGAATTACACCAATAGTTTAGAATATTTTAACAACATATAGTGGAAGTATTGTCTGCACATAATGTGTACATTAACCTGATAAATGGAGGAAATTGTTCTTCGTTTCGCCTTTTTCATTGTTTCTGTTCTTTTTGTCATTTAAAATATACTCATCATGGACTTGATGTATTCATTGTCATTCTCTGTTCTTATTTATTTCCTTTACTTAGATATTAAACGAAAGATTTGTTCTACTGGTTATTATACGCGTCAACTTCTTTCACCTTTCTTTCTCTTTTCCTTGTCAGTACTAATCTGGACTCTATAATAAGCTACTGAAATCTTTAATAAATTCCGCCAAATATTCTTAATGAGGTTAAATGCACCATATTATTTCACATTACAGAAGCACCCCTGTGTTTCAGCTCATACGTTTGGGGCTACAATCATATTAGACAGCACTACACTTGATTATCTTTGTAGCCTACACAAGACATAACGACGTCAGATATATTTCATACTTACAGTTTTTTTAGTTCAATATTAGTCTCAAAACAAATGACTCGGCGTGAACGATATTTGTCGTAGATACTGTAACGTGAGTGGGCCGGTTAGCTCAGTCGGTACAGCGACTGATTACAGACTGGACGCTCCGGGACCGAATCCCGGTGGGGACGAGATTTTCCGCCCGTCCAGATCGGCCCTGGGGCCCACCCAGCCTCCTGTAAAATGGGTACCGGGTCATTCCCGGGAGTAGAGGCGGCCGGGTCGTGGGGCTGACCCCCCACCCCATGTAGTGTGCCGAGGTCCTAGAAAGAGTAGAGCTGTACCTCTTCTCACCCTAAGGGCCTTCGTGGCTTATAGAAAGGGTGAAACCTACCTACTGTAATGTGAAATAACAAGTTGCATTCTTCTGTTATGTGTGTCTTGTTAACGCCAATTAGCGATAAAGCGATTGAGTAATAGGAGAACGCTGTTTGTGTAATGCGAACTTTCGCGTAGGATAGTTTGTCTATTACCCGCTTTTAGCGACCAGTGTGAAGGTATAAAGTATAATAACCTGCCAGATTTTCTTTTTGATCTGATCCAATTTCTATTACGCGTTTTTCTCTAGATCTCACAGGAATGCAACTGTCGCTTTATAGCAGAACCGACTGTTTGTCTGTTTTTGGCGCGACAGCCCCAGTGGGCCAGGGCCTCCTAATTCATGGGGTTTCTAGATCACACACAACAACGCACCACATTCGATATGACTCCTCTGGATGAGTGATTAGCACGTCCCTCTACCTGACAACACACAACACTCACAAGGGACAGACGGCCATGCCCCCGGTGGGATTCGAACCCCCAATCTCAGCAGGCGAGCGGCCACACACCTAACCTTAGATCGCGCAGCCACTGGGACCGGCAGACGTGACTGTACATACACGTAACCTAATTAAATTTATTGATTTTTTTAGCTGAGACATTCCCGTTGTTTTCAATAATCAATAGAATATATGTAATTGTACAGTCTAATTGTATTAGAATGTACAATTATATATATATATATATATTCTATTAAGGTTGTTGAGTTGCAATGTAACAAACCGTGACAAATTGCACAGACAAGACATTAAGACGCCATTAAACTGCTTACTCAGCACCCAATTAAACAAAGAATTATTATTAATATTATTATATCTCCATCAACATCAGGGAGTATTATTCGGTCCAGTCTTTATTTTCACTATCATTCTAATGATACATTTTCCCAGGCAATTAAGTTGTAGCGCTTTCCTTGTCTTCTCCGAACACTCTAATGATGTGGTGTAACATTAGTTAGGCCTGAGTCAGAATATGTCTCTGTCGTATGAAATTCAAGTACTCCTACAGAAGCCAATAAGTTTCAGCGTATCCAGTGAAAGTTCTGATCTCAATTGTGATATTATCTTCTTTTCAGTTCTGTATAATATAATTTTTCAAATATTTTGGGTTACCAGCACTTGCGTGTCTTAACCCATTATAGCCCACTGTCCTACTATGAGAACACTAGGCAAAATGATTTTTTAAGAAAAAAAAACAAGCCATATTTATTTACTTTCCTTCTTTTGTCTTTTGCAAAGTGAACTCTCTTGATATTTGTCATATTATACAGAGATCCTCATCACGTACAATTTCACATTTTTGGCATTTCATGGAATTTCAACGCTTTAGCATTGTGCAGACATCCTTATCGCTTACTATACCTCAAAGTTTTAAGCAGTGTAACAGTAAATTTTCAGCAGGAGGGTACTAATAGTCTCCTCTTTCGAATTATCATGTGTACATCTTCTTCAAATTGATCATAGATGCGGTATACTGACGTGAACTTTGATGTCCTCAAAATGGGACGACCGCCACCATACATTACAGTGCGTTAGTGATTTGTCTTTTCATTATTACAACTGGAAGCTAATTTATGAAATAATATTGACAACGATAGTAATAATAATCATGCAGACTTTCCCAGTTTAGGTCCATTATTATTACTGCTTGGAAGGTTATAATTAGTTTCAGTGTGCTACCACACTAACACAAAACGTTTTGCCCCATTCGTAACATATAATGTTATTGGGGAGAGGGTGTAATGACTTAGAATTTATAATTATAATATAGGTAATGGCTCTAATCATGAAAGGCATCGAATGATACAGCAGTATCTTGCCATGTACGATATAGGATCCGAGGCCAGAGTTTCGCAGGAAAAATTCGTGATCTTATGCTCGCAGATGTTATGGACTTTCGTATGATTCTACTTTTGAGGAAACGGTGTCTGCAGATCAGATTCGAGTTGTTGTTGTTGTTGTTGTGTACTTAGCATACGTGACACTTAGATAGAAGAGGAAGAAGAGGAAGATGAGGAAGAAGAGGAAGATGAGGAGGAAGAAGAGGAAGAAGAGGAAGATGAGGAGGAAGAAGAGGAAGAAAAAGACGAAGAGGAAGAAGAGGAAGAAAAAGACGAAGAGGAAGAGGATGAAGAAGATGAAGAAGAATAGGAAGATGAGGAAGAAGGAAAAGAAGAAGAAGAGGAAGAAGAGGAACAAAAGGACGAAGAGGAAGAAAAGGAAGAAGAGGAAGAAGAGGAAGAAGAAGAGGAAGAAGAGAAAGAAAAAGACGAAGAGGAAGAAGATGAAGAAGAGGAACAAGAAGAGGAACAAGAGGAAGAAGAAAAAGAAGAAGAAGAGGAACAAGAGAAACAAGAGGAACAAGAGGACGAAGAGGAATAAAAGTAAGAAGAGGAAGAAGAGGAAGAAGAGGAAGAAGAGGAAGAAGAAGAGGAAGAAGAGGAGGAAGAAGAAGAAGAGGAAGAAGAAGTAGAAGACGTGTTATATGTGCTGTTGAAATTCAAGATGTACTTCATACACTGGAATTCAATTTCCGATCAACCAAATCTTATGGAAATAAGAGTAATTATGACACATTCCCTTCGATATTTGTTACAACGACGAAGAGCAAATTCTGTGCGAAACTTTGCGTAAGTAGGGACCCAACCAATACTGAACTGTCAACAAAATGAAATCAGACACTAATAACAATGGAAAGCTTGAGTGCAAGGCTTCATTCGTTGTCACTCAGATAGTTATGTTTGAATATAAACACTGATTACTAATGACAATGATTCATTTTAAAGACAACAATTTTGCCAGTGAAAGAAACATGATCGCGGTTTCAAAATCAAGCCTCTCACGACATAATGAATTCTGCTTTTCAACAATTTGAATTTTGGGGAAATATCTGTCTAGGGATGAGATGACTGTCAAATCCTGTGGTCATAACAGGCCCAGACAGTTCATTCGTGGGAACAAAAATGTCTGTCTGTAAACTCTGTTCTCTTTGTGGTGCAGGTGGGCACTGTTTTATTTGCAAGGTTGGTATATATGACCATAGTACCTGCGTGGCTCGTCTGCAGGCATAGACATTGAAAAGGCACGCTGCAACTTCTGGACTTCAAGCATGTTGCACCAAGTGCCCTGTCTTAGCTCTACACTAGCTGAGAGCTTGTCACTGTGTGATAGTTACATCAGAGTAACGTCTGATGTGAGATGTGAAGCTGCGGACCGTATTATGACGAAATGAGAGGAGCAAAGAATATGCGGTCATGATTGGTTGGAAGGAAAATCAAGACCATTCAGCACTAAATATAATATGGCCCGGTGCACTCAGTGGTTTACTCTATATCACGAGCTAAATTTCGTGTTACTAACGTGGTTAATAAAACAGTATTATACATCATGTTTTTTTTTATCTTAGACACTCTACTTTTACCTGGTAATAATTCCGTAACACTAATGCAGGAGTTCAGTGACGTTTTGTGACGTAACGAGACGTAAAAAAAAATTAAGTGTCTACTTATTCTGTTCTTTGTCGCCTTTATTATGTATACTTAATAAAAGCAACATAAACGTGCATAAAAAATAATTTGGGCTTTAATGGGTTAATTTTTAAATGCTGTCATGTAGACACGTTATACTGGCCGAAAATATGTCCTTCCGTCTTGGAAACTGCAGGAATTCTGGTCCCTACTCGTAAACTCAAGAGATTTTATAAATATGGGCCAATTACTTGCACTGTTTTATGTTATTAAAATATTTATTTACATAAAATAATTTAAAACATAAGACTTCGTTTAAAATTTGCTAAACCTCCTACATGTTTCGGTCATAA
>Ga0123357_10013693_pt1 | contig 10544 bp, 9 predicted proteins | sample TergutEmb28metaG_FD_89873 | JGI IMG/M metagenome (GOLD analysis project Ga0123357, IMG submission 89873) | Embiratermes neotenicus P4 segment gut microbial communities from Petit-Saut dam, French Guiana - Emb289 P4 | ecosystem: Host-associated > Arthropoda: Insects > Digestive system > Gut ...
GTGAATTGTTGGACAGATACAGCTGGGAGGTGCTACCCCATCCGCCCTACAGCCCCGACATGAGTCCCCCGGACTTCGACCTGTTCCCAAAATTGAAAATCAATATGCGTGGTGTGCGATTCTCTACGCTGGAGGACCTATCTGCCTCCGTTACCCGACGCGTCAGACAGCTCAACTGTTCTACAGACCTGACGGGTATCATGGGCCTTCCAAAACGTTGGGATGGTCATTCGACAGAAGGGGGACTGCACTGAAGGACTACAACACTTTCCCGCACATCTGGTGTTCTACTCTGTAGGTATTGCGTTCTGTGCATTTCTTTTGAGATCATCCTAGTATTTAACGTTGCTTATCGTTCTAATGTAATGTATTTAATATTCAGAGTTCACCACTAAAAATATGCCCTAAGACTGTAATTTAAGTAAATAACACAGACCAGTGGGTTATAAGGTGGGCCGCGGCCCCCCACAAAGGGCCGTGTTCATAATACAGGTTCCCACCAAGTCTTCGTCTCGTCTTCTCCCCCGCCGCTGGTTGGAGCTGTTCTGTGAAGTGTCAGCGCGTTATTTAACGACACTACCAACTGCTGATATTACAGCGTCGGCGATACATGAATGAGTATGGAGCAATGGTGGATGGAAACCGACAAAGGAAAACCGAAGTACTCGGGGAAAACAGGCTTGTTCATGTGCCACTTTATCCAACACAAATCCCACGTTGACTGACGTAGGATTAAACCCATGCCGGCGACTACGTGCCTGAACCATATCACGACCCTGTTGCTACTGTCAAGTACAGTTGACCCTGTGTCCACCACAAAGACATATGAGGAGTGTGGAGTTACAAGCTCCACACATTCTTAACATTGGTACTACACTGAAGATGCGCCCAGTCGCTTTACCTCATTGATGGCGGCTTTGCCTATCAGGTCAAACCAAGCAGGTCTTATTCTTTTCACCCAAGGATGGGGGCCAATCCTGTCACCGAAACACAGAGTTTTATTTAGGACAATTTTATTTTCTGTATAGCTTTTATTAATTCTAAAATGTCAGATGATGGATCAAGTCCAGGAAGCTTGTAATTTTAAACATTTTCATTCCCATAAATTTGCTGACTTTCGGCTTAGACTTCTCTGTAAACAAGTTAGGTCAGTGCCTTTCAACCTTCTTTTCCTTGCATTCTACTGTCAGGAACAAAACGTTCAACTCTATTGCACCACCAGTACTGAAAAATGTTAATAACATTCAGTTTGTACATTTCTAGTTCAACTACAGAAATACTTCAAAAAGGTTCTCTTTTCAAAACATTTAAAACAACGTAATGCAATTAACATCTTTAAAATAGAATAATGAAAAAAGCAGTAATTCCCCAAGTAACTCTGTGCACCACCAGATGACCCTCCATGTACCAGCAGTTGAAAAGCGCTGCAATAGAGCATCATGCCGACTCTTTATGTCATTGAATTAAAAAAAAGCATCTGATCTTCAATGCTAACATTCTTATGCCTTGATCATTTACAAATTATACATGAAAGGGCATACAGTTACACCCATAAATAATGGGTTTTGAAACAAAAAATATTTTTTGCTTTTGTAAAGCAATCCCAAAGCATAATGGAAACTGAGAGAGGAGACATTTGTGTTCCTTTGTCAACAGGTTATTTAAAATAATTCACTATGACCATATTTTAGTTTGGAGAACATTTCAAGATTGCTCCAGAGAGGTCATGGAATGCAGCAGTAGTTCAAAACCATGTTCACAAGGGCCTGCAATGGGTTCTTACCCTGAGTCAGATGAAAGCAGCACCAACCCTCCCATCCTACTTCATTAAAAGTCATTTTAGTATTATCCGCTCACTTATACAGGGGCCTGGAGATGGTACGGCTAATTGCTACAGGCTGAACCGTCTGGGGTTCAAAGCCTGGTGGATGTAAGGGATTTTACCTTCTCCATACCCATCCAGACTGGCCTTGGGACCCATTCACCCTCCTCTACAATGGGTACTGGGGCTCTTCCCCATACCTCACCTACCTCATCCTCTAATTTGAATACCCTAATCACATATGGCAAGAACAAAGACATAAACTCTTCATTACACAGTTTTCTCCATTGTTGTTCTTACTTCCATCTTCCTAGGGTCCAACATTTTCCTCAGCAACCTGCTGCCCAACACCCTCAAACCACTGGATAACATATCAAAACCAACAAATCCACAGCTCCTACAGGTTTCGGCTACTCGTGTGGCCATTTCCAGGGAGGCGCATTATGAACTGACAGATAGATCAAAATATTACAGAAGTATTTGAACCAATGCACACATACAAAATATTAAATTTTAAGTTTTACATGATTCAGAATACATATTAAAAATTAAAATACAGGTAAAAAATATCTGTGATATATTCTGATAGATAACAGACTGTATGTACGTAGTAAATCACTGAAGTTACTGTTACAGCACGGCATTTTGTGGAAAAGAGAAGAATGGTTATGCAGCATGTTTTAAGAATACAGTCAGCTTTCCTTGTTGCCTTTAGATATATCAGACGAATTTCTAGGGGTGTATCCCGACCTGCAATCACATACTGCATCCTGAACGCAAGTCTTTAAAGGATGTGTGGTACTGCCACAACATATACTCAGAATGATAACCTTCTGCTTGTACAATGTATCAGTGCCTGGCACATCCCATCGAATACACCCAGCATTGCTTCCACAACTGCAAAACAGTTCTGAGTGCCCTTCTAGACCTAATCCTTGGTTTGTATCTCTCTGTCTTCACACATCAATCTTACTGCATGTCAACACAGAAAGAAATCCGACATTTGGATGAGATGACTTACGGTGATCATCACCACTTCCAAAGTCATCATAACACCACAATCACAATCACAGTCATCATCATCATCAGCTATCACCATATATTTGTAACTACAGTACCAGTAACACATCTGCTCACAAATCATTACAACATAATATGCAGACCCACAATGATTCAAACTTCCTTCATCTTGCCGCCTGAACATATGATAAAGGCTTAAACCAGCCTACCTGAAATACAATGCACATAAATATATATACACAAATGAGAAATGCAAACACACAGCACAATAAACTTCTCACCATAAACAGCACCTAATAATTCAGAGTGACCAAGAAACTAGCCTTTCGTAACAAGGCAATCTACTTACTATATGCATTTGGCTCATAGGGAATAAAAGCTTTCAAATTTCACCTTGCAGACCTGAAAGTTTCTGAACTTACAAGGGCAACTTGAGGAACATAGTGAAGGCTGAACAAGCAGACCAGACAACACAAAGTTTGAAATTAAACATAAATCTACTTTATTTTACTTACATCTGTACAGTAATGTACACAGGACTGATGACATTTGTACACATAATACTGTGATGTGACCAGCACCACAACTATCCGAGCAGAGCTCCTACATGGAATGCAACATGATAAAAACAAAACGATAAACCTCCACCCATCCGCACGATAGTTCCGACATGGAAATGTACAATGAATATGCCTTATGCTACAATGTTGACTACAGCACACGGTTTTAACAAACTGTTAAGTATCATAGGTTAAATGCATGTTACACGGAATGGAAGGACATTATCAACAGAGCTCATTTAGTCCTCAAGGTTGCGGAATGCTTGCTGGATGTCTTCGTGTAGCTGCTCAAAGTCTGCTTTAATCTTTGGTTCTCCATCTTTCACTGGGTCCTGTTAATAAAAAAATCATTACCACATATGAAATCAATGTATATCAAACAGTAATTTATTTTCTATTCTGGGATGTCCTGTGGTACCAATTAGTGTGTCAAAAAATCATTCTGAGTCCTATCCAAAAAGAAGCTCCTTCCCTCCATCTTGTTAACGCAACCTAAAAATAAGAGAATGTTATGCTCTGTCTCTTCAGACCAAAAATAATTCTAACTCCTTAAACATCTGTATTGCCTTTATATGAAACATCCCTGCTGGTTATCAATCACAAATACATATTAACATTCACAATCACACACAACACATTACTTTACAATCGTATATTAAAGTAGCAGCAGTCCCATTAAAGGCCTGGGCAGGGCCAGAGGGTTCCAGGAAGTTAAGGCTCCCAGATTTTGTGACAACGGCACAGGATGGTGGTAGCTTGTCAGCCTTACGCACCGGCCGCCTTTACCCCCAGGAAATATTCCTGGTAATCATTTCTGTTGGAGGCCGAGTCGACCCCAGGGCCATAGTGCGATCGGTAGGATTTTATGTCAATGAAAAATCCACTGACACCATCTGGGATCGAACCAGTGACCTTCCAATTTGTAGCACAGCACCTTAACCACTGTGCTATCAACAATCGAATATTACAACAGAAAATCAAGCACACACCAATCTCACCCATACGCCCTGAAAGCTGTGCAAACCTACAAAATTTCTATGCATTCCACACAATACTAAATCCAACACTAACACAGATCACTTTCAGAATGTTACGAACACTACATTAAATGAATGATGATCCTGCTTTACACATCTAATGTAATTCTGCTATAAAAGGCAATCACACACCAACCCATTTAATTGGCTATACATCAGACACCAACCTATGTAACTGGCTATACCTCAGGAGATACTGCTGGCATGCACATATAAAAAGCATTATTATTTTCAATACACATTTTTTTTTAGAGTCTTACAGTCGACACACTGTTTATATTATTTCCATTCTTATAAATTTCAATTCCTGATGGTGTCATTGGAATTTTTTTTTACATAATTCTTCCGGCCACACTATGGCCCTGGGGTTGACTCAGCCCCTAACAGAAATGAGTACCAAATATTTCCTGGGGGGTAAAGGCAACCGGTGTGTAGGGCTGACTACCTTACCAACTTCAAGTGCCAATTGTCTTGAAAACTGGGAGCCTCAACCTCGTGGAACCCTTAGGGCCTGTCAAGGCCTGAAATAGGATTGCTTTACCTTTACTTTTATAAATTATCTGTATTTGGTATTTTTTAACAAATTTTAAAAGCAGTTACACATTTTTTTCCAATATCCTTACACCTCTTGTAATTCGACAATACCCTTACACAATTTATATACACTTTGAATACATTTTTTATATAAAAGAGGGAGATCTGCAACCTTATGGTACAGAGGTTCTGTATTCATTTTCATGTTCTTGTACAATGGCCTGAATATGACCCACATTCATGGCTGAAACTAGTCGCCAAGTAATATATGATTGTAAAGCAATGTGTTGTGTGGGACTGTGAATATTAATATATACTTGTATTTGTAGTGTGCGGTCTGAAGGTCTTCATACTCTAAAATAAGTAAGACAACATACACAATGCCAAAAATCTGCACACTTCATTTTCACAAAGTTCATGATGTCAGCAATCAGGACAGTGGTCATAAAGAATTTAACAAGAGCACAAACCAAAGTGCAGGTCTTTTACTAAAGACTCCAAGTTCAAGGTTAGTTTGAAGATAATAACTACTGGAATTTATCAAGAGTCCTCAAAACACTAAATAATGCTACGGTAGTACAGAACACACCTTGAATTTCATAGATGACAACTGGTACAGAATCTGGCCCATGCTGTCTCGAATAACAGACCACGTGATCTTGTTTTCGCTCTGTGCTGTTGACTCCACAGCATGACGGGCCATGTCATAAAAAGCTATCATGTTCTTCAGCATACCCACTGTCTTGTAGAATGGGCAGAAACGGTCATACGGGGAGTAGCTGAAACACAGCAATGAAGCACCTGGTATGTATGTCAGAAGCGTCTGCTATACACCCAGCATCTCCACTTGGCAGCCATGAAACTTGTGTTCAAATATAGATATTATGCACATACTGCCTCGGACTTGGCTGTGGAGGTGTCAGGAAAATGTGGGACAAGTTACGTCAGGCTAGCACTCCTTACAGAGTTGCCAACCCGAGTTTTGAGCAATATGAAGTATATTTCACTGCCAACCCTCAGACTGGCCACATTACTATAAATTTTTAAAAACCCATGTGTTAACCAAGCAAGCAATTCTACAAAGATCACATGCACACGCACACGCACACACACACACGTGTGAGCACATGCGCACACACACACACACACACACACACACACACACACACACACACACACTGTCGTAAAATGAAATTGGGTAAGAGACGTCAACACACAGTCAGTCTTTTTACACTTAAGCAATACAAAAAGTACGATTTTATTCACCAACAGTGCACCTATGGAGCAAAATCAATATCCAATGCAGTGCATCTGTCTTGTATTCTAACAGCAGCACTAAAATCTAACATAGTGCTTTCCCCTAACAGGGTAAGATGGCTCAAGTATGTTGCTGTGCTTATCCTAGCATTTTGATTTTCACCTCCAAGTGATGATTTTGGCCAAGCACAATCCCTAAAGCCCTTTTCCCGACACAAGTCTGCATTTCTACGTTTTCATTACGGGATTCTCATCCTTATGAAATGTCCCACCTAGGGTGCCCCACAAAAGAGTGACAGTCACATGTATATTCAGAATGTCAGGAACAACTCACCCAGTGACACCTCCTGACATCCCAGGTGACAGAAATTTTCAATTACTCCAATTTGAAAACCTCAAAACTTGCACCACCACCACCACCACCACCACCACCACCACCACCACCACCACCACATCGCCAAGGGGTTCAAGATGTATTTGGAACTAGTGACATGATAGTGGTTACTGCTACAGTCTGTAATTTGCACTGTACCTGTTCTGTTGCAGAAAGTCATCCTTCAGCAACTTGGCAACTTCAAGTGTGATCTTATCAGACTCAGCAAGGGATGCCTTGCCAACAAGTTGCACAATTTCAGACAAGTCCTCCTCCTCTTGAAGAATCTCCTTTACTTTGGTCCTCAATGGCACAAATTCTGGGTAATTCTTCTCATAGAAGTCATCCAGAGCACGCATGTACTTGCTGCAAGGATGGGAAATATGCTAAAAAAGGCTTGAACAGTAGTTGGTACATAATATGCTTTAACAGAGGATATCATGCTAATGGCCAATCCAACAATTCACACTACTTTCTCTCTTCATTTTCTGGCTCTAAATATGAACAAAAATCATGCTATCACCATTTCCAACTGACAAGACAACCAGCAGTCACATAATGAAGATATCCCACTTCACCCCGACCTTACAAATTTAGTCCACATACCTCTGCCAGCAAACTAATGTTGGCGGTTTTCTCCAACATCAAGGCACCTCTGTTTCTGGACTTAAAACCATGTAACAGCAGAGTAAGTGTCGAACATTACTGTTAAATGCCTTGAAAGCTGTGTACCAAGATCACAAAAAATATAAAGTCTGGGTAAACCCACTGATGGCATCATTCCGCTGCACAACAATACCTAACCCCATGTGGCCCCCAAGAGTTAAGGACCTACTGAATTCCATGTGACAGTAGTGCTCAAACACCTTGTATAAAAGCCTACCATGCAATTCTAACACCTTTGGACCATTCATAACTGTTGCATCCTCAAATTTGTTTCATTTCTACATACTTTGCACTAGACTATGTTAAAAGATTACCTGTAGGAAATCAGCCAGTTGATGGAAGGAAAGTGTTTGCGCTGTGCCAATTTCTTGTCAAGCCCCCAGAACACTTGCACGATACCCAGTGTGGCTGAGGTTACAGGGTCAGAGAAGTCTCCACCAGGGGGTGACACAGCTCCCACAATACTGACTGATCCCTCACGGTCTGGGTTACCAAGACACTTCACTCGGCCTGCACGTTCATAGAAGGATGCCAGTCGTGCACCCAGGTATGCAGGGTAACCACTGAAAAAGGTTCAAACCTACACTCAGAGACCACCCTCCCAGCGACAGTCTGACAGATAAAGCAATTCATAATGCCACACAAATGTACAGACATGCAAATTTTAAATAAGCCATTATCATGCATTAAGCTAATTCCATATGGTGATGCAACCACCAAATGCATATTTAAAAGTTCCTATTTGACATCTGGATTGGTTCTTCAAATTTTTGTAATATATCCTTTGTAAGACACCTTCCCAAGGATGGCCAAAAGTGTGGTCAATACATGTACATGCAGGAGGGTTACTATGTTTACAATATAAGATACTTTTAAATGTTTATATGCATTTGTTGGTGACATTATGCAAAGTTGAGTAAAATGGCAAGGATAATATGGCTTGGAAAGTTCTCAAAATAATGTGTAGATACTACATTAAGCTAAGAAAAATGATCAGTATAAACACATCTGGGAATGACTCAAAGTGAAAAATGTTAAGTGTTAACACACAGCCTTCTAAAGGCCAGTTCTCTGCAGCAGCCAGAGCACTATTCCATTTAGCTACCCATTGCAGGACATTATTTTCCTGTTCCTCTCTTCAAGGTCAAATTATTCTCTCTCAGAACAAAACTATGTTGAACATTACACTACATAAGAGGGTTCATTTCAGAGCAGTGGATTGCAAGACTAATTGTGCAAAACCCCAAATGGAGAAAATTTACCATTCATATTACTGTCTATGGAGCACTGAAACTGAGTGCTAAATGAGGCAAAACATTAAAAAGGGGTTCCACTATACTTCTAGTTCAGGATTTGAGCATTGTAGTTCCTTTATTATAGACTTCCAACACTTTGACGTAATTTGTATGGGCCATTTAAAGTTTCAAGCAGAATTCATATGTTTGAAACCGACTGCCCCAACCCCATGATGGTAATTCAACATTAGGGAGAATCACCAACACAGTAATTCTTACAGTAAAACACTGTCACTATATTCTCAAAAATTTTCCTCCCTCTGAAGTTTCATTTCTTGTGACACTTCTGTGGACAACACAGATATAAGAGCCAAACAAAATCTTTGGACAAGAAAGAAGGGACCGCATCTTCTTAATTTTGAAATTATTTTGATATTTCACTTATCTGTCATATATATTAATGATTTCAAAAGTTTTATAGTCACACACATATTGTTAACAACCTAGAACTGAGATTTCAATCTAACTAAACATAATAAACTTTCAACAGTAATTTCCCTTTTATGTCACATAATGCCCAGCAGATGACCTTGTTGTGGTTGTAACATGTAGCCTTGTAACCTGTTCCGATAAAAACACCTATAAATGGTTGTGAGTACAGTGATGAAATACTACTCCATAATATTATATAACACAATAAGATGTCCAAAATCCAGACTTACAAAATAACTGCTACAAAGAGAAGCAGTCCTAGCACATAGTTACATTCAAGTACACAAACTGCACTGCACAAACTTCACTACCATAAGAGCATTTTTGCTTCAATAATGACACTTCACAATTTGTAACTCACCTGTCAGCAGGCATTTCTGCCAGTCGACCTGAAATTTCTCTCAAAGCCTCAGCCCAACGAGATGTAGAATCAGCCATCATGGACACGTTGTAGCCCATATCACGGAAGTACTCGGAGAGTGTAATACCTACAACAAGAAATACTGTAGTGTGATGCTCTGTTACATTCAAACAAAACATCCAAATAGGTTTGTATGTTGAAATAAAACCTCAAAGCTACCATCCCTTCCTACAGCCTTCTGTCACGCTACAAATCCCAACTGGGTTATAAATTCCATTCCTCCTTCAAGCACAAAGGCAGGAAGTAAACCTGGTTACACCCCACACACACACACACACACATCCTGTCAATGTCAAAAGTAGGTCTGATTGAAGGAAATACTTTGATGAGAAAAAACATGCAATACATGCCACATTTTAGACAAGAAGCCTCTCCACAAGTGACTACTTGAAGAAAGCAAGATCAAAGTAAAATATTATTCAAATGGACAATAAATAAATTATTAACCAGTTACAGAACATGAAGGAATGTACACATTTTAAGAACTGATGAAACAAACTGCCAAAGCAGGCTCTAAACACAAAATTCAAAGGGAAATGTCCAACAGAAAGACTTGATCAAAATGGAAAAAAAAAAGGTCAGAAGAGATGTCATATGAAACAACGGAACAAAAAACATGGGAAGAAACAGGATCAGAGAATCTCTGGAAAAACAGAGTAGCTTATGTGTGAAATGACCCAATGCCGTGGAAATATCAAGGGACAGGACAAGGAGGAGAAGGAAAAGCAGTAGCGAATTATATCATAAAGCTGTAAAATGGATGAAAATTATTGAATATTCAAAACTGTTCCAATGTAGTAACATTCATCTACACCAATAGCCCTCTTCAAATTTCTGCCAGTTCAAAAAAGTCCCTGAAGCCAATATATTGGGTAAAAAAAATTTCCTGCTTCCGACGAACTCTGAAGGATTTAAGATTTACTACTAATACAACAAAATTAAAATTCTGACCAGCTTCCAAAAGTAGATTCACAAACTATCAAAAAGGCAAACAGCAAGATCTGTGTAATTTGTTCCTTTTTGGGTAATTCCCCGGCGTCTGAGTTCTAATTGCCGACGTTTCGGAACTCACTATCGGTTCCATCTTCATAGGCAGGTGAATGAAGTATACTTCATTCACCTGCCTA
>Ga0123357_10013694_pt1 | contig 10542 bp, 9 predicted proteins | sample TergutEmb28metaG_FD_89873 | JGI IMG/M metagenome (GOLD analysis project Ga0123357, IMG submission 89873) | Embiratermes neotenicus P4 segment gut microbial communities from Petit-Saut dam, French Guiana - Emb289 P4 | ecosystem: Host-associated > Arthropoda: Insects > Digestive system > Gut ...
CAATCTAAATACAATTCCAAATTGTGAAAGGTTTCATAACCAGTTTCATGAATGGCAGTGTATCAGGGCAAGGCTGTCCACTCATATACTCTGTGTTAATCTTCAAAAGCTGAATTCGTCTAAATAACATCCAAAAATTAGTCCCCACTACACAGCACAAAGGCCAACTGCGTAACAGAACTCAGATTATATGATTGTTAATTGTTGTCAGGGTCTTTTGAAGCACAAAAGTACCTTCCGTGGGGAAAATGTAGTGCTTCTTAGTGTTAACACAGACGACACACCGCTATGTTGTAAGGGATTAACTGCACATTTTTATACACGTTAACTCCGACTGTAATCAATGTTCTTCTCAACACCAATACCAGCTTCGGTATGAGGAAAAGATTCAGTATTGGTTGTCATTACGATGCAATAAATCAGGTCAAGCCGCTATCAGTAGCCATGGCCCTAAGGCGTAGGTCTGCGGCCTCTTGATAGCTGTGATCGCGGGTTCCGATCCCGTTTAGGGCATGGATATTTGTCTCTTGTGTTTGTTGTGTGTTGTGTAGTTAGCAGCCTCTGTGACGATCTGATGACTCGTTCAGAGGAGTCCTACCGAGTGCGTATGTTTGTGTTATCAAGAAACCTCAACAACCAGGCAGCCTAGGCTCGAGTTGGGCTGTCGCGTCGCAGATGTACGACACTGTATCATACTAAAACAGACGTTCTGGTGTTGACCGTAACCTCTTATTTAGGTGATAAGGATTGTTGCCTTATGAGCGGGTCGGCCAGAAAATGAGTTCATACGAAGTAAGGCTTCGTAACTACAGTAGCAACAGTGAATGTGATTGTATCAGGGGTATTCGTAGCTCAGCGTTTGTCATCAATTTGCTTCCAGAATAGAAGCAAAATCTTGGCGGCCACAAATCTAACAGTGATCGTGAGGTTGAAAGGGGACGTCGCGTAACTGCTGACAACAAAGGGCAAGGACTTCTATGAACAGAAAAAGAAAACTTTCGCAACGACCTGATAAATGTCCGCAATATATCTCAATTATTTTTATTAGTTTAAAATAAATAACCTAAAACATATGAGTATACACCGTAAATATATTTTCTGACAGATAATAGTAGGATTCGTAGCCAAGCAGTTCCAAAATCGGGCCGGACTACTGCCACTAATATGAATAGTAAATCTCTTCTTATTACACCAAATTATTTGAAGATGGGAATTCGCACAAAATACATCACAGAAATGGACTCTATCCAACATATGTAAAGATTCTAGTATTCGTGTCCTAAAATTCATCCCAAGGCAACAGAAACAGTTATACGAATCGAACTCCTCCACAGTTACGTCAAGCTCTCCCCCCACCGACGTACTTCCGTACTCCTCCCTCCACTTGTCTTGCTATTCTGTTCACAAGAATATTTGTAGAAAAAACAGTTAAATATGGACAGGCGCTTAGGGCTGGTTGACAAAGGGCGGAGGGGACTGAATAGGATGAGGCAGACACACAGTGTGAAGAAGACAACGAGGCCGGCAGAGAGTGCAATGCCTCGAACGCTCTAGATGATCCACGCCTCTCCCTTAAGCTGTCGCTAATAAACAGCATCGTTTGTGAAGTAACTTCGAAATAATTATTATAATACTATTATATATTATAAATAATAATATAATATATTATAATCTTTATAAAGAATATCTAATAAGGAAAATAAAATTCGGCCCAAGAAATCAGCCGAGTTGTAGTGGGACAAGTAGAAACTACAGGAATACCCGACGTCTGACAGCACCGAGTTTGTAAATGCAGCCACTTGAAGGCACTTTGCTGAAGTATATAAAAAAAGTAGTGGAATGTTAATTGCACAAATATTCGTCTCCTTCCGGCTGCTGTAAAGGTTCCTGCAGTGGGCGATACCAGAATTTTGACAGCCCCAAACCTCGGAGTTCAACATTATCTCGCATGCTCAAATATGGAAATAAGTTCCATAACTATTTATTACCCATAAAGAGAGACGGCATATCCTTGGGAAGACCCCTTACGTCTCCTGTAAGTGAAAAAGAAAAATTATGTTCATATAAGCTTTCACGAAAACCAAAGTTAAGAAAACATATGACGATCCTTGGCGACTGGTCAATGACAGCCACATAAAGCATCTCAACAACTGATGTAATGAGAAAAATGGCAGCCGACAACCAAAACACTACCAAATATTTCAAGCAAATAACAAGCTTCCACGTTAACAAGGGGAAGAATAATTGCCGAGACACGAAAAAACTACTACTAACATTCCGTATTTCTGGTATACTTTTTTTAGTTCTTCAAACTCTTGAAATTTATTGCTAGCTTTCAGCGGTGAGGTTCCAGTAACACGAGCTTTCGACATGCCTGTGTTCGGTATTTACGGAAATTCTTTTAGCATTTGCTTCTTCAAATGTGGCGAACACTTGTCCTGTGAGGCACACCCACGTGTAAACACGTGTAACTGTAATTCCGTTGCCAGATACCGCATGAGTGTTTGCACTTCTTGTGATTTAATTTCACACAGTATTCAGCAGGACTGGTTTTACTTGTTTAAAAGCACACATTCTGTGTCCATAACATACGCATGTTATCGGATTCAGAGCATAAGTCAGAGAAAATATATTGGTACAACGGACTTGTGAATACACGCACTGATGTTGGTGGTGGTGGTGGTGGTGGTGGTGGTGGTGGTAGTAGTAATATTAGTAGTAGTAGTAGAAGCAGTAGCAACAGCAGCAGTATCCGAATTACGTAATGATGATGATAATATAATAATAATAATAATAATAATAATAATAATAAAACACTGACACTAACGATATAAGCACCATGAATAGTAACAACAGAATAGCTGCAACACTGTATTCCCTAGGGACATAGTTTGTCTCAGGAGTATAAGTATAAATACCCTGCATAAAGGAGATTATTATTACGATACAATAATAGTAATAATTCCCGATGAAGACGGGCGATAACTGAATTTTGTGTGAATTGTGAAAAAAAAATAGTTGGGAAAGATTTAATCAGTACAGATGAGTAAGGGAGGTCATTAGAACAGAGCTTATTACACATGACGGTCCCATAACGGATAACATGGCCGATATACATTCCTGGAATTATCCGAATAACTACTTCTGCGGTGAAAAGACTTGAATAGCTAACAGATGCTCATCTGATCAAAACCTTTCCACCTTGTGCAGAGTCTTACGGTGTACTCCTCCGCTTACAACAGATCTTCACTGAACGCCGTCTGGTTCAAATCCACAATCCCCTAAGATCCACTACATCACACTCCAGTCTGACCCTAGATCACTCAGTAGGTCTCCTCCCAACTTCTTCCACACACGCTGCATGATAAACATTTAGTGGTGTGAGAACGTGTTGAAGTGTCCAGTGTGAGGTTAGGAAACAATAAAAACTATTTCCAGCAGGCAATAAACGAAATGACTTGACCTACTCTTCTGCGACCAGGATACTGATATCCCATTCGGCCCCACGAAATGACAAGAGACAGAAAGATATCTCCAGAAAAAGTGCACAAAGCGGCGCAAGCTGTGGCGCAGTTGGTTGAGGCACTGCGCTACAAGCCGGAAGGGCGCGGGTTCGATTCCCGATGGTGTCAGAGAAGTTTTTCTTTCACATAAACCTTCCGGCCGCACTTTGGCCCTGGGGTCGACTCAGTCTCTTACAGAAATGGGTACAAACTTACCACCTTCAAGTGCTGATAGTCTCGAAATCTAGGTGCCTCAACCTCGTGGAACCTTCTGGGCTTATAATAGGCCCGTACAAAGACTGCTTTACCCTACGTAATGCCGCAATGCAGACACCAGATTTTGATGTTATCGAACTCTCTTGGACAAGCAGATGTTACTTATATGGCTTAGTCCGATTCTGGAAACTTAGAAGGACAATTTGTACAGAAAACGCTGTAAAATATGACATCTGATAGGAGTGGATCAGCAGAAGGGGATATGTTTGAAAAATACAGAGACGGAAATTGTCGAAGTTTTGGGCTGAAATTTCAGAGCGCTTGTTACTAGTTTCTAAAAATGTTCTTGTCTACACGAAGACGAAACTGCATCGAACTTACGTTCAGGCAAGTCACTTTATTTGAAGTTAATTTTGGATGCCGCAATACAATGTATATGTCGCTCTTTTAAATACAAATTCAGATGTAGAAGTTCATTGTGAGGCCTATCTGTCGCATTAAAAATAATCCATTAATTATTGTGACAAAAAATATAATAATAATGTATACAAACATAATGAAATGTATTTTGAGACGCATCCGACTGCCGCAAATTCCCAACAATGCAGAATGAGGGTGGATAAAATTGCGGCTCAGTGCTTTAGGTAGCCAAATCCGATTTTCAAACGGGAAGATCAGGCTGTAAGCAGACAGGCATCATTGTGGCAAAAAGACGGCGAGTTGCCATGGAGACGGTGTTTGTATGAGACCACTGGAGGCTATATACGACCCAAGGCCCTTTCCATATTTCGTCCACAACCCAGGGAAAATAGTAAGAAATGAGGTAGGAATATTTGAACTTTGGGTGAAAAATAGAGTAGGTGTGTATACAGAGAGCGAAGACGTACTAGAGAGGAAAATAAATAAAACATGCGGAACAGTAAGAGGATGAGAAGAAAAGAAATCTACCGTTTTGGAGGAGGTTTATCCTCTCTTCTGCTAGTATTCTTGATACTCCTTCAGGGCTCCACATCTTTCTTTTAGCTTGCTCAGTTCACTTCATATCCTCTTCGTGTTTTCAAGACAAGTGATCTAAGTGGAACAGCGGAACGCATACGAATCTTCATCCACACGTATAAATAAAATACCCACACGAAATAACGACATCAAACGCATCTGCTGTCAGGGAGGTTTACTTCTTACGTCACAAGGGATTACCGGGTGACCAAACGTGAGAATTCTGAACCGAGGGAAAGAATGTATATCCTAAAGTTAAATACAAAATTTTTATAAAACTGACTCGAAACTGGTTAAAATCCATGTAGAAAAAACTGTTCGTTAGTCGCAATAAACAACACACACATTTTGAATAGTGTGGTGAAGAGAATACTTGGACGTAAGACGGAATAAGTAATACGATACAGACATTTACTTAAAGAAGAAATTCATAACATGTACTCTGAACCATATAACAGTATGGTCATCAGAGAAAGGCATCAACAAACAGGAAGGACTAGGCATATATGGGAGAATAATATTAAAATCAATCTTGAAAACACAGTGTTAAGGCTGTGGACTGGTTTCATGCAAATCAAGCAGAGATCAGTGGCAAGTTATTGTGACGAAACAGTGAAACCAGTCTTTCAAGTTTTATTAAAATCTGCCAAGAATAACGTGTAACTGACCTGAAGACCTATGTACATTTAAGATATCACGTTGAAATTTTCTTAGAATGAGATACATTTCAGAAGAAAGTTATAGAGAAAATCAAAACACATTCTTTGTTAAATAACTTTTTTCCCGAAAAATGTGCCGTTTAGGAGATAATGTGGAAAAATAGGGTACAGCCGGAGAGACCACAGATGACAATATAAAACGGCGCATGCGTAAAGCACGCTGGATAACTAAGTCTACAGACACACATAAAATAAGTAAAACTTATAGCTTTTCCACGGTAACAACAGTTGTGTGAACGTGGCTTATGTTACGTTTATACGCAGCCTGCCAGTCTGTTTAAATATATTAACATTTCAGGTTATGTAAGGTCTAATTAATTGGAAATGGTAATCTTGAAAATGTGTATATCCGGCCATGGTTTACCTATAACTAAACCGAGCATTAATTAGCAACGGACATTTCAGTAAAGCCTGCATTAGAACCGAGTATCTCGAGACTGAATCCGTATGGCAATCATACTAGATATCCCGCCCGTAACATAAAACCGCGTTTCCAGCGACTATAGGCGTAGAGATTAATGTAGGTCAAGGAAGGTTTTCCTGAACCCACAGCACTAAATGTAGGTGAGTGGTTAGCTGCACATCCCGGTTGTAGTAAACACTGGACACGAACTGGGTGGTCCCCACAACCAGTCTGTGTACAGCGTAAGGAAGGTAAAATTTCTACCCTTGTCTGAAACTGAAGACCGAATGTACGGTCGTGCAGTGAGTAGCCCAGTCACATCAGCTACCCTACCCTGTCGGCAGTGCGTCTAATGCAAGTGAATTGTTACTGAAATAGATTTATTTCCGCTCTGTGAGAAATGCTTTAAATGCTTGGAAGTTCTGAATTGTGGTGCTGGAGAAAGATGTAGATCAGCTGGACCGATCGTGTGAGAAATGAAGAAGTATTTCATAGATTCAACCAAGAAATAAGTATACCACACACAATAAAAAACTAGGAAGACTAAATGATTTGGTCACATCCTGCGTAGGAACTGCCTTCTAAAACACGTTACTGAAGGAAGGATAGAGGGAAGGATATGTGACGGGAAGACGAGGAAGAAGACGTAAGCGGATAACGGATGACGTTAAAGAAACGACGGGATACTCGAAGATGAAAAAGGAAGCAATAGATCGCAATCAGTGGAGAACTCGTTCTGGAAGAGGATATGGGCTTGTTGTAAGACAGGTTAAGCAGTGAATGAATGAATTAATTAATTAATGGATGAATGATGAATGCTTTGTTTCTAATTCCTACAATATGTTTTCTGGCAATACAAAATTGTCATCCTATTGTCTTCATTACTTCACGGTAAGTTCTTATTCATATTGTCTTCCTGACGACTGCATTTTCGGATGAATTTTCTCTCTGGATCAGAGCCAAACGCCGAAATCTACGCGTCATATCACAGGCGCCGCGAGCGACAGCCGTCACCCCATATTTGTAAATTTGCTATGTGTTGTACAGAACCCAAAAATACATTATCACATACTTGCACCAAAAACGTTCCCGTTATGCATGTTGGCGCAGTTTCGCAGCTCGTTACAACTCGCGGCGCCTAAGAAACCGGCAAAATCTCGCGCAATTTGACATGCTTGAAACGTCAGACTGAACGCAGTGAATATTACTACTACGGTGTTCCGAATGTGACGCCCTACAGTCTGGCAGATTGGTTCCCACTGCTTCCATCTAGAGGGTAGAAGTCTTGTGTACTGGATAAGGGTGAGAGTTGGCTATCCACAAGAATATACGTCACATTACAGGCGACCGTAAACTTTGACATATTTCTTACCTCTTATTTCCCGCGGACCTTGCTTTCCTTAAATACAGGTTACGCTGATCTTATCTAGACGTAAAGAGAGACAACTCCCAAGGGGTAAAGCACCTGCACATTAAATACACCTCATTAAATGGCCAGTGCCTAACACTGTATTACGCCTAACCAATACATTGAAAAAAACCGACGTCATAGACTTCTAGAGAATTAGGAACGAACATGGAAGGCGAATTTGCCCAATCATTTTATACTGCCGCCAATACATTTCTAGACCGCGTTTATGAGAAAAATTCACAATTCGCAAGTGCTTCATACGTGCACAGTCTTCTAAGGAGACCCGAAGTGAAGCAACATTGGCGATGAAGGAAAGATGCGATCGGCGGTGAGCAGAAACGCACACGAAATTTCATGGCCTAGATGGGATTCATACCTTCGACAGAGCAAATTACAGCAACAACTTCAAGAATTTTAATCCTCAACTGCTTACAATTCGAAATTTGATTAGTACTGTGCAAATCTGGTGCTTTTGTAATGTTTAATCTGTAAAATGCGTTACCTGAGCAATTATAAGCATGCTTATACACACTGCATAAATCAAACTCGCTTCTGTCAACTAGCTAGCAGGCACCACGGTGGTACGAGTATTGATTTTAGTCGACCAGTTTTCAACTCTTCCTCTGGGAATTAAAACATGCAAACGGAAGGAATGTGTTTAACAGAACGTCAAGTCAATATTTCATCGAATATTTGTGAAACTAAACTAATAAGCTTTCCACTTCCTTACAGATGTCACTAAATATTAGCTTAATGATGTCAATATTGGAACATACAAACAAATCCAGTTCACACCCATCACTGGAGAGGGGATAGAAATGCGTCCATTACAGGGATCAACCGCACAATGCTGACAGGGAAATGCTGTTTACTGTACAGTACGAAAGTCTAATGCCACTTGAGGCAGCTGTTATTAAAAAAAATCACTATACAGTGCAAAGCAGTCTACAAAATCTAACCCCTCTTTCACCTTTCCTTAACTCTCAAGTGTGGCAACAGGTTTCTCTGAAACGTCGGAAGAAATGTCTCATCCTACAGAACACGCAACCTGCTACACACACACGTTTTTCGCTAGCGTACAATGAAAATAGCAAACGTAGGAAAATAAATTCAGTGTAACTCACTGGGATGGAGAAGATGTAGACACGCCCGGTTCCAGCATACGTATTTATGTGCAGTCACATTTCATACCACGTGGCAGCGTATACAGGATACAGACCCCTCGATACAAGAGTGATGTGTTGTTCTCGCAACTGAACACACAACGCTGATAACAATGTACACGTAAAAGTATTCCTGTAATTTAATTGCACTGGCATACACAATCTATGCAGTACACAGAAAGTTCCATTGATTTCCGTCTGAAAATGGCATCCGATACTGCAGACACTATAAATGACGTCCGCTAATAAATATAGCTAGGCTACAGTGTGTCACTGCGACCTTTCGCGTATCAGAAATAGAAACACCGATAATAATGTGCGTCCGCGAATGATAATTCAGCATATTCGCAGCTCCTCCATCCCCCCCCCACACACACACTCCCCAACTCTCCACCGCCCTTTACCCGCGTCGCGTGATAGTGACAAAGTTCCAGTAGGACAGGCGATGTATGTAGGCTATGGACGTATGAACGTTAACATCAGGCGCGTTCGCCTAACCACTCTTGCCGTGGAAAAGCAGTATTGCTTATTATGAGTGTGTGTAGCCTTAGGGCTCGTTCACACGTTCCGGTTTTAGACAGGCCGGCAGGTTCCAATTTTCGCTGCACAAAGTAGTGGAACACAGGAAAGCGTTCGCCTATTCACTCAACCCGGTCGGTTGGCCGGCCGGCTGTTGGGTAGCACCCGGAGCTATCCAATGCTATGCCCAGTCGCCGGCCGGTAGCTGAGTCAACAGTGGTGCAGGTGTTGCTTATAGACACGTTCACACACTCCGGTTTTTACCCGGCTGTATCCCAGCGATCACTTTCTACTGCAGTGTCTGTAGAGTACTGAAATTGGTCTTCCAGTGCTGAAGATGGGCGATTTTGAGTTCAACAAAGATTTGTTACTATATCTGTTGGGAGCTAGGTGGGTGTTGTGGGGCAAGACGGATCATATTTATAAAGACAGAAACGAAACGAAAAAGGCACGAAGAGAAGTTTGTATTTGTCTTCAAGAAGACTCTGAAGCTCTAGGAGATGTTAAAAAAAAGGCCATATTGCCATAATTTATTGAACACAGCCGATCGAAATTCACACAAACATGTCTGTTTTTATTTTATGTACTCTACTGTTCATATTTTTGACATCTGTAAGGAAGCAGCTCCAGCATCTGTTAGAAAACAATCAGCTTATTTTATTCCTTATATTGTTCGCTGTTAACCCCCCAACCAACGTACTGACTGTCCATCAGGTACATCTTCAAGACCAGTCACTGTCAAAGCGTCTTCAAACTTATAACCATCTCTCTCGCGAACAAAATTGTGCAGAACAACAATGGCCATAACAATGACGACTTCAAAGTCAGGACTGACATTAAGCGGTCGCTGTAAAATTCTCCATTTATTGTTCAAAATTCCGAAAGCATATTCCACATACCTTCGTGTTCTGCACAAGTGATAGTTGTACAGTCTCTTTTAACACTCAGGTTAGATCCACCAAAAGGCAGAAGTATATTTTTGTTTAGAGCAAATCCCTCATCTCCTTCAAAGAATTGTGGTACATTTGGACCTTCTGATCCTGAAAGAGGTCTATCAGTGGGTAATTCCAGCATATTTGTTTGAAATGATGTCCATAGCGTAGATCATTTAAAACTGGCAGAATCACAGTCTTTTCCATATCTACCAATGTCAACGTACACAAAGCGGTAGTTAGTGTTTGCCACGACCATTAATACCACGGAAGAAAGTCTTTGATATTATAGAAAATCGAGCCACTGTGTTCCAGTTTGATTACTCGAATATATTTCCCACCGATGGCCCCTAAGCAATGCGGGGAATTAGTTCTTTTTTCAAACTCCAAAGCTGTCAATTCCCACTGCTCTTTTGTAGGTTTGGGAATACATTCTGGACGCATGATAGACAAAATACTAAGACATACTTCTCCGACTATCTTGCTTGCTGTTGAGATTCCAATCCGATAAGAGAAAGGTAGGTCATGAAAACTGCATCCACTCGCTAGATATCTGTAAAAATATATCAGTAAATAAATTTCAATTCTGAGAATCATCTGTTGTATTTAATAATCAAATTCTTCTTTTAAAGCAAGAACAAACATTACTTACCTGATTGCAACAGCCAACATTTCTACAG
>Ga0123357_10013698_pt1 | contig 10541 bp, 4 predicted proteins | sample TergutEmb28metaG_FD_89873 | JGI IMG/M metagenome (GOLD analysis project Ga0123357, IMG submission 89873) | Embiratermes neotenicus P4 segment gut microbial communities from Petit-Saut dam, French Guiana - Emb289 P4 | ecosystem: Host-associated > Arthropoda: Insects > Digestive system > Gut ...
AACCGTTCAACTTTGGATATAGGTGTTTTGGGGTTTTTCGGTATAGCTTAACATAAGGAACACCCTCCCGAAGTCTGGTCCGTTCCTTCTGTTACATCCTGTATATATACATACATACACACACAAGGTGGTTCAAATATGACCGGGACTAAGTGCGGCTTGTTTACACACAAATCAGTCCCGGTCATATTTGAACCACCTTATATATATATATATATATATATATATATATTTCCGGTTAACCTTAGTTTTTGCCTTTACAAAGAGACGATCCGCCACTGACTTCGTACCAACACAACAGTACATCCCCTGCAATAATAATAATAATAATAATAATAATAATGCAGGGGATGTGCCACATACAGGTCGGTTAGTAGCGACACCACGGACCTTGGCTGACCATGATGGATTAATGGACCAATGGCAGTAAATATTCCGTTGCCTCAGTAGAACCAAACAGACCAGTTTTGTACTCCACCTGCAAGCTGGCAGCAGCTTATAAACGCAAACCCATATAGAAGTAAGCATAACAGGTGTGGGTGACGCGGGATGTCAGCCCACTGATGACTTACGCACTGACAGAAGTGAACGCGCAGGACGGCTTCAGCCACTACGAAGAGCGCGCAAACACCCGGCAGGTCTACTCAGACCCGCGATACGTCTCAATTCGGCCTATCTGGAGCGAACCAACGCGAAGGGCTACAAGACAAAACGGGTGACAGAGCGTAAGGCGTACATTATAAACGAACTGCAGTGTAGTGACAGCAGCACAAGACCGCAGCAACTCCGTAAGCCACCAACTGACAGGACAGGCAGAACACAGAACACATAGTGCTGTGGGATGCACAAAACTAGCGCCGACACAACAAGGTGCGCGATATGTTACAGATTGCTGACAGGTACTGTGAACATGTCAGCGGCAGCACAACTGTGTTATCACAGATCCAACAGTACGAGCAAACCGACCGATACAGTACTGTGTGGCGTGCTGATCGACATAACCACACCGGATGATACAAACGTTAACACAAAGAAACTGAAAAACTCAGCAAGTACAAAGACCTGCAGATGTGGAAAGTGAGGACAAAAATTGTGCCAGTTATAATTGCAGTGTTAGGAACAATTAAGAAGGGATTAGATCAGAACCTGCAGTTGCTCCCAGGCCACCTGTGGGCCACAGAGCTACAGAAAGTCACACTAATGAGCACTGCACACAGCATTCGGTAAGTGCTGGGCGAAATCGCTTTTATGTCTTGTTGAGATATGGACTTACCAGTAGACCGCCACCTGAAACTGAAAGGCGAGAATAAATTTAAAATAATAATAATAATAATTGTAGCTCTTCTCACTGCACCGCTACGGACTGACCGACCGTCAGGTGCAAGCAAGGGGATATCGGTTGTGGTTTTCAGGAAACTTGCAATGGACCAAGTGGCGCTGGGTCGGGTTTATCTCGCAGCTCTTCGGTTGTCACTGTCATTAGCATTCCACCAATGCTCCACTCTCATCTTCAACTACGTGATGGTCTTTCCAGAAGGACAAACCGTTCAAATGCATGTTCTCTCGCGAAAGGGACAGTGTTTCACAGAATTAAAAGTACTTCCTGTTCGCGTCTGAACGGTTAACAATCGGTCTGGTGGGATGTGGTACGGCCTAGTCTGCCAGAGGGTCGCTAATGTTTCGAAGAAACACAGCAGACGAGGCATGACGCCTACATTCCTACCGCTGCGGACGGCGTCGCATACTGACCGCCGTGAGCACCTGATACACATTAGCCCGCCCTCATATTATCTCCTCGGCCCGAGCGAAGACAATGGGCGGCTAATAAAATGGCTACCGGCAGAATGAACCTGACCCGCGGCACGGAGACTGCGGGGCGGTGTCCGTCCGCCGTCACGTCGAGCACAGCGTGGCTGCGTATACTCAGCTCCAGCGGGAGGACTTCGCCTGTGTAACCTCCGAGTGCCTTTAATTAACCCGCGACTATTAACCAGGCTTCTGTTGTGAACAAAAGACGAATGACTGGTTGGGTCCTGAACCATCAGCCGCACCATTCATCAGGGGGTGTCAACCTGTGGCTCTACGGGAACCGGTTTGTCCGTCCCAGAGAGTAGACCGCATTGTCTTTACAAATGTCGGCTAATATTTAAAGCAAACGGCCGCTAGTCTTGAGGTTTTCGTAGGAGTGTCGTTGAAGAGTTCTTGGTCCACTTGACCCTTGACAATGAAGGCAGTGTGGTTTTTCGAAACGTCGACAACCGCTGGACCAACGACGCAGTACACACCGCTGTTATTTGTGAGAAACGAAACACACAAACAAACAAACACACAAACACCGTACTGTGATGTGCACTTTCGTATATTCAGTGGCTTGACCAACAAATGCACTTGATAATATATAATAACATGCAAATCACAAGACACAATTAATGACAGGTGTCACTGCTACACAAAGTGCCGAAACATGTACCAGTGACACTTGTCACGAATCGTGTTTTATGATTCGCATGTTATTGCATTACACTGAGAGCATTGGTCAAAATATTCGAAACACTGTACTGTGGTATGTACAGTTACCACTGTGTGCAACACAAAAGACCACAAGCCATGCATAGGATTAGCAGGCTCGTCTCACTTGTGTGGCGACACTGTCACAGTGAGTGTTGACTGACCAATCCGCTGTGCGGAGTGGGTAAGACGGACAGGGCTAGGGGTCCTAGCAGGAGGAAGCAGTTCCAATTCCACACAAACTGCCGTCAGATCGAACGGTCGCAGCCAGGCAGGCAGGCAGGCCAGCCGCTTTGCTCACAAAATTTGGTGCAACTTGCTGCTGCTGCTGCCGCCATTATCCCACTAATAAGATGGACTTCATCTCGCATGCTTTCGTATAATCAAATCCAAACGTCTGTCGCCCCCCGTCGAGCTGATTTAGACGAGAGAGAGAGTGTGATTGGCGCTACGACAGGTAGCCCCATTGTTGCACGGGCCCACAAAAGTTTTCAATTATTGGAGACAATGCGGCCGCTGGAGGCAATCTCCTAGCAGGGCTCAATTAATGTTTTGTAACCAATAAAAACCTGAATGGGAGATGTTTTAACAGAAGCAGTACGCGCATTCCAGGTCCTATTGTGGCCCCAGTCGTTTGATTCCAACACAACAATGAAGGAACAGTGGTAGCAGCATTCTGAACGCACCTGGTGGTCCGCTCGGCTCTGCTGAAGAACTGACAAACTGCAGAACTGTCCAACGGTATACAGCGCTGGCATTCGTCTGGGCAGCAGAAACGACAACCTGCAGAACTGCTGAACTGAACACAACCCTGGAATGACAGTGGGGGAAGAAGGAGACTCAGTTCTTCTGCAGAACTGACAAAATGGCTGAAATGTTGAACTGAACACCACACTGAAGTAACAATGTCTGCAAGAACAGGGCTCGGCTTTGCTGCAGGATTTTCAAACTGCAGAGATGTAAGATCAACTGAACTAGAGGCAGAAAGGGCGACATGGCTATACCGCAGAACTGGCGCACTGCAGAAACGCTGAGCTGAACATAACTACACACAGCGGCAGCAACATTTCAACAAAATCGTGGATTGCAGTTACACTGCAGAAATGACCAACTGCTGAAATATGCGAATGAATCTAACGATCGGGGCACAGTGACATCAAAATTCCGCTGGAGCCTCCTTTCTGCTCAGTGCCACCGCCCCGCTCAAGCTGCGATTGCTCTAACCCCGTGTGCAGCTTAATACAAGCGGCCCCAAATTACTTCCTGCAGTAACCAGACGTGCACCTTTTCTTGTCATCACAACATACCCTTCTGCAGTACAAACGATAGCTATGATGCAAATGTGTATTCTGCAGTACCGGAGCTCAGTCCTGCAACTTGGTATCCTGCAGTGCAGGACGTGCCAAGTGTAATGTGAATTCGTATTTAGACGCCACAAAAGGAAAATACTCGATTCATACAATCCATCAGCATTTGTCGCGGCAGTCGGCCGTTAATCAAACTACCCACAATGTGGGAACTAAATGGAGTTCCTGTCGTGGCCTGTTTTAAGACACTGATAAACAGCAGCGCCAATCTGATTCACGAGTACAGTATGGTTTCGGCAAACAAACCGGTTTACACCATTTTGTTTACACATACAAACTGGTTTACACCATTTTGTTTAGGCAAACAAACCGGTTTACACCAATTCCTTTCGGTAAACCGGTTTACATCATTTTGTTTACACATACAAACCGGTTTACACCATTTTGTTTAGGCAAACAAGCCGGTTTACACCACTTTGTTTGCACAGCACAATATTTCGTCTGCTCCAGACTTTCCAACTCTGATCCTGTCAGACACCAAATGCAGCCCGACCAGACAAGCTACCTAGCCAGCAGCAAGTTACCAATACAGCTGCCCTTTCAAACAATCATCTTCTCCGCTGTAAACCCCGAAGAATGAAGACTAATACGAAGACTGTCTTTGAACGGTTTCTCTCCACCGCAAAACGGTTAACCACTCTCAGACGCACATCACCCAGTATCTTCAAATTAAGACGCCGGCCGGCCTATCAAAGTATAAAGTTGTCCACACGTGGAGGAGCAAAAATAAGCTCCATTCATTTTTAAACTCGACATTAGGTGGAGGCGAGTGGTCAGCTCCATGCTCCGGTCGCCTTAACTCCTGGTGCAGCGCCTATGACACCCATTCTTTGGTGCGCCGGTTGAACCCCAGGGCCGGTCTGTACGCTTAGAAGAAGAACAAATCCCTGCTGAGCTACCCAGGCACAAATTTATTTGTAATAACTTGTCAAGGGATGTTTGGAATGGTGCGGCCCATGCAGGAAAGACGCCGACGTCTGTTAGAACCGAAACGGGACGAAGTGGTTGTGGAACTGAAAGGAAATGACGTGGACAATTGCTGAGGTTCTATGACAGAAGCGAGAAACACACACAAAGTGTTCACCAGAGGGAGGATAAAGAAGCAGTTCTCACAAAATGAGTGACACGATCTGTCGGCAGTTATTTATTCTCTGTTTAGTGAACAACACCGCAAGCAACTCAGGATGTAACACAAACTGGCAACATGGTCAACAGTCACAGCCAATCGGAAAGGAAGTGGACACAGGCGGTCGTGGAGCAATCACTGTGCAGCAGTGCAGTCGTTTTATGCATGGCACGTAATTTCGTTACTTTTATCGCGATTCGGATGTCAAGGCCAAAGCTTTGCTCATCACTAACAGACAATACCTCCCTGGAATTTGTCTGGAGGAAATGGGAAACACCACGAAGATTACGATATCAGGTAAGGCGGTCTCCTACTGAATGTGACGGGCGATTGTGAACGCGGTGATGAACATTCGGTTTCCATAAAATGCGGAGTGCTACTCTGTCCCGCGCAGTTCGTTCCGAGTCGCGAACCCCGCTCCCCCGCCGCCGGTGGCCAGATGCTCTGCGCCGCTGCCGCCATCAATCAAGCAGACTCTCATTAACCTGCGCTCTAATAGCCTCTTTGTGAGCTGTAAACAGTTGACAATAGCACTCCGTGTCATTTGTAAAGCTACCCTGAAAACTAGTTTTCATTTGACACGCTTTATTACCGATTATAACGCCGCATGAAGGTCAGCAATCGGACCATTTCTTCACGGATTAGCAACCCGATACGTGGGGTACAGACAGCCACATAAAACACTGCAACAGTGTGCAAGGTGGACACAGGAAGAGGCTGGGGGTGTGGGTGGGTGCTTCAGACGGGCTCAAGCCACTGTATTGATTGTCACAGCTTGCCTGCGTCTCTTTTTGCGGACAGACTCCAGTCCGCTGGAGAACTCTGACGTCAACAAATGTGGTGCAGTTGAGTACCCCTGTCCGAGTGGCGAGTTCCGACGCTTCTCATTGCGTGACGCCCTGAAACAAAAGTACACAGCAACAGTGAGAGAAGTGGTTGGTCGGTTCCGGGGGTCGACTCCCGAACAGCACACCGAACAGAAGGCGAGGGAAGTTTTTCACAGAGGGCGTTCCGGCAGGCAGTAATTATGGAAGTAATTTAATAACAAACAGTGGACCGTTCCACTGCAGAACACAGCGATGGAGGACTTGAAAAAGCGTGGACAGGCGACAGAAGGAATCGGACATAACAGACAAAACAGAAAGGAACGACTAAGAAGCAGGATGGAACAAGTTAGGATGTGCAAGCAGTGGCTACCCTCTGCTCATTATCTCCAAACCCGAAGACTCGCGGAACAGCGTACGTCTGACGGAAAATAGAACTTGCGACGGCAGAAAATTTAGTTCTGGTAAATATTCTGCAAGCTAGAGAAGGGCGGGGGGGGCGGGGGGGGGGTCTTCATGCAAAGCGTCCGCCACTGCTGTCTGATTTCAACCGAAGCTAAAAGTCGGCAAAACTGGCCGAAATGAAGTTCAGTGAATTTCTGTTCGGGTATCTTCCAGTTGCTGTGGACGAGCGGACATGGCGGAGCGAAGAGGCGCGCTTTGCCAAGGCTCGAGGGTGGAAATAAGAAGAACACAGAGAGGGCACTTGACACTGACAGACAGACAGACAGACAGTGCTGCTGCTGCAGTGGATGACCCACGAGAGGGCACTGGTTATTAACGTCACACTGTTACACGACTGGAAGCCGCGGGCGCTGCTTTTAGCTCCCGTAATGAAACAAAAGATCGGTAAAGAAATATTAATCTTCTGATGGGGCGCAGTGGCGTGCAACACATAGTGATCAGTGACGGACCTCATCAAAGAAGCTTCCAGGACCTTAAGGCTTGCCTATCGATAGCACTGACACAGTGACGACATATTCACCATCCATGGAAGTTCCACTGCACAGCATGCTGAACATGATCTGGTAAGAATCTGTCCGCCACACTGACAGCCCACCTCAGCAGCACAAGTGCAGCAGGGCAGCGGGTCACCCGACATGCAGTCGTCCAAGTATTGTCTCTTACTGATGAGAACAGCGTTGAGTGGGGTCTGTCATCTCAGAGCTAAGCACGTGGAGAAAACACAGGCACTGCTAGACGCACAAGCCCCCGTGACTGCAAAACGTGCGCATCTAATACGGCTACACTTCGGCTTAACGTATAGTTGTAACTATCAGCTATGCCACCGCAGCCAAGGTAATGGGTGTTTTCGTGAGCAAACACGTGCAACTCGCCCCCACCAGAATGTGCCGGCTTCAGGAACGGACCAAATCAGCTGTCGCTTCTTCCAAGTGTATTGACTGTCGATCTGCAGCCTAGGTGGTACTGGCAGCGAGGAGGGTGTAAGGGAACAAACCAACGACCTGCCACACTGCCCTCAGCACAGAAATGCAGCTGTTCTGAACGGAACAGATGCGGGGACATTGCCGAAAGAACGGGAAATTGAGAGAATAAGAGTGGCAGGCCTGTGAGCTCGCCACAGCCAAATCTAATTTCTCTGGGAAAAGGGTGGGGCGCTGCGTGCGTTACTAAACAAACAATAGAGAATCGCAGGGCGTACACAAGTCCCTGGGACTAAAATTTCATCAGCAACCGTCTCCCTTTTCCTCATCTAATTTTCCCCAAACCAGTTTTTATTTTTCCAAGGGAAATCTCCATTTATAGCCGTGTATACATGTTCCTAGCAGAATGCGACACACTCAAATGTTGCGTCGATAACCCGCGCGCGGTAATTAAATGTACAAAGAAAATTAGCAGCAGTGGCTGTCCGCTGGCAGCAGTCGCGGCCCACAAAGACTCCGTTGGGCCAGCAGCATATGACACACACATTCCGGCACACTGCGGCATTAACCCTCTCAGCTCGAGGTCCATACCAAATGATACAGTTATATATAAATATCCAGTCCGCACCGCGCAGTAAACACATTCCGTCTCGGTTATAAAAACCAGCCAGTTAATGTTGTACAGGGAAATAATCGCTGTTTGCTCTCAGATCCACACAAAACATACAAGTACACTGTGTGGGCAGAACGTAGAATTGCTGAATGTTAAACTGGCGGTACATAAAGATCCAGTCCGTACCGCGCAGTAAACACACTGCGTCTCGGTTATAAAAGCCAGTCAATTAATGTTGTATGGGGAAATAATCGCTGTTTGTTCTCAGATCCACACAAAACATACAAGTACACTGTGTGGGCAGAACGTAGAATTGCTGAATGTTAAACTGGCGGTATATAAAGATCCAGTCCGTACCGCGCAGAAAACACACCCTGTCTGGGTTATAAAAACCAGTCAGTTAATGTTGTATAGGGAAATAATCGCTGTTTGTTCTCAGATCCACACAAAACACATAAATACATTGTGTGGGCAGAATGAAGAGTTTCAGGTGTTGAAGCAGGCGGTAAACATAATAAGCAGTGCGATTCAACACCGATTCTATTAGCTGTGTGACCTCAACACGCTGTGCTCTCTGTGTTCTGCTGTTCATTTGAGAATACCAGCACGGGCCCTCAGCTAAGGCGTTTATGCTGTAGCAAAAGCAAGTTGCTGGCTGCTGGATCAGGGAACACAGGAACTGGGGCAGGCAAGATTTGGGTGGAAAAACGAAATGAGAAAAACAGCACTAAGAAACTTGAAATGAATAACGGTTGGCACTGGGCACTGGCCATCAAGTGCAGGGTGTTTGCGGCTGCAGTCACCCGCGAAGTGTACGTTTGCAGCAGCAGCAGCAGCAGCAGCAGTATCAGCAGCATCAGCAGCAACAATAATAATAATAATACTTCCACTTTTTTATTACGAAAATAATAAATTCTTTCTCTTTCTTTCTTCTTTCTCCTCTCGCTCGCTAAATCAAAATTAGTTTTGTTTTTCTTGATAGAGATTATTATTATTATTATATTATTATTATTATACGTGTTTTTAACACAGCGCTCACTTCAGCCGCCCGCTTTTCTACCTGCAGTCTGTTCCTTCAATCTGTATTCTGTAAACTTGCACTGCACCCGAACGTTGGTTCCTAACTTGTTCACAACTAACGTCCACTTGTCATCTGCTACGTCACATTGTCACCAGCCAATCGCTGTGCTGGTTGGTCAGGGTTATGGCATGACAACAGAGAAAGCAATGGTGGAAGAATAATCGGCAGGGCAAACCCGAAGGCATTAGGATAAAAACCCGCTTCATTGTTAATCCGTCCACCAATAAATTCACAGAGACACACCTGGAACTGCACCCAAGGCTGTACAGTGAGAATCCGCAGTCTGAACTAGATCTGTAATATTTATGGAACGGAACTGAATTCAAAGTGCATCGTCTGGTGACGCAGTTAGGTTGGAACGCTGCTTGTTGGCTGTGAGGCTTGACCAAACGGAAGCTGTGTTGTGCTTAGACTGCGGAAAAATGGCGCTTGAAGCGTAGCACAGCTTGTACAAAAAACAGATTGAATGCAATTACTGTAAGCTAGGCACGTCTGCATTATACAGCGTGTTCGGCAAGTCCTACACTCCGTAACTGAACGCAGTTCCTGTCAGACAGGCAAGTCTGCGGTACAAAGCGGCAACTTTCAACTGAGATCCGAACGGTTTAAATGTGAATGCTGCAACCCAAACACTTTGTAACCTAAGGTCCGAACACACCGCGGCCAATTGCTGTAACCTAAGCACAAGTGCATTATACAGCGTGTTCGGTGTCCTAAAACTTTGCAACTAAGGCCTGACAAGACTCATACAGTTACTGCAAATAAGGTACGCCCGGGCTGCGTATCTAGTGCGTAGAACTGTTCCAAAACGCTGTAACGCGATGAGCCAGCCGGCATTACTGTACACCCTGTATAACAGCAGTGTTACGCATTAACACCACAAGCAAGCCGGCCCATTAATCTGAACACATCGGGCAGAGAGAGAGAGAGAGAGACCCTATCCATTCCAGCCAACGCCTGTGAACAATGCATGCAACAAGTCTCGAAACAGAGACCACAGGAAGGAACCAACTTTACCTCTTCCGCTGCCACTGTTGCCTTCCGACACCTCCAATGGCGGACGGCGGGTCCCTAAGGGCAAAGCTCTTGGCGTAGTGACCGAGATGAACCTCCTTGAAGTTGAAAGCAGCTTTAGCATCCTTCCGGTAGCTGGCGTAGAAACGAACCCACGATACGTAGGCTGGAACGAGACATTTAGACGTTACAAGATCAGTCGCTTCTGACAGCAAACAGTGAGGTGAGGTGAATGACATGGCAACTGATATTACGGACTGTTCCCCTAACAACGGGCTGACCAGCAAGCAGTTTTCTCTGCGGTCCGTCCATGCCAACGACGTCTGCAATTTATTCGGGGTCTTTCATGTAATAAACCGCCGGGCTCCGTCCACAAGACAAACAGCGGACAGCGATACGCCGCCCCACCCCACAGTTCACGACTTTATCGATAGCAGGGCGTCGCTGCAGTTCGCGCGTCGGCCATCATTTGTTTCTGGTAAACGAGGTGTGACTTTTTTTAGGGCGATGTTTGTTGACAGGTCCGGAGTGCAGATTGCTGTCCGGCTCGACTCTCATCCCTCCCCCCCCCCCCCTCCCTCCTATACCGAAAAAAACCGTGCCGGCATGAACACATAACAACC
>Ga0123357_10013699_pt1 | contig 10541 bp, 7 predicted proteins | sample TergutEmb28metaG_FD_89873 | JGI IMG/M metagenome (GOLD analysis project Ga0123357, IMG submission 89873) | Embiratermes neotenicus P4 segment gut microbial communities from Petit-Saut dam, French Guiana - Emb289 P4 | ecosystem: Host-associated > Arthropoda: Insects > Digestive system > Gut ...
AACAGCGTTGTTGCTCCGTTCTGCCCCATAAAGCCCAAATATTCCAGCACCATAGGTGCAATCATGCCCATGTCATAGTTCGGCACATACGAATTTAACGGCAACCCTGCACTAAGCAAAAACGGAGTATTAACAGTGTGCGTCTCTACCTCTACCCAATTGCCGATAGTTTTTTCGCAAGAGTAACCACCTTGCCCCGCACCATTAATGGAGAGGTCCCATGCCAGTTTATACGAAAACTGAATCCAGTACTGCGTTGCTGCACTCAGGTTTGCAAGTCCCGGCACAGAGCCAAAAGTATGGCACAGCATACTATCAGGGTCGGAAGAAATAAACGAATAACACCAAAGCGGCTCCTCCTCGTCACCACCACCACCACCTTTGGTAAGATTCAATGTTCCTATTGCCGGAGACACGACTTGATTACCAACGGCTTGCACAGGCGCATCGCCATTACTGTAAAAATCGTCGGCAGAAACAGTGCCAAAAGTTTGAGAATGGATAATCTCCGCCCCAAAATTTGTGTTCGGTTGCACTAATGCAAAACCTCCGTCAACAAAATGTACAATGTAGAACATTGGGTCGTTGGGCTGTATAAAACCGTCTTCAACCGTTTGTTCATCGTACCCGTCCATAAACGGTTCCTGTAACACCGGCTCTATGCTCTCAATCTGCTTTTGAGCAAATTCGCCGCCTGATTGCGCCAAATCATTGGCGACCATTTCTATCGCATCATCTTCGGAGATAATAAAATCCGAATAATTACCCGCATTGCCCTGAATACGGGCAACACCAACCTGTCCCGCTTTCGCAGGATTCAACATTTCGTCCTTGCAGGACGAAAAACCAATCATAGTAACTGCCGTAATCATAACAGCAGCAAAGTTAGTAAAAACTTTCGACATAATCAAAAAATATTTATAGATTAATAAATAAAATTACATTGTAAAATTAAAACGAAGTTTTTATGGAAGCAAATAATTCGCAAACTTTGTAATAAACGGTATATTTTAACACATAGGTGGTTGTTTTTAACACACAAGCGGTTATAACTAAACCTGTTTTTTCAATATTTTTAAGCGTCTTCTTGAAATTTTTAGAGTAATTTCGTCAATTTTTATAAAATTTTTGCTATTTTCCGTAAATATCTTGGAAATAAACTTGCCGTTGACAAGGGTGTTGTTATTTATTCTTACAAAACCAAAATTGGAAAGTTCTTTTTGAAACTCTTTTAGAGGTTTGAGTTCCAAAATTTTATTGCTGTCTTTCAAAAAAATCATTGTGTAATTGCCCTCGCATTGCAGATACAGAATATCCTGCACATCAATAAAAATTTTATTTTTACCGTGCGTTACTATTTTTTGTCCGATTTGTCGACTGTAGTTGATTTGCATAAAAATAGCGCGAAATTGCTTCTTGCTTATCTTTAAGCCGCGGCTCAGGAAAATGCCTTGTTGGTAAATAAGTGCGAAACAGCCCACGCCACGGCGTGAACCTTCGCAACTTTATTCTTCCCAATGTTAAAAATTTCCTGATTTTCGACTTGAAGAACAAAGAGTAAAAATTCTATAAATACTTTTCAAAGGTACAAAAAAAATAGATAAAAAAGTTTTTTCAAAAGAAAAAAAACAGGTCGCCCGCTTTTGTGCAACCTGCTTCTTTTTGTTAACATCACTTATCATAGTTGGTAACCGTTACACTATCACTTTTGATTCCAAAAAAATCTCTTTTGAAAGGTCATATTCCTGCGGAGTTTTCAAAAGAATATCAATAGGCACAACGTGTTTTTTTATAATTTCATTCTCTGCTTTTGAGGTCATTTTCACTCTTTCCAAAAAAGTTTTTCCTTCAAAATTTTTGGAAATTATCACAATGTCCATATCGCTGTCTTTGTGCGGTTTTCCATTGTGGAATGAGCCGAACAAAGCAATATGGTTGTCTTCCAAACCATACTTTTTCAAGGTTTTGTGCATGTCCAAAATAACGCTATTAACCTTTTCTTTGTTCAAATCAATTGTTCCTCTATCCATTTTTTGACTTTTTTAGTTCTTTCCAAAACCGACCCTGTATATTCGCTTGAAAATTCTGAAATCATTTTTCTTAAATCCTCAGGATAGCGTGTTATTATCGATAATTTGTCAATTTCGCTAATGAAATTTTCATCATCTTCCTGCAATTCAATCTCCAACTTGTTAATAAAATATCTCAAATTGTGTATTTTGGGCGGAATAATGTTTAACTTATTGATATATACTGCTTTAAATATTTTTTCCAAGCATAAATGGCACATAAAAATACAATATACGTTGCGTTTGGTTTGCAACATAAACTCCGCCGTTTCAAAATCATAATCCGATTGATAAAGCCATTCCTGATATTTTAGTTTCTTTTCCATTTCATCTCAGAAAAACACACCACAAAGTTACAATATTTTTTTTATTTTGCAAAAGAATATTTTGTCGCCTCTGTCTTTACAACAAGACCTTTAACCGTTTTTTTTCGCCGACAACCCAAATTACATCATATTCATGGAACACAAAATCGGGAGAAGGAGCAAGAATACGGTCGTTGCCGCGCTCAATTGCAACCACCATTCCGCCTGTCGCTTCACGTATCTGCGAGTTGCTTATCGCCTTACCCGCCAGAGGATTTCCTGCGTAAATGCAAATTTTCTCCACCACAATATCTTCCACCGCAATATCAGGGATTTCGTGCGAATGTTCGGCATAAAATTCGGGTTGGAACTTTTCCAAAACTTCGTCTGATGCAAACACGCCGACATTATCAAACGGCATAATTTTCACATTCGGACCCGGCGAATAAATAATCTGTTCTCCGCGTTTTACATACACAACGTTGATTCCAAATTTTTCGCGCCACTGCAACTCTTTGAGCGTGCGACCAATATATTCGGCTTGCTGGGGCGTTTCCAAATTGACCAAATGCACGTCCCAATCGGACATATTGGGATGGTGCGAACGCAACCGCTGTTTGAGGTTAGTTATTGGAGCATCTTTTTCGGCGGCGGCAATTTCGCGCGCGTGCAAATTGAAAACAAAACGTTTTTCTATCAATTTGTAAAAAATCTTAATATATTTTCTAAAAACAACTATAAAAAGAAAAGTTACAGGTACTACCGCTAAAACGGCAATTTTTGTGCCGAAACAATTATTTGCAAAATAGCCGATAAGCGATATTCCAAATATAAATCTCACAATTTCAACGCCGAGCAGTTTGCGGCGGTTGTAGGTTTCGTCGCGTATTAGTTCGGCTCCGCTGGTATAGTTTGGAATTTTGAACATCAAAGCCCATAAAAACGGGATAGAAAGCAGCAGACCTATGACGAGCGTTATTGTTTCAGGCAAAATGCCGTTCATCGTTTTGCTTAACGCAGGCAGCAAAACCTGATTGCAAAGTATTATTATCGAGAAAATTAAAATTATATTTATTAAAATTATTATCAATAAATTTTTGATTAACTTTTGTGATTGAGATTCCGATTTTACGTTATTTGTGCGGGACGAGTAGTCGTTGATATATTCCTGCCATTTTTTCGGCACAATTTTTTCTATTATTTTATAAAAATTGTCGGAATATTTTATCATATACGGCGTTGAAAACGTTGTTATAGCGCTTGCACCCACTGCAATAGGAAACAGAAAATCGGAAATTACGCCCAAACTCATACCCAAAGTTGCCACGATAAATGCAAATTCGCCGATTTGAGCCATACTCATTCCAACTTCAACGGACTGTTTGAGCGGCTGCCCCGAAAGCACCGCCCCGATTGTGGTGGTGATAAATTTTCCGAAAATCACAAGCAAAGCGACGAGCAGCACCACCCAGCCGTATTGCACAATCACCGCAGGGTTTATCATCATTCCGATTGACACGAAAAATATTGCTCCGAACAGGTCTTTTACAGGTTGAAAAATATGCTCTATTTTTTCTGCCGAAGTGGTTTCCGCCAAAATAGAACCCATTATGAATGCTCCTAATTCTGCCGAAAAACCCACTTGCGTAGCCAAAAACACCATTCCCAGACAGAGTCCTATTGACAGAATAAGATAAACTTCATCATCAAGCAATTTTTTTGCTCTTTTTAAGAATGTAGGAATGATAAAAACGCCCATCAGAAACCATAAAATCAGATAAAATCCGAGTTTTAGCACCGTTCTTGTCATCTCCATTCCCTCCACCTGTTGAGTAACGGCAACAGTGGAAAGCAATACCATAAGCAAAATCACCACAATATCCTCCACCACCAAAACACCGAATACCGTTTTAACGTAATGTTTTGATTTGATGCCCAATTCGTCAAAAGCCCGAATAATAATTGTGGTTGAGGAACTCGCCAGCATTCCGCCGAAAAAAAGGCAATCCATTGTTTTCCAACCCAAAAATTTACCTGTCAAAAATCCCAAAAGCGTGATGCACACAATCTCAAAAATCGCTGTTATAGAGGCGCTTCCGCCTACCCGCATCAGTTTTTTGAAACTGAACTCCAAACCAAGCGAAAAAAGCAGAAAAATAACCCCGATTTCTGCCCAGATTTTTATATTGTTTGTATCTGCAACGGTAGGCAAAAAACTGATATGCGGACTGATAAGAAATCCCGCAATGATATAACCCAAAACAAGCGGCTGTTTTAATTTCCTGAAAATCAGCATAGTAATCGCCGCTGTGATGAGTATCAAAGCCAAATCCGAAATTAGTGTAGATAGATGATGAGGCATATTTTTTCCCTTAAACTTGTGCGTTTGATGCAAATATAGATAAAATTTTTGACTTTACAAAAAAACAGAGGCACAAACAATTGCGCCTCCATCCTTATTTTATTACTCAATAAAAATTTTAATGTTTGATAATAAACCGTTTTACAAAGTTGGATTTATCTGATGCAATGCGGAGAATATATGTGCCTTCCGAATATGACGACACGTTGATTTCAAATACATTATTGTTTGCATCAATATTAAATGTATCTATTGTTCTGCCCAGAATATCAGTTATTGTTGCTGTTGAGCCGCTGCTAATATCTTTAAAATCAATATACAAAACCTCTTTTGCAGGATTAGGATAGACAGTAATATTATCGTCATTTACATTTTCAACTCCCACATCCATTCTTATATCTGTGCATACCGAAACGAAATTGCAACCGTTATAAGCAACTTTTACTGCGTAATTTCCACTTATAGTCGGACTAAAACTTTGAGCGGTAGCCCCTGTTATAGGAGAATTGCCGTTATTGCAGTCAAGCCATTGATATTCAGCGCCCGCCTGACTTGCAGTGAGGATATTATTCGTCTGGGTTACAGATGTATTAACTGGAACCACGGTAAGGGTCAGCGTAACAACACTGTCGCATCCGGTTGAAATGACGGTAAGAGTATCAATGTAAGTTCCTGTCTCCGTTAAATAACCTCCCTTGAAAAATACTCTGTCGCCTTCGCAGATTGTTTTTGAGTAGGAATAATATTTTTTCGGATTTACAGTTACATTCAGCGTAACGATGCTGTCGCAGCCGTTTCTCGCTTGAAAGATAATAGGATAACTGCCTGCTGTCGTATAAGTTACACCGCCGTATTTCCAACTGTCGCCGTCGCACATTACATGATTCAGTGAGGATGCGTATGTTTGGCAATCCGTTGTGAAAGATACTTTCATCCAGTTGCTTAAGCCGTCGCTTCCGCAATTTGACATAACGTATGCGTCATAATTGGTATTTGAATTTAATCCTGTTATTGTATAAGGCGATGCGCTTACAGTGGTGTTGCCGATTGCTGCCCCTGTTCCGGGAGCAAAGCCGGATGTTCCCCATTCTATTTTGTAATTTGATGAAGTACCGCCTGTCCAACTGATTGTTGCAGTGGTAGCGGTGTAACTGTTGAGTGTTACAACAGGGTCTAAACAAATGGAAGACAGTACAGAAATTTGCAGGTTATTCGGTATGTTTTGTGTAACCGAAATACATTTGTCTCCAACCAGATTTGTATTATTATTTGCTGTGCTGCTGCTTATAACCAATGTGCTGCCTGTTGTGTATGAACTGTTTGTAAAATATAGACGCAGATAGTAATTTGCAACCTGTGCAATGCCTGTACAGTTGAAATTTACTGTTTTTGTTTCGGAAAGTGCCATTGAAGCAGTTTGAGGCGTGCCTACCCACTGTACAAACGTATTGCTGCTATTAAAAAGCGCAAGAGCAATCTGTCCGCTATAAGCCACAGTACCTGTGTTGGCTATTTCTGCGGAGATGGTAAAAGGTTGATTTACAGCGATAGCGCTTGGAGTAACAGTTATATTACTGTTCATTTGCAAGTCGGTGATTTGTGCGCTATTATCCGGTTTAATTCCCATAACCGCTTGCTGACCGGAATTAAAAGGATAACCACCCGGATTAAGACCAGTAAGCACAAAATATCCGTTATCCATACCTCCCCATCCCCAGTTGAAGTGGAACTGCCCGCTGCTGTTATATCCGTCGCAAACAAAGGAGTGTCCGCCGTAGTTACCTTGACCTGCATATCCTACAGGTCTTCCTGCGTCTAATTCGGCTTGTAAATTCGCAATCCAAGTATTAAGCGAAGTGGTATTGGTAGGTTTTGAACTGCATTGTGCTGTAGAAGCATAGTAAAAATAGTTTTTCAGCGAAGTAGGTATATCCGTCTCAAAGGCGCCGCTTCCGCCGTTTGCATCGGTATCATAAATCATACTTACAGAAACGCCGCAGTGATACATCAATGTTGCTATCGCAGGGTTTGCAGAACTGATGCTAAGAGGCATAGCGTCCCACTGATATGATTGATTTTGAAAATTTGCGCTTAGCGTAGTTCCGCCGTATGTCTTACTGCCGTTTTGATTTGATGATGAATAAGTTGCAACTGTATAAGTTTTTTGTCCTTTTCCTCTTACGGGCCAGTTCCAAAATTTCATTATTTGTGCCATTGCAGTGGCAACGCAACCTGTGGGACAACCTGCAGGAGCAAGTGCATTGTAATACGGCTCCTGGTCCCACATAGTGGCAATCAAAGGCGAAGCATCGCCCATCGGCGGGGCATCAAGCAGCGGAGCAACGCCGAGCAACGGCGAAACAAGAGGACTGTAACCTGATTGCGATACCGATTGATAATTATTCCACTGCCTTTGTACTTCGGTGGTGGCTTTTATGTTGTTTTCTACTACATACTTTATTTCTCTGGAGTAAGAATCCAACCACCACTGCACGTTTGGCGGGATGTTATTGGCATCAAACGTGGAAGTTTCCGAATAACCCAAAATGGGTATAACGTCATCATCGCCTGCCACTATAACAAATCCGTTTGCATTATTAAACACGTATAATGATGCAACGTCGGAACCGTTAATGGTTTCGATTTTCTGATAGGCAACATTCAAGTTGTCAAATGTAGGAACAGAAGTAAGCAGATAATTGGTATTTTGCTGCTTCTTTGCAACGAATGATAATGCTACCTGTTTTGCATTATCCACTAAAATCGGTTTTGCCTGTAAAAATCCAAAAAACAGGACAAATAAGGATATTGTAATAATTCCTTTTTTCATAAAAAATTAAAAAATTAAAAGTTTAACCGAATTGTTTAAAAATTAATTCGCAAAGGTACAAAAAGATTTTATTTATAATGCAAATCTTTATTATTATTTTATTTATTTTATTATTTTTTAACTTTATTATCTTTGTTCCTTGTTCTTTTTTACCGCAAAGTACGCAAAAGTTTAAAGTTCAAACACTAATCACTATTCATTATTCACTAAAAATAAATTCTCCATTTTCAATTCTCCATTCTCAATTATTTTATCTACCTTTGCGGTTGTTAATTTTTTTATCTATGAATATATCGGATTTGGGAGAATTTAACTTAATAAAGCATTTGACGGAAAATATCAAATTAAAAAATTCTTCGTCGGAGAAAGGGGTTGGAGATGATGCAGCAGTGATTTTTGCGGGCGGCAAACGCATTTTGGCAACAACGGATGTACTGCTCGAAGGCATACATTTCAATTTGATTTACACGCCGCTGAAACATCTCGGCTACAAGGCGGCAGTAGTAAATTTTTCTGATATTTACGCTATGAACGGAGTGCCGAAGCAACTTCTGGTAACTGTCGGAATATCAAAACGCTTTGAAGTTGAGCAGATAGAGGAAATTTATGAAGGAATTTTGCTTGCCTGTGAAAAATATGGCGTGGATTTGGTGGGTGGAGATACCTCTGCCTCCTTAACAGGATTGACTTTGAGCATCACCTGCCTCGGCGAGCAGGCAAAAGAGAAAATTGTTTACCGCAACGGCGCAAAAGAGAACGACCTTATCTGCGTGTCAGGGAATCTCGGCGCTGCCTATATGGGCTTGCAACTGTTGGAAAGGGAAAAACGAGTTTTCCAGCAGGTACAAACTTCCGATTTTCAGCCCGATTTTGCAACAAAAGAGTATATTTTGGAAAGGCAACTCAAACCCGAAGCGCGAAAAGATATTATTGAAATTTTGGCGAAAAATAATATTTTACCTACCTCTATGATAGATATTTCAGACGGACTCTCGTCGGAAATATTGCATATTTGCACGCAAAGTGAGTGTGGATGTGCGGTTTATGAAACAAAAATTCCTGTTGATTATCAAACGGCAGCAACAGCCGAAGAGTTTAATATGAATCTCACAACGGTTGCCCTTAACGGCGGCGAAGATTACGAGTTGCTTTTTACCGTGCCTGTTGCCGATTACGAAAAGATAGCGGCGATAGAGGATGTTTATGTGATTGGGCATATCACGCCGCAGCAAAGCGGATGCAACCTTATAACACGCGATAATCAGACAATAAAATTCAAGGCGCAGGGTTGGAAAAGTGTGTAATTTTGTGCTGTTTTTTCCCTGTTTCCATTAAAATTTTAACAATTAACTATTTTTAATACCTTTATCTACAATAATATAGTAACTTTGCGGTTATTATATTTGTATTTTTTTATATTGTTTTATCTATTATAATTGATTGATTAACAGATATTTATTAACAATATTAGCATTATGTTTGTGCTTTGTTTTGCCTAATTTTCTGTTCGCACAAAGCAACAATCAGGTTGGTTTGTTGTCTTTGACACAAATGACGGACACAATACCAACCGATAGTGTTGTGCCGAAAAACGAAGGTATTGCACTGCAAACAGACACCGTTTTGCATCAAAACGACAGCACTGAAATGGCAGCCGACACATTGCCTGTGAAGAAGAAAAACAGCAATTCGCTGGATTATCCGGTTGATTTTTCGGCTGCCGATTCTATCGTTATTTTCGGAGACGGCAGAGTTCATTTGTACAAAGACGGCAAACTTGTTTATCACGACAAGCAGCCGAAAGAGATTACCGCCGATTTTATCAGGATAAAAATGGACAGCAGCACGATGCACGCTATCGGCGTTCTCGACACGCTGGGCAATTTGAACGGTTCGCCGGTGTTCAAAGACGGAGGGCAGGAATATTCTGCAAAGGAGATAAATTATAATTTCAAAACACAAAAGGGCTTTATTCGCGGAGCGGTAACGCAGGAGGGCGAGGGTTACATCATTGCGGACAAAACCAAAAAGACCGCAGACGGTTATCTCAATATGCTCGGCGGAATGTACACCACTTGCGACAACCACGAACATCCGCATTTTTATATAAAACTAACCAAAGGGAAGGTCAAGCCGGGCGGTTTTGTGGCAGCGGGACCCGCCTATATGGTGCTGGAAGATGTGCCGTTGCCGCTGGCAGTGCCTTTCGGATTTTTCCCTTTCACCTCAAAATATTCTTCAGGCGTTATTGTTCCCTCTTTTGGAGATGATTATCAGCGCGGCTTTTTTCTCAGGCGGGGCGGTTACTATTTTGCTTTTAACGATTATATTGATATGTCCCTCACGGGAGATATCTATACAAAAGGCAGTTGGAATGTATATTTGGAAAGCAATTACCGCAAAAGATACAAATTTAGCGGCGGATTGAGTATTTCTTATGATAATACCGTTTCGGGGACAAAAGGAACGCAGGATTACAGCGTTTCAAAAAATTTTAAGGTGCATTGGAATCATCAGCAAGACCCCAAAGCGAGCCAATATACCACATTTTCTGCTTATGTGGATTTTTCTACAAGCGGTTATAATAAAAGCAGAATTGAATATGTTTATGATTATCAGCAGCAAGCGCAGGCACAGACAAGTTCGAGTGTCAATTTTACGCAGCGGTTCCCCGAATTGCCGATAAATTATAGCGTTACAGTGGGTATAACGCAGCAGATGCGCGACTCCACTTTGTCTCTAACGCTGCCGAATTTAACCGTTAATCTTAATCAAATTTATCCTTTCAAACGCAAAAATGCTGTGGGCAAAGAGAGGTTTTATGAAAAATTTACGTTTTCAATGTCAATGTCGTTTGAAAATGGAATCAGCAGCGTCAAAGAGGACAAACTTTTTAAAACTCCATTTAGGAATTGGAATAACAGGATAAATTATACCCCGCAAATTTCAATGCCGCTGACGGTTTTAAAATATAT